>Ga0272445_1001418_pt1 | contig 18713 bp, 19 predicted proteins | sample YNPCB0031_FD_194404 | JGI IMG/M metagenome (GOLD analysis project Ga0272445, IMG submission 194404) | Hot spring sediment microbial communities from Yellowstone National Park, WY, United States - YNP-CB-003-1 | ecosystem: Environmental > Aquatic > Thermal springs > Hot (42-90C) > Sediment... | reverse complement strand
CCTTACTTGATAAAGAGGTTGAGCAGTTAAGAGAGGATGAGATAAAAAGGTTGCTGGGGTTGTATTTTTTAATTCTCTTCAAGTTGAGACAATTTTCTGTTTTTGGCAGTGGGAGACGACTTGATAATTTTATTTTGTGAAGATCTGAAAAAATTGATAAGGAGCAAGGAATGGTTGGAAAAATCTTATCACAAAGCGCTTGATAAAAATTTAGATGATCTTAAAGAGGAAGATTATGAGGTATTGGAAACTCTGTGTAATAGATTCGGCAGAACTGTTGATATCCTAATAAATAAAATTCTGAGGGGATTAGATTTGATTGAACTTGAAGACATATCAAGAAAGCTTGACATTGTCATAAGGGCAGAAAAAAGAGGATTTGTTGATGATTATAAAGTTCTTGTGGCATTAAAAGACCTGAGAAAAGAGCTTGAAGATTTCGCACAGTTTTTATGGGAGAAGAAGTTTAAGCAAGGTTTTAAACGAAAAAAATTAAGTTTAACTTGGGTCGGTGGTCTTAAAGAGTATCGTGATAAATTCACTTCGTTGGATTTACAAAAGAAAGCATTAGAATGGTGGGATTTTGATCGCTATACTTGACTTGAGTTTTTAAATTTATTATATTTATACCGTAATTTTTCGTTGGGTATGATTTCAAAAAATTTACATATCAACCATTCACCATCAGCGAGCCGATTCAGGGGTCGCAATGGCGGTAGCACGCAAAGTAAAAAAGTTGGGGCTTAAATGTCATCTGATTTACATATTGAATTAATTGAAAAAATTAACTCAAAGACCGCAAAGATAGGTGTCATAGGGCTTGGTTATGTGGGTCTCCCTCTTGTGATTGCTTTTTCAAAAGCTGGATTTGATGTCGTCGGATTTGATATTGACGATGAAAAGGTCAATCTTTTGAACAGGGGTGAAAGCTATATAAAGCACATTGATATAACACCGATAAAACAAAACAGCAAGTTCAAAGCGACATCAGATTTTTCAAAATTAAGTGAAGTTGATGTTATCATAATTTGCGTCCCTACGCCTTTGAATAGGTATCGTGAGCCGGATATGAGCTTCGTCCTTAACACAGGGGAGACAATATCAAGATATTTACGCAGAGGTCAACTTGTCGTTCTTGAATCAACCGTTTACCCTGGGGCTACGGATGAGGATTTAAGACCTGTCCTTGAAAAGAGCGGTTTAAAAGCAGGCGTTGACTTTTTCCTCGCTTTCTCTCCAGAGAGGGAAGACCCGGGGAATAAAGGATTTTCACTGTCAAACATACCGAAAGTCGTCGGTGGATATACGGAAAAATGTCTTGAGGTGGCAAAAGCACTTTATTCCAAAGTTGTTGCAAAAGTTGTTCCTGTATCATCAACGAAGACAGCTGAGGCGGTTAAACTGCTTGAAAACATTTATAGGTCTGTTAATATAGCTCTCGTGAATGAGTTGAAGATGCTTTTTGACAGGATGGGGATTGATATTTGGGAGGTGATTGAAGCAGCGAAGACAAAACCCTTTGGATTCCAGGCGTTTTACCCAGGACCAGGGCTTGGGGGACACTGTGTAGGCATTGACCCTTTTTATCTAACTTGGAAAGCGAGGGAATATGATTTTCAAACGAGGTTTATTGAGCTTGCAGGTGAGATAAATACATATATGCCATACTATGTCGTTCAAAAGACGATTGAGGCATTAAACAAGAAAGGGAAGAGTATTTCTGGGGCGAGGATATTGTTGCTTGGTTTAGCTTATAAAAAAGATGTTGATGACGCTCGTGAGTCACCAGCATTTAAATTGATGGAGTTGTTTGAGGAGAAGGGGGCGGTGGTTGATTATAACGACCCGTATATCCCTCTTTTACCCAAGACGAGGAAATATAAAGCAAACAGCAAACAATCGGTTCCTTTGACTGGGGAAAATCTCTCAAAGTACGATTGCGTTGTCATTGTTACCGATCATTCCGTTTATGACCCCGATTTCATAGTAAAACACGCAAATCTTATTGTTGATACGCGTGGTTTGATAAAGGATAAAAATGAAAAGGTGGTAAAGGCGTAGGTGTTGAACAAAAGTTTATAAATTAACGAATTGACTTATAAACTAAAAGGAGGTTACATGTCAAATCAGAAAAAAGCGTTAGTTTGTGGCGCTGGGGGATTTATTGGAAGCCATCTTGTTAAAAGATTAAAAAGGGAAGGTTTCTGGGTTAGAGGTGTAGATTTGAAATATCCTGAGTTCTCTGAAACAGAAGCAGATGATTTTGTCATCGGTGATTTGAGAGACCCCTACTTCTGTAGAAGTATTGTTGATACCAAGTTTGATGAGGTGTATCAATTGGCAGCAGATATGGGAGGAGCTGGGTATGTATTTACTGGCGATAATGACGCAGATATATTGCATAATTCTGCGTTGATAAACTTAAATATGCTTGATGCCTGCTATAAGAGGAATGTAAAAAGGATTTTTTATTCTTCATCTGCCTGTATATATCCCGAGTATAATCAAAGAGACCCTGAAAATCCCAAATGTTCAGAGGATTCCGCCTATCCAGCGATGCCTGATAGTGAATACGGATGGGAAAAACTATTTAGCGAAAGGCTTTATTTAGCATACCATAGAAACTATGGGATGGAAGTAAGAATTGCCAGATATCATAATATTTTTGGACCAGAAGGAACTTGGAGAGGAGGTAGAGAAAAAGCTCCAGCTGCTCTATGCAGAAAGGTCGCCGTTGCCAAACTTACTGGACAGGACTATATAGAAGTTTGGGGCGATGGTAAACAAACGCGCTCTTTTCTTTATATAGATGAATGCATTGAGGGAACAATAAGACTTATGAGATCAGATTGGACGGGTCCGGTTAATATCGGTTCAGAAGAAATGGTCACAATAGATCAGCTTGCGGAAATGATTATGGAAATCGCAGGTGTAAAACTTGAAATAAGACATGTTCCAGGACCACAAGGTGTGCGAGGTAGGAATTCCGATAATAAACTTATATATGAGAAATTGGGCTGGAAACCCACTATGCCTCTTATTGAAGGATTAAAGAAAACATATCCTTGGATAGAAGAGCAAGTTAAACAACATATTGTTAATCAAACAAAATGAAGGACTAAAAGTTAATTATGTTTATTCATAAGGACTTGCAAAATCCAGATTATGTTGCCTGGCGTCAGTTTCTCAAAGAAGCTGAAAGTTGGACTCGAGATCAGATCGCTGAATATCAACTGCGAGAGTTGAAGCGTATAGTTGCATATGCTTACTATAATACAAAGGGATATCGGCAACTTTTTCAACAAGCAGATGTACATCCAGATGATATTAAATCTTTAGATGATTTTCGTAAATTTCCATTTATTGAAAAGGAAATGATCCGCGATCATTTGGAGGATTTTTCAGTTCATTTAGAAGGGAGTGTATATGTAACTACGGGAGGTAGTACAGGAATACCCTTTGGATTTTATCGCGAGCCAAAAGCATTTGCAAAGGAGTTAGCTTCAAAAGCACATCAGTATGCTCGGATAGGATGGAAAGAAGGTGATAGGCAGATTGTGTTTCGGGGGTTACCTATTCAATCACCAGATCATATGGAGTTTGTTCCTGAATTCAATGAGTTGCGTTGTTCTTCATATCATTTAACTCCAGATTGGATGGAAGTTTATCTTCAAAAGGCCTGGGAATATCGTCCAGAGTGGATTCGCTGTTATCCATCATCTGGCTATATCTTTGCTCGTTTTTTGAAAGAAACTGGACGAACTTTCCCTCCAGTCAAAGGTATACTTTGCGCTTCTGAGAATCTTTATGATTTCCAGAAAGAACTTCTTAAAGAGGTATTCCAAGCTCGTGTGTTTAGTCACTACGGACATTATGAATTAGCAGCATTGGCGGGATTCTGTGAGTATGAAGATACCTACCATGTTTTACCACAATATGGATATGTGGAGCTTATTGGTCCTAATGGACAACCTGTGACAGAACCAGGGAAAATGGGGGAAATCGTTGCAACTTCATTTATAATACATGCAACGCCCTTTATTCGCTACCGAACTAGGGACTTTGCTACTTTAAAGGGTTGGGAATGCCCCTCGTGCGGGCGCCCATACCAAATATGGGAAAAAATCGATGGGCGTTTGCAGGAATTTATTGTAACAAGTACTGGGCGTCTTATTTCAATGACCGCTATTAATTTTCACGATGACATATTTGATCATATTAAACAATTTCAATTCTACCAAGAAGAAAAAGGTAAAGTAATATTTCGCTATATTCCTAAACCGACCTTGAACGATACAATTCTTCAAGATATCCGACGGCGATTGTTAGTAAAACTTGGAGATGATGTAGAACTTGTATTACAAGCTGTTGATGATATACCTCTGACCCCACGTGGTAAACATCGTTTTCTTATACAAAAATTGCCTATTGAGTTCCATGACTTTTAAATTTAAAGTCCAAGAGTAAATGCAAAAAGTTGCTGTAATTCGCACAGAAGCTCATTACCCGACATTAGCTCCTTATCATCCTTCGGAAACTTATCCAGAATATCCCTTTCCGGGCCATTTGAATTCTGAAGAAAATAACAATGTGTATAAAGGAATACGAGAATTATTTTATGCGTTGGGATTGGATCGGGAACATTTTGGAACAAAGGATTGGAATCCTCTTGGTTTTCTCATCAAACCAGGTATGACTGTTGTACTTAAACCAAATTTTGTTTTAAGTCGCCATAAAGAAGGGAAAGATTTGTTTGCTATTATAACTCATCCCTCCGTGCTTCGTGCTATAGCTGATTATGTGTGGATTGCGCTTAAAGGGAAAGGGAAAATTATAATTGCTGATGCGCCACAATATGATTGCAACTTTCAGGAGCTCCTTACAGCTACAAAGTTGAATGAAGTAGCGAAATTTTATTCTTGTTTCTCTGGACCCTCAGTGGAGATACGAGATTTGCGTAAATATTGGTCACCTTGGAAACATTTTTCTTCGCTTCTTAAACCATTGCCAGGAGACCCAGAAGGTTTTTTGATAGTGAATCTAGGTAAAAAAAGCGCGCTGTATGGTAAATCCAATCTTGAAATGGTCTATGGTGCTGTATATCACCGAAGTGAAACTATCGCTCATCATCGGGGAGAGGTTCATGAATACGAGGTTTCACGTACTATTATGAATGCTGATGTGGTTATATCAGTGCCTAAGCTAAAGGTCCACAAGAAGGTAGGTGTAACACTAAATGTTAAAGGTTTAGTAGGTATTTGCACAAACAAAAATTATCTAGTGCATTATACTTTGAAACCCCCAAGCAAAGGTGGTGACCAATATCCCGATGGTTTATTCAATCCTCTTGAAGAATTATTGATAAAAACGGAGCGTTGGATGTATGATCACTTTTTAGCAACACGCAATCTTTTTTTAGAATATTTACATCGTTCAATTTATTGGCTGCACAATCACACTACTCGACGATTAGGGATTAAGGTTAATGAGAATAAGCGTTTGCTTGATGCGGGTAACTGGTACGGTAATGACTCGGCGTGGCGAATGGCAGTTGATTTGATGCGGGTGTTTCACTTTGCGGATAAAGAAGGGAAAATTCACACATCTTTTCAAAGACGTGTGTTTTCTATTATTGATGGTATCATTGGGGGAGATAACAAAGGACCTTTAGAGCCCGATCCAGTTCCATCTGGAGTGTTAATCGGTGGTGAAAATTTCCTGGCTGTAGATTTAGTAGCAACACGCTTAATGGGATTTGATCCACTAAAAGTACGTATGTATCAGGAGCTTCTTTCAGACCCTGAGTTTGATTTCGGCGTGCGCAGTTTGGAAGAGATTGAGGTGATTTCTAATGAGAAAGCCTGGGAAAATTGTCTAAAGGACAGAACAAATCGTTTTTTAGATTTCAAACCTCACCCAGGATGGATTGGTCACTTAGAAATTCTACCTAAAACAAAAACAAATTTTTAGGGAGATTATCCAATGAAGGAGCGCCTTTCTGTAGTAGGTTTAGGTAAACTTGGACTTTGCTTAGCTGCTATTTTTGCTGAAAAAGGATTTGAAACCATCGGGGTAGATATAGAAGAAAAAATAGTACAGATGGTAAATCAGGGTAAAGCTCCTTGGTTTGAACCGGGTCTTGAAGAACTGTTGATTAAACACGGTGGTAAACGATTGCGAGCAACTCTTTACCACAAAGAGGCAATAGAACAAACAGATATTACATTTGTTTTAGTTGCAACTCCAAGCAACCCGGATGGTACCTTTTCCAACAGATTTGTAGAATCCGCGCTTCGTACATTGGGTGATGCCCTTCGTGAGAGCAAGAAAAAACATCATCTTTTTGTGATAAGTAGCACTGTCATGCCAGGTTCAACAGAAAGGGATTTTATCCCATTGCTTGAAAAACACTCTGGAAGAAAACTAAATGATGGTTTTTCCATTTGTTATGATCCAGATTTTGTAGCATTAGGAAACGTGATCAAAGGATTTCTACGTCCAGATCTGGTCATAATAGGTGAGTCCTCTCCCGAAGCCGGAGCAAGAGTGGAAGCAATTCATCGCCAAATCTGTGAGAATAACCCGGCTATCTCACGAATGTCAATAATTAACGCAGAATTAGCTAAAGTATGTTTAAATGTTTATATCACCTTGAAAATTAGTTTTGCCAACTCAATTTCTAATCTTTGTGAGCAAATACCGGGAGCTGATGTAGATATTATTACTAGAGCTATTGGAGCAGATCGTCGTATTTCACCTTATTATTTTCAGGGTGGTCTTGCTTTTGGAGGAACTTGTTTTCCCCGCGATATAAAAGCGTATCTTAGCTTGGCGGAGAAATATGGTGTACAAGCTGAACTTGTTCATGCTGTTGAACGCGTTAATGAGTACCAGAACCAACATCTAATCAATATTGTCCTACGCGAGGTTGAACAATTAAATAACAAAACAGTGGGAGTACTTGGACTCGCATTCACAACAAACACCCCAGTGATAACTGAATCACCCGCAATTAAGTTAATTAACGAACTTATAAAACATGATATTCGTGTTGTAGCATATGATCCCCTTGCGATTGATAATGTCCGCGCTATATTTGGTAGTGCTGTTGAATATGTGCACTCTGTTGATAGCTGTTTATCAAAAGCAGATATAGTAGTTGTCACTCTACGGAATCCCGAGTTTAAGTTAGCGATAGAAAACTACAATCCAAATCATAAGCTCACTATAGTGGATTGCTGGCGTTTAATTCAGCCAGAAAAACTAAATTCCCAAGTGAAATATATTGCTTTAGGTACAGGGAAATATTACAAATAGATAAATATATGCATATCGCTTTTGTAGTTCCAGTTGGTGATAAAAAGGGTCATTATGGGGCTTGGATAAGCAAACTTTGTCATTCAATCGCAAAACAAGGGCATAGTGTAACTGTTTTTACAAATAAATTATTCCCCGAAAAGTATTTAAAAGAAAAACCGAGCTTTAATCTTATTGAAGTATCTAATGGTAAATATGCTTTTGAAAAATATGAAAACAAACCCAATTCATTTTTATATTGGTATGCTTACTTTAGAAATAGCTGGAAGATACCAAAGTTGGCAATTAAATATCTTCAAAACAATCCAGTTGATGTTGTATTTGTAGTGGGAGCTGAATATGCAACATTTTCATTGCTGTTGAGATATATGCGTATCAAAGGATATATTCTTCCACCTATAGTATGGTGCATTGAAGCACCTAATTTTACATATCATACATACACCGGTGCTTGGTATAAAAGGCTTTATAAATCAATTCAAAGAAGAATAATTAAGGGTGTCTTTGGTAAAGAAATTAAAGCCATTGGAACGGTAACCGAATGGCACAAAGAGAGATTAGTAGAACAGTTGTGTCTTTCTAATTCTTTCCCGGTAGAAGTATATGGGGATGGAGCGGATGAAGGTAATGCAATTGATAAATTTGAAGCAAGAAGAAAATTAGGTATTCACTACAAAGGTTATTTATTTCTATATTTAGGCATAATTAGAACAGATAAGGGAATAGAGGACTTGATAAAAGCAACCTCATATTTGAAAAATATTGATGTAACGATTATGATTGCAGGTTGGCCTTTGGATTACACTGTAGATGCCCTTAATCGGATGATTGATAAATATGGTGATAAAAACAAAATTATAACAAGATTTGAGTATATTCCAGAAGATGAGTTATCATTATATTATTCAGCATGCGATGCCGTTATATTTCCATACAACAAAACCTATACCGGAGGGACTGGACCCTTGACAAAGGGTGCTTGTTCTTACGGTAAACCAGTTATTATAACAAATGTTTCAGGAATGTACGAGCTGGTTAAAAAACATAGATTTGGTTTGATCGCAGAAGCTGAAAACCCCAGGTCTATTGCAGAAAAAATAATAGAATTCATTGCGTTAGATGAAGACCAAAAAAGACAATTGATCTCTAATTCTTTATCTTTCCGGAAGCTTTATTCCTGGGATAATTTAGCCAAAAAATTTATTACTATAGCTGAAAAAGTTTATCAAGATGAGAGGACTGATAAAGTATACAAATAAACTTCAAGAATTTTTACTAAAAATGATGCCTTATTTTAAGGGTAGCTGGCTTATATATTCAAATTTATTTCGCTTACTACCGACTTCATTGCGATATATTAAATTGGAAGATCCTGATATAATTTTAGATTTATCAGATCCACCTCAGTTTTCCATTGTAAAGATGCGTAATGGTATAGTAGAACCCGCACTTACTAAATTTATAAAACAAACTTTGAGAGAAGGAGATATATTCATAGATGTCGGTGCAAATTGGGGGTATTTTACCCGCCTTGGGTCAAAGATTGTAGGCGATACTGGTCTGGTAATAGCTATAGAACCTATTAGAGCCACCTTTTTAAAACTATTAAATACGATAGACCGTAATAAATTGTTTAATGTTATTTGTTTTAATGTAGCTTTAAGTGATGTAGCTGGAAAATTGGTAGATTTTGAAAAGCCATGGTATCAACAATCTACATCTGCATTTAGTACTAAGAAAAGAAAATGGGAGGATTAAAACCTTGACAGGCGATTGGATTGTGGAAAAAATTAATAATCCAGAAAAAATTAAAATAGTAAAAATTGATGTAGAAGGAGCTGAGTTGTTGGTTTTAAGAGGATTTAAAAATTTTCTTTCTTCTTTTAATCCATTTATTGTGGTTGAAGTGGGTGATTTTTATAAAAGGTTTGGCTATACATTAAATGATGTGTTAGCATTTATGAAATATTTAGGTTATGAACCAACTTACATTTTAGATGATTATGGTAGTTATAGAGTATTTATTTATTCTGATATGATTTCTAGGTCGGGTGAAATTGTGTTTAGGAAGTTAAAATGAATAAAGATATTTTATCAATAGTAAAAAGCTCTATCAACCTTTCATTTATTAGTGGTATTGGGGTTATTTTAGGTCTTTTTAAGCAAATTTTAATAGCTAAATATTTTGGGACATCATATCAGTATGACTGCTTCCTGATAGCATTTGCAATACCTTCAATATTTATGGGTATTGCTGTTACCCTTTTTAGTTCAAGCTTGATTCCAGTTCTTATACCTGTTAAAAATGAAAAAGAAGAATACCAGGAAGCAATAAACACAATTATTTTGCTAGCTTCAATAGTTATTTTAGGTTTATCTATTTTTGGTTCTCTCGTTAGCAAATATTACTTGATATATTATACTTCTTTTGATAAATATAAACTAGATTTAACAATAAATTTAGCTATTTATGCCTGGATAATTACAGGATTTGAGCTCTTAAATTATTTGTTAACATCACTATTCCATATAGAAAAAAAATTTGTTTTCCCGGCCTTTATTCGTCTTTTAGTTCCAATAGGTATAATAGTCTGTATATATTTCTTTGGTGAGAAATTAGGGATTGAAGCTATTCCAACAGGGTGGTTATTAGCAAATATAACAAGTTTTCTTTTACTTTCGCCAATTTTAAAAAAAAACAACTTGAGCTTTAAGCGTATAAATATATACAACAAATATGTAAAAGAGTTTATTCTTGTTTGTGTTTTGACTATAATTGGAACTTTACCATTTACCATTTTACCATCTATTGATGGGTTTTGGACAGCACGGCTTCCTGAGGGTAGCATGTCTTACATTGCATATTGTACGCAGATTACAATAGCAATAGATACTTTTGTAAAAAATGGGGTGTATCTTGTTTTGCTACCTTATTTATCAGAAAATTTTGCAACTGGTGAGGAAAACATTTTTTGGTATAGAATAAGAATTACTCTTAAGTATCTTTATGCATTATTAATTCCTATAGTTATTTATTTTTCATATTTCAGTCAGGAGATAATAAGCTTTGTTTACGAACGGGGTTCCTTTTCAAATCTTTCAACTCAGGCAATATCCAAGTTGCTTCCCTTTTATCTTACTGGGGGTCTTCTTGCGATGGTGCCTGTAACAATCTTAAATAGAGCTTATTACGCGCAAAAAAAATATGCATCCTTTGCCATAATAAGTGTGGCTTTAATTTTTTTATATTTCATACTCTCAGGAATTTTATCTTATTTATGGCAGACACGAGGGATTGGGATTGCTTATAATATATATTGGTTTTTATTTTTATATATATGCATAAAATTTTTACAGAGAACTATTTTTGATAAAGAAATGGTATTATTTTCTATAAAGTTATTAGCAGCAGCTCTTTTAAGTTTGAAAATACCTCATACTGTCCTCAAGGTTGTAAATCCCTTTTTAAAAGGAATTGTCAGCATTATGCTTTTGTTATTTTTTACTTACCTTTTTAAAATACCAATGTATCTTGAAGTAAAAAGATATTTAAAACACATATATGACTAGCGTTTTAAGAAAGATTTATTAATCATTTACACTGATAGATTTAGAAGTTATGATGGATAAGTTGTGTATGGTTTCCGGCACGAGAGGATAGACCATGAAAAGAGGTTTGCGAATGGGAAAGTTTATATAAATGGGATAGAGGGTTTTTGCAGTTTGATAATAAAAAGGTTTTGAGCTTTCATGGTATTAGAAGGGAAAATTTTATATATTACATAGGATAATTTGGAGGAAGTCCTTTATAAGATTTTAGGTGGAATATATTGAGCAATTACCAAATAATTTAATAAAGTGTATGCTGTGAACGAAATTTAAAGTCTTTGCTAATTTGACATGACATATATAGTAATGCAATTTATTATCTTTAGTGTTACATTTGTTTATATTTTTAAAAAAGATCGTTTTTTTGGAATATTTTATCTTTTATTATACATTTATGCTTTTTTCCCTGAAATAGCTTATTTGTATTATCCCGAGTTGATAATCTACCTCGGTTTCTATTATGGTGACGATGTTTTTTTTAAATATTTGACATTTGTAAGTTTATCTTTTATTTCTATTTTTATATTTTTTGTATCTTTTTATCCTCTATTAATTAAAAATAAAATGCTGTACAAAGTTCATAAATCACAACTTGCTTCTTCATTAAGAATTATTTTTTATTTATACATAATTTTGCACCTTTTTTTCACGTTAATTCTATTCTTTAAATTTTATCATATGTTAGATTATACTCTAGTTAACGACCAATATTTTCAGAAGCAACAAGGTTTCTTATTTTCTTTTTTTTTAATAAGCTTAAATTTATTTTCACCTATCATAATTTTTGTCTTATATGTATTATTACGTCAAAAGCGAAAAATATCTTTTCTTTCTATTACAACTATACTTTTTTTGATAGAAATTATTTTGCTTATTATTATTTCTCTAAAGATTTCACGCAGATTAGTGTTAGTAAGTATAATTGTTGGGATAATTATTTATGAAATTCAAAATTTAAAATCTCTAAATTTGCGTTTTTTATTAAAATCATTTTTATTTCTTTCAGTCTTTTTTATTTTGGTTGATGAAGTATTCAAATCAAGAAATCCCTTAGTACTGTATAGTAAGGTACTTCATAATGACTATTTAGCCCCTTCAAAGATTTTGTTTACAGCGATAGCATATAATATTGTTGATCCTGTAGAGGTAATTAAATCGAATTTTTTTAATTCGTTGATTATGTTTCATTATCCTTATTTGTGGGAAATTGTTTTAGAAGAATCAAGAATTGCAAGCTCTGCTATTTATATATTATCAGAGGGATATTTATTTTTGGGTTCATTAGGATTTATATATAATGGTTTGATAATATTTTGTGGGATTGGTTTTTGGAGATCTATGGCTTTAAGTAATAATAAAAATTATAACAATTTTATCTTGGGTTTATTTGGAATTTCCCTAGTAGCTATTACACGAGGCCAAAGCTGTTATTTTTTTAAGTATTTCTATTTTTACTTTTTGCAAGGCGTTTTTTTATATTATTTGGCTACTGGTTTGATACCCAAACCGTATAATTTTTTAAAATTTCTTAAATAAATTATTTGAAAAAAAGTTCTAATGAGGAGTTTATCATTGCATATGTCTAAAATATTAGTTAAGGCTCTTATAGGTATAGAAAATTTTTTAATTAAGATAATCGTACTATGTTTATTTAATCGTAGAAATGGTAGTAGAGTGCAACGAATTTTAATTTTTTTAACTGGTGGAATTGGAGATTTTATTGTAAAGATACCAGCCATTAAGAAAATTAGGGATATGTTCCCGGATTCTACCATTTTGCTATTATATACAGACAGTAGTAACAGTAAAATATCAAAAATGTATCCTGATAACCCTGAATGGTTTGATTTTGTCGACCATTTAGTCAATGATAAGATATTTGTAAAAGGTTACAAAATTTTAAAGTATGATAATATCAGGCGAATTAGAAATATTATTAAAGTATTTAATCCACAAATTATCTTTATTCTGGATCCATTAGGTGCTGGTTTTATAAATAAGTTTAAAAAGTTAATTTATCTCTGGTTAATTGGGGTAAGAGGGAAAATATTTGGCTTAAAAATTGCCTTTGATTTTAGTATTAAATCATTGAGGTATATATATTTTAGACTAGGTTTAATAAAAAATATAGTTTGGGGTCCATTAGGTGCAGTGTATGAAATTAAAAACTTTTTTTATAATAATAATTCCATTGAATATTCAATTAATATAGATGTAGAAAAAGTCAGGGATGAGATTAAAAATATTCAAGATGAGAATATTGTAGCAATTTTTCCAGGAGGTAAATTTCCAATTAAATTATGGAGTTTAGAAAAATATGCTGATTTAATTAAAAAAATAAAGCAAAAATATAATTTAAATATTTATTTAATTGGTGGAGAAAGCGATAAGTATGGGTGTAGTACTATAGAAAATTTAGTTCCATCATTAATAAAGCATAATTTTTGTGGAAAATTAAATTTAATGGAGACCGCATATATTATAAAAAAGTCAAAATTATTTATTGGCAATGATAGTGGTATAACTCATCTAAGTGTAGCTTTAAATATTCCTACTATTGTAATTGAAAATGCTCAGAATTTTCCTGGATTTTGGTGGAGTTCAGATTTTGGTAATGTTTATATAATTAGAAAAACGGTTGATTGTCAGTATTGCCATTCATATCCTATATGTCCTACTGGAACATTTGAATGTATAAAAAAAATTGAAGTAAATGAGGTTTGGGATATAGTTGATAAAGTTTTAGAGAAACTATTTCCTATAAGTTAATTTAAGATATGTAAGAGGGTGGGATGCGAGATGCCGAAACGGCTTATTAAGCGTTATTTATTTGGTTTCTTATCAACAACTTATTTTCAACCTCTTTTTGAGTCGCTTTATAAAATAGCTCTTTTGGGAATGAATATCGGGCTGGGAAGCAGTGTTGAGGATAGCGGTGAAAAATACGCATTGACCCAGTTTGCTAAAACTATAAGCTTAAATGATAATATTGTGGTATTTGATGTTGGAGCTAACCAGGGCGCCTTCGCGATGGCTGCGCTCGAGATACTTAAAAAGACGAGCACTTATTTATTGTTTCGAACCATCTGCAGCTACATTTCACCTATTAAAGGAAAGGCTTCATAGTTACCCAAATGTACAGCTCTACAATTTTGGCTTTGGCTCATGTCAGGGAGAAGCTACTCTTTATTTAGATAAAGAAGGATCAGGATGTGCATCTCTGTATAAACGTAAGGGTTTATCAATGGAACTTACAGAGAAGGTACAAATACAAACTTTGGATGATTTCTGTGCTGAAAAAGGCATTGAACATATTCACTATCTAAAGATGGATGTAGAAGGGCATGAACTCAGTGTTTTGCAGGGGGGTCGAGAGATGCTAGCCAAAGGTGCAATTGATTGGATTCAATTTGAATTTGGTGGGTGTAATATTGACTCGCGAACATACTTGCGGGATTTTTTTGAATTGTTGACACCTTACTATGATATTTATCGTTTGCTGAGAAATGGGTTTAGACCTATTCGTCGCTATCACGAGACATATGAGATATTTACGACAACCAACTTCATAGCCATCCGAAGAACTGGTAATAAGTATTGGTAAATGCTCAACATATTCCACCATGCTATAATAAAGCTCGGAGGTAAAAAGATGAACTTAGTAGAGCTTGTCAAAGTGACCTCTTCCGAAGAGGAAGCAGAAAACTCTTTATGAGGATGTTATCCTTGATCTTTCAATGATTGCTAATAATTGTTGGAGCTATTACGGCTGTGGTATTTTTGAATTTAAAAAGGTCAACTAAAATGAACATTTGGCTTATTAACCCTTACGGTCCAATCCCTGGCGAAGGTTGGCGCGATTACCGCTTTACGATGATCGGTGAGACGCTGGCTCAACATGGGCATCAGGTGACATGGTGGACAGCTAACTTTTCTCACCACTTCAAGCGTTTTCGCTCGAAGGACTGGAACGATCTCGATGTTAGTCCAAATTTTAGAATACGCTTAGTTCCTACCTCAGGATATCAAAAAAATATAGGATTGGGTCGCGTTAAGTTTGAAATCTTATTCGCTTGGAGGATGTACCAGCGTGCTGTGAAGGAATCACCACCAGAGTGCATTATTTCAGTTGATCCCCCACAAACAATTGGCTTTTTGGCTGTGAGGCTTGCGAGGCGGTTTAAGGCATGGCTTGTCCTAGACGTGATGGATCTATGGCCTGAGCTCTTCACTCTAGCGTTTCCACGCTTGTTGAGACCATTGGCACCGATGGTTCTTTACCCGTTATATGTCCTCAGACGACACAATCTTCGCCAAGCAGATGCTATAACCTCAGTATGTGATACTTACCTTGAAGAAGCAAGAAGGCTGGCTCCTCAATGTCAAATAACTATGACTATATTCATCGGAATTGACGTTGCGGAGTTTCGCGCAATGAGCCAAAAACTGGATATGCCGTCAGCAAGTCTGAGGCAGAGAATTGGGCAAAAGACGCCCGATGAGGTGTGGGTAGTCTATGCAGGCACCTTGGGTAATAATTATGATATCAAGACACTGCTACAGGCAGCTGCCTACCTGAAGCAGCGAAAAAGCAAAATTAAGATTTTCATAGCTGGCGAAGGTCCACTTCGTAGCTATGTTATGGATTTCATTGCCACACACGGATCTACCAATTTGATTTACCTTGGCAAACTAAGTCCTAGGGAGCTTATTCAACTCTATCAAGTCTGTGACATCGGGCTGTGCACCTATGGTCCGAAATCAACTGTGGCCATGCCTGTCAAGATATACGATTATATGGCAGCAGGTCTGCCAATTGTCAGCTCGCTACGGGGTGAGTTGGAGAGTTTGCTACGCATTCGTCAGATGGGCATTCAATATCAGGCTGGAGATCCCAAGTCTCTTGCCGAGGCGTTAGAGTCACTGGCTAGGGATGAAAAACGGCGAAAGACTATGGCCCGGAATTCGTATAATACCGCAATGCAATTTGATAAACATGTGCAATATCAAAAGTTTGCAGACTTGATTGAAAGGCTATGTCTGACAAGTGGTGACTGAGTTGACTTTCTATAAAACCAACAGAGGGGTTGACCAATGAAAATTCTCATCACAGGTGGACTTGGATTTATTGGAAGCCATACAGCTGATGCTCTGCTGGCGCAGGGATATTTTGTTCGTATTCTTGACAATTTGAGTGAGCCCGTGCACCGCAATGGTAAACCTCTTTATGTCCCTAAAGGAGCAGAAATCATTCTTGGGGATGTCCGCTCTAAAGCGGATTGGGAGAGAGCACTTGATGGGATTGATTCAGCATATTATTTGAATATATTTGATCAAAATGCGCTATTAAAAACTAATTTTAATTGATAGCATCATGTCATACATGGTAAGAAAAATGCAACTTTCTGATGTGAATCAAGTTGTTAATGTTCACCTCACAAGTTTTCAGGGTTTTTTCTTAACTATTCTTGGGGAGAAATTCTTGCGTTTGTTATATTCCTTTATAATTACATCTCCCGATGGGGTCGGATATGTGTGTGTAGATAAAGATGAGATAGTAATTGGTTTTGTATGTGGTACAACAAAACCACTGGGATTTTATAAAAGATTTTTTAAGAAGAAATGGTGGAATATTATTCTCACAATTTTATTCTCAATAATCAGAGATCCTTCCATTATTCCACGTTTGGTATGGAGAGTACTTAAACCCCCACAACCCTCAACAGAACCTGGAACTGCTACATTAATGTCTATTGCAGTACATCCAAACTACCAAAACAAAGGAATTGGCAAGCTTCTTGTTCAGGAATTTCTCGGAGAGATAAGGCGTCAGGGCATACAACGAGTGAACTTAACGACTGATAAAGAAAAAAATGACGCTGTAAACCTCTTCTACCAACGTTTAGGCTTTCAACTCGCTCGTTCTTTTGTAACTCCAGAAGGAAGGTGGATGAATGAATATGTAATCACTTTAAGTAAGGAAGAATAATAGAGAAAAATAAACATGGGATATTAATACATGATTCCCTTTCATAAACCATATATCACCGAAGATGAAATCAAAGAAGTCATTGACTCTATTAAATCCGGTTGGCTTACCATGGGACCTAAAACGATAGAGTTTGAGGAAAAATTCAGGGACTATATTTTTCAAAATGAAAATAAAAAGGGTCATGTGGTTTCTTGTAATTCCTGTACGGCAGCTCTTCATCTTGCATTAAAAGCGATTGGTTTAAAAGCAGGAGACGAAGTTATTTTGCCAACAAATACTTTTATAGCAACAGCAGAGGTCGTCACATACTTTGGAGCTAAACCGGTTTTATGTGATATAGAAGAAACCACCCATAATATGGATGTTAAAAAGTTAGAAAATTTAATTACAGAAAAAACGAAAGCAATTATACCCGTTCACTTCGGTGGTCAGCCATGCGATATGGATGAGATACTTGAAATTGCAAAAAAATATAATCTCTATGTAATTGAGGATGCAGCTCATGCCCTTCCAAGTAAATACAAAGGGAAGATGATTGGAACAATAGGGGATATAACTTGCTTTAGTTTTTACGCTACAAAAACTTTGGCAACTGGTGAAGGGGGTATGGCAGCAACTTTTAATGAAGAGTTCGCCCAAAAAATGAAAATTAACCGACTACATGGTATAAGTAGAGATGCATGGGATAGATACACATTAAAAGGTCACTGGTACTACGAAGTTGTGGATAATGGCTTTAAATACAATACAACAGATATAAACTCTGCCCTTGGACTTGCCCAACTCAAAAAAGTGGACTGGATGAAAAAAAGAAGAGAAGAAATTGCTAATATGTATACCTCTGCATTTAAAGGGACAAAGGTTATACCTCCGACAGTTAAGCCCGACAGGGAAACAAGCTGGCATCTTTATGTGATTAAAGTAAACAATAGGGATGAATTGCATGAGAAATTAAAAGAAAAAGGTATCGGCACTTCAGTTCATTTTATCCCGGTACATAAGCATCCATATTATAAAAAAACTTATGGATATAAAGATAAGGACTACCCAGTAGCTAACTATGTATATGAAAAATCCCTATCTTTACCAATTTATCCAGATTTATCAGATGAAGATGTTGAATACATCATTGATAATGTTTTAAAATATGCAAGATAATTTTTACACAAAATACGGGAAAAGAATTTTTGATTTTATAGCAAGCTTAATAGGTTTGATACTTTTATCTCCTTTTTTAGTTATTATAGGTGTTCTTGTAAAGATTAGTGATAAAGGTCCTATTTTTTACCGCAGTAAAAGAGTTGGGCAGAATTTTAAACCCTTTTATCTTTTGAAATTCAGAACGATGGTTGTTAATGCTGAGGAACTCGGACCTTCTGTTACAAAAGGTGGCGACCAAAGGATTACAAAAATTGGAAAGTTCTTAAGAAAATACAAACTTGATGAACTCCCGCAACTTTGGAATGTAGTAAAAGGTGAATTGAGCCTTGTTGGACCAAGACCAGAGGTAGAAAAATATATATCTTTTTACAAAGATGATTACAAAGAAATTTTAAAAATTAGACCTGGTATAACTGATTATGCGGCAATTAAATTTAAAAATGAAGAAGAAATTTTGGCTAAGTTTGAAGATGTAGAAAAAGCTTATATTGAAAATGTCCTACCAGCAAAAATAAAACTTTATAAAACCTACCTTAATGAAATTGGATTTTTAACCGATCTGAAAATAATTTTTAAAACGCTGTGGGGGATCACTTTCAAGTGAACGGGAAGGTAAAAAATCTAATTCAAAATC
>Ga0272445_1001417_pt1 | contig 18719 bp, 27 predicted proteins | sample YNPCB0031_FD_194404 | JGI IMG/M metagenome (GOLD analysis project Ga0272445, IMG submission 194404) | Hot spring sediment microbial communities from Yellowstone National Park, WY, United States - YNP-CB-003-1 | ecosystem: Environmental > Aquatic > Thermal springs > Hot (42-90C) > Sediment... | reverse complement strand
AATTATATTAAATAATTATTTTATTATTAAGATAAATATTATAAAGAATAACGTTTAAAAAGATAAAATAATAATTGTATTGGTAGTAGTAGAAAGAGGATCAAATTTAATGTTCTGCACATATAATATGAGTCTACGATATATCTCTCTTATATATAATATAAGAGAGATAGTCGTAGAATTATGTTAATATATCACTTTTAGAGTGCTCTAAAAAACTATCTAAAAAATTAGAGTTCTTATCTAAAAATTTAGAGTATTAAATGCATCAAAATTCATTATAATTAATAATATTATCTAAAATTTTAGAGTTCTTATCTAAAAAATTAGAGTAAAAAGCATAAATATCCTCATTGTGCATTTTTTTGTATGCACTCAGAAAAACAAAAAGGAGATAACAAACCATGAACCCGATTTATATTTCAAAGGAAAATCCCTTATATAAACTTTACGAAGAGATAAAGAAATTAGAAAAAGGAGAATTAACATTTGAAGAAGGATATGAATTATACTCTAAAAGAATATTTGAGCAATTGAATTATTATTTAATACCAATGAAAGCCAGGATTTTCGATCATATTTACAATAATAATGATGCTCCTGGCATTCCAAGAATTTACCATTATGCTGATTTTGAAAGTGTATGGGAATATTACATTCCCATTGGTCTTAATTATGAGAATCGTATTAGATATCATAGAATCTTTGTAAAAGTCGTTGATAAGATGAGCCAGGACCAGGTAGAAAATGCCAGGAATGAAATCGTTGGTAAGCCATATATTAGCCCTGGCATTGTTGATGGTGAAACCATACTCCTGGCATCACGTCAAGGATTTGCAAAAGGTGGGATAAAAGTAAACAAATCAGTAATTTATGTAATTGTAGATAAAGATCCTTTCAGAGTAGCCATGAGAATCCTGGCATTTATTACAAATGCAATTTGGAAGAGATTCCTGGCATTTTTAAGATCAATAAAAATGCCTTATGAATTCTTCATTCCTAAGGTTAATGATTTCATAAATATAAACGAGCTACGTAATTACATCTCTCTTATATATAATAAAATATATAGTATAAGAGAGAAAGTAAGATCTTACTCTCAAAATATTAGAAAAACATTTGATTCATTTGAAAATTGCTTCAAGAAATTTATTGATAATTTAAAGCAATTAAAAGATACTATTGAGTACAGATTATCATTAAAAACATTTATTGAGAATTTAAAGAATAAGCAAAGCCAGGAGATCTCAGATTATGAAATTCCTAAGCCAAAAGACGTCTTAAAAGCATTAATTCCTATTCTGAGATTATCTAAAAACTAGAAATTGTAAATGAATGATTCGGAGTAGATCTTTAAACTACTACTAACTAAAAATAAAAATATAAATAAAAGTTATGATTTTAAAGCCCTGGCATGTTGTAAGCATTAAATTGAAATTAGTTCTTCCAAATAAAGTAGAGAGCAATGAAAACAATGAAAAAAATGAAAAAAATGAAAATGATGTAGAAAGTAAGATGAAGATTAGGGAAAGGAAAAAGATTCATACTACTTACCTGCATAAAATGTAATTACTGTAGAAAAAACGTCTCCAGCAGATTTTGAAATTGGTGTTGAAAGAGGAATTCTTCCTAAAAGCACTTCATTTAAATATCCACCAATATCAGCTATTCTTTGAGCAAAACCAACCTCCCCTATTGTCATTGATGTTGCTAATCTCACTGCTCCACTTAAAATTATCATAACATAAGTAGATCTGCTCCATGTAAAATAATGTACGCTTGTAAGAGCTAATGCATTTGTAAGATCATACTGATCAAATGAAAACGGAGTATTAGACGTTCCTATAAAAAGATAAAGAGTACTTGCATTAGCATCACCTGAAGTTCTTGCAGTTACCACAGTTCCATCTCTTCTTTTTAGATTTTGATTTGTATCACTTAAAAGACCAAAAAGATAATATGCTAAATTATCTAAAAATGGAGCTTTTACAATAACATCATAATATACATTATATCCACTTCCTGGCACGCTATAAACTGTACGTCCTAACATAATTTCATGAGTATATGGGTATGTATCATATACAACTTGATAAAGACCAACTTCGCTTACTGCTCCAGCTGAAACTCTTCCAAATCTTAATCTTCTTTTATCTGCCTCTAATATTATTGCAGGAGTTATAGCTGATCCTTCTAAAGCTGTATTTCTTCCTAATAATGAATACTGATCAAAAGCTGGTTCATCAGTTCTTGTTCCAAATACAACATATGCTGAACTTGCATTTACTTCTAAATTTGAACGTAATGGATAGCCTCTAAAATTCCATGCACCACCAGTATTTATAAAATCAGTAACAGAATCACTCAAATATGCTAAGAGATAAGCCCAAAACATGTAAACAAGCATGTTCTTTACTTTATTATTAATCAATCCATATATTGAATCATTCATATTTACAAGAACTACTAAGTCTTTATCCCATAAATCTCTGTACTGACTTCTTGATACTTTTGATTTTAAAAATCTTAATGCATTCTCATTAAATATAACATTTCTCATATTTTAATCACCTCTACTATTAAGTATATGAAACTTCATCACTTATATTTGTAGCTATATTTCCTGAATCATATGATACTTTTTCAGATAAAGCCTTATCAACTACATTTTCAGTTCCAATAGTAGCTTCATAACTAACTTTTTCAGATGAAGCCTCATCAGATAAATTTACAGTTCCAAATGGTGGTCTTAACTGCTGAGACATATCTCATCTAGTTTATGTAGTAACTTGATCGCTTATATTTATTGCTATGTTTCCTGAGTCATAGTCTACTTTAACTTTTGATACCTCTTCACTAATACTCCATGTACTTTCATATACATTATCAACAAAATCAATTACAACAGAATTATAGAATGTTAATGGCAGAGGAGCTGGGGTTTCAAAGTATGTAATTCTAAATCCACCTACGATTTCCATTAAGCTTTCACTAATTCTTTTTAATTCTTCATACTTTTCTGCATAGTACTCTTCAATTTTTGCTAAAAGATCCCTTACTTTCTTTAAAGCATCTACTATAAGATTGTGATGCTCTGGCTCTACAGTATCTCCTACTTTTACATAAGGAATTAAATTTAAAATTGCATCAAGCTCATCAACTAAAGGATCTTCTCCAATTTTCTCTTTTAAAACATCTCTTATTGCTTTAAGAGTATCAATTTTTGCATTTATATCATCATGTCTTATTTCGCTTTCAGGATCTGGATATCTTTTTACATATCTTAACCTTTTAAGCATTTCATCAATTATCATTATTCTGAAATCACTTCTACTAATCTTTTAGCAATATTCTCCCAATTATACTCTTTTGCTAAAATGTTTTTTCTATATTCATTTACTTTTGCTTTATAATCATCATAATTTTCTAAAATGTCATGAGCTTTGTTTAGAGCGTCTTCAACATCTACTTTATACCCATAACCTATATGAATTAAATTTCCTGGCAGTACTTGAACTCTTTCTCCAGTTTTTACTCTTAAAAAGCCAGGAATGTAGTCTTTCCATGAGCCAAAATCACTTGCTATAACAGGAACTCCTCTAGCTAGACTTTCTAATGTATTATGCTCAAATGCTCCACCTCTTGAAAAATTCAAATAAATATCTGCTAGATCGTATAAACATATTTTTTCATAGTCATTAAGCCATCCGTATACTTGAATTACTCCTAAGTTCATTACTTCATAAAATTCTCTACTATATGGGCTATAAGTTTTCAGAACTAATACTACATCTTTTCTTTCTTTTACTAATCTCTTATAGAACTCTTTTACTTCACTCCATCCTTTTCTATCAGGACTATGCCATAGGAAGTAAAGCAGTACTTTTTTATTCTTTTTAATTTTATGCAAAAAGACTTCTAATAATAGAGGATTTATTTTTTGAACAGGAGCTGAACCCCATTGATTTGGTAAACAATACCACTCAGGATCTACTCCATGTGGTATTCTAAACATTTCTCTTTTTACCCCACAATTTTTTAAAACTTCAATGCAGAAATTTGAAGGAGCTATTATTTTATCTGCATTATTTAACAGGTTTACTGCATATTCTGAAAGCCTATCAGAATCTACAACATCTACAGCAATTAAGTTATCAAAATTTTTCCTCCAATTGTCTAAATACTTTTGAAATCTATCTTTAGGATTTTCATTTAAAGCATTACTTCTTATCTGCAAAAACCTATGATAAATGTATATCCAAGGATGGAGAATTGTTGTATATTTAATGCCAGGAGTAAATGAAGGAAAAGATATCTCATCTAGTTCCTGAATATTCGCTAATTTAAGCTTCTTAATGTACTCTATATGCTTTTTAGCTATAATAGTAAATGAGACTATGTGAAACTGAGGATATACATATAGCAAATTCATACTACAATAGTAAATAGTACAAATTCATTGAGTAAAATCTTTTATCTCTTTCTTCATATGTAAATATTTTATCATTTTGAGGCTCATATAATAACCACTTTACCTGATTATTCTCTTTAACAATTATAATATTATATGCATGACCTGAGCTGTAGTCCAAAATTACACCAACAGAATTTATTTTATAATCAATAGCCATTCTCGACTTAAAGTATATTGCAAATTTATCGCAATCAAATTGATCTAGTAAATACTTTCTCGTATCAGTAAAATCCCACTCAATTATTTTTTTGAACGTCTCAAGATCTGTGGTGTAATACGTTCCATCCAGTCTTAACCATCCATTAAAACCACCTTTTGCTTTTAAATCATTAATTACATTCTGAATTTCACTTTCAGTTAAAGCAATTAAATTAATTTTGAATGGTGGAACATATTCATCATATAGTTTTTCTGATAAGTTTAAAATATCTAAAATATTTGATTTTAAGTCTTCACTTAATCCTAATTCTCCTGCTTTCAATAAGCTATACCAATACTTCAACTTTGAAAGAACATTTTTTATTCTGTTTACTTCATCACTTGTAAATGATACTATATACTCCATACTCTCTTCACCTCTTTTAAATATTTTAATTAAAAATTCAATAATTTTTTTAATAATATCTATTAGGCTCATCTTGATGCCACCAATTCAAATTCAACATCTATACCAGTTGCATCCGTTCTGGCTCTTACAAAAGGATATGCAATTGATGAATAAGTCTTTATTCCAGATCCACTTGCAGATAATACTACTGTATCCAATAGCCTCCAGTTAATGCCATCTAATGAGACTTCAATGTATATACTTCCAGCTCCACCTAAATAGTAATAAACATTTACATTCGGTCTTCCTCCTTTTGCCAATATTATACTAAATCCTGCAGTATTATCAGTAGCAGTTATTGAGCCACTACTTGATACAGGCTTAAACTCATCTAATATTTCTGAAGGAGCAGATACTTGTACTCTACCATACTCATCTATAGGTTCTGCTATTTTTACTCCTACATTTCCATATTCATCAATTTTCACTCTTACTAAAACATCTCTTGAATCTCTTGTATAATCTGCAATTAAGTCTAATTTAGCCAACTGATCTGCTGAAGTCCTGGCATACTCTTTAATTAAATCTGTATTTGAAGTAACTTTAGTATCATTAATAGCTTGAGTTATTTGCTCTTTAGCAATATCATAAAACTGATAAATGCTTACAGGATCTCCATCTAAAATAACATATCTTCCTTCACAATCTATTCTTTCTTTAAAGTGGGCTGTTCTTCCATAAACTTCATCAACATAAATGTCTTGAGTTCCTGTAGTTAAAAATCCATAAAGATCATTTAAAGAGTCTACTACTGCATTCCACTCTCTTGAAAATAATCTTTCTCTTGCTTTATATCTCAATCCACGCCAAGACACTTTCACTTACCCCTTCTTTTAGTTTTTCTTTCAGATTTTCTAGTAAATTTTGGAAGAATAGAATTTACAATTCCATCAATAATATCTTTAAATGCATAACCAAATGCAAACGCAACAACACCATTTGGAAGATTCCATTCAGTATGCATTAAAAAGTATAAATATCCACCTATAGCCCCCAAAATAATTCCTCTTACAAAATAAAATGACTTTATATCACTGTAATCTTTAGCCCATAGTAAGCTTGAAGCAATTCCTCCTAATAATCCAGAAAAAACAAATGAAATTAGTGATGTTAAATCCATTATAATCACCCTGGCTTTTTAACTGTAGGTGGCTTTTTCAGTTCTTCACTTAATTTTTTCAACTCTTCTGAAAGCTTTGCTAACTGCATTGCAGTCTTCTTTGCTTCTTCTGATTTCTTTTCAGCTTCTTTAATCATCTTATCAATATCATCTTTAATTTTCTTTACAATCTCTTCAACTGTAGGCTCTTTTGAAGCCATATCAATCACTTATATCTATTACTTAAAAAAATATTTATTTTATTCTCAACTTGACATTCTTCTATATCTTCTCATTTCTGCAGTTCTCTTTACAAGAGCTAATCTTAATTCAGGAACCCCTAGCTTTCTCAAATAATTAAGCTCTTCTTCAAGACCTTTTTCATCTAAAATTCCATCTGCATATGCATTTATTATTTCAGTCATGTATGATCTTATTTCAGGATATGCCTGATATGACATTATATATTGCTTCCACATTTCTTTAAGTAAGTTTTTAGTATTCTCATCAACTGGAAGAACATCTATTAGCCTAATTGCTCTTGTGTATGCTAAATCAGTTGCTTTTTCTGAATATCTGGCCATAGCAGTAATATTTCTTGGTGATCCTAGTATGTAATCAAATGCATGTCTTACCTGCTCAGCTAGTATTGTCTTCTGAATTATTGCAATTTCTAAATCTTCATATCCGTAGGTTGATAGAATTTTGAATACTGGATCTAACTGCTTAATATCTATAATTAAATATTCTGCTAGTGTGAACATTGCATTAGCCCAACGCCTAACGTCGTCATAAACAGGTCTTAGTCTAATGTATCTAATCCATATGTCGTAATATTCTTTAGGAACGTTGTATTTTGTTAATACATCTTTAATTAAATCAGTACTTAATACCATGTACTCACTAAATACTGCTAATTGTGATGGTGATGGTATTGCTTCTTTTCTGGCAATATTAAGCATTGCTTTAGCTATTTCTTTGTAAGCATTTACTTCTACTGGATATAAAGGAATGTACTTTGAAACAGTATCAATAAGATTACTTACTTCCTGCTCAGCTACGTATCCGTAGGCTACTCTGTACAGAACCCATCCACTTACTCTGCTCCACCAAATTCTTACTCTCTCATATGCTTCAATATCCTGAGCTAGTGATTGAGCTTCAAGCCATAAATTTAAGTACTTTTCATCAATTTTAAGCTCAAATGAAGTTCCAGTAATCTCTTTTGTAATTTCCTTGTAGTGTTCATTAAGCTTACTGATTAATGCTCTTAGTTTTGCTTCTGCATCTTTTGTAGTAATTGCAATTGTTCTTATTCCAGATCTTATGTATGAGTATATTTCTCTAAATACATCAAGTACTCTATCCATTGCCATTCTTAATTCTAAAAGCTTTCTTTCATGTGGAAGCCATCTTATTGGTAAATTGATCCATCCTGAAGTCCATATCTTCCTTTCAGGATCCCAATATCCAACTAAATAAGAAGTTACAATTAAACCTGCTAAGTACTTTTCAACATCTTCTACAGTTATTATTCCTTCTTTAAATAGATTTAGCCATCCACTTCTCAATAAAGTCATTTCATCACTTATAACCATAATGTTCTCTGCAACTGTTACTATTGGAACCCAAGCAGGATGTAAGCCAGTAGCCTGAATAAGCTTTGAGAACCATCTTAGATCAACTTGAATTTGAGTTTTTGCAGTTGCCTCCATTAAATTAGGAATTATTTCGACTAATGGGCTATATGATTCAAATACAACTCCAGCTTCTTTAAACTTATCTGCCATGAACTGGAATATTCCATATCTTGACATCCATCTCATATCAATTTTTGTTGGAATATCTGCAGAAATATCTGCTAAAAGCCATGAGTCTGAAGTCCATCCTCCTAATTTATTTGTAATCTCAGCTCCTATGTTAATTCCATACATTGTAGTCTTGTCAGTAAACCATGAGAAGTTGGAGTATTCTAGCCACTTGAAGTAAGTATTTAATGCTAGTTCAAATGCTTTAACTTGGTCTGATCCTGCTAAGGCTTTTTGCAAATCTAAAGGTGAAACAGGCTTACCAGCTTTAACTTCCTTGGCTTCAGCTTCAAATACCTTAGTAATTATTTCAGGTGGAGAGAACCATAACATTCCAGCTAGAGCTCTCATGTAAAATGTCCATAGCTTTTCAAATGGTGGATATTTAAACGTTAGTAAGTAAATCATAGTTGTTAGGTCTTCATTCCATCCTCTTACCCATGAAACTCTTTTCATTACATCTACGCCAGGGAATATATCTCTTTGAGTCATTCTTGCTAATTCGCTATGAGTTGGAAGCTCGAAAATGTGGCTTAGATATACTTTTCTATCAGCTCCAAATCTATCCATAAATGATACTGCTAATTGCTCAGGATGTGATGTTAAATAGTTTATATACCATGCTGGAAGTCCATAAATCTTTAAGTGAGCTTTTACTGTAGATAGTATTTCTTTTAGCTTCTTCTCATCTTTTATTCCTTCTGATAAAGCCAACATCCTCCTGGCATAATCAATTAATGCAGTTTCGCTCACTGACTTTAAGAACATATTTACTTTTGCTCCAGCTTCAAATTCATCTTTAAGAACATCACTTAAAATGTCCTTAATTCTCAAATCATAATATGAAATTACTCTTGGAGTATATAACTGCTGTAAGTTCACTACGAACATATTAGCAATAGCCATTGATACACCCATAGCATACCCAGTATAATACACTTCAAATCCTTTTACTACTGCATCTGCAAATTCTGAAAGCTTTATTTGATAACTTGCTCCACCTATTTTGCTTCCTGCAATTCCTGGCTCAATTGTTATAGTTAAATCTCCAAATGTTCTTACCAATCCTCTAAGCATTAATGGAATTAATGTTACTTTCCAGTATGGTAGCATTAATGAGCCTGATAAAAGCCATAAGTTTTCTGCAACTCCTCCTACTCTTTTAATTGCGTATTGAAATGTTCTTTCAACTTCCTGGCTTGTTGCAATTATAGGATCAAATGCATACACTTTTGAGTCTTTTTCTGTTTCTTTAAAGAATTTTGATATTAATCCTTCAAGCCAGGATTTTACACCTTCTGCAGTTTTAATTATCATTTCAATTAGTGATTTTACTGCGTCAATAAGTCTATCCTTAATCCACATTACTCCTGAATATATTTTATCCCAAAGCCATGAAAGTGCAGAATAAATTGCATCCCATACTGTTTTTAATCCTTCAAATATAGTAGATCCTAGCTTAAGTAATGGCTCTACAAGATTCTTCTTAAGCCATGATGAAGGATCTTTTAGAAATTCTTGTAGTGAAAACCACAAGTTTTCAAAGAACTTTACAAATCCTTCAAATATTACTTTTAATCTATCTGGCAGTAAGAGAACAGCATTAACAAATCCAGTAAATGTTGCTCCTAATTCCTTTAAAATTCTAGTTGCTTCTGTAAACCAATCCCTGGCTTTTGTGAACCAGTCTTCAAATACTGTAGCTAGTGATTCAAATCCTTTTCTAACCCATTCAGTTACTCCTCCAACTCCTTTTACAACATCTCCTATGATGCTCTCAAGTGATGCTTTAACCACTCCTGGCATTCTTGAAATTAAATCTGCTAATGCAGATAACCCCTTTGAAATTTCTGAAAATGCAGAAAGAACTCTTGATGAGAGATCTTTTATAAGAGAGTCTAAAATGCCAGGAATTTTTGCTAACTGATCTATAAGCCATGAAAACCCTTCTTTAATTCTACCAGCTAAATCTGAGAGTGCTGTTGCTATTCCTGATATTAAGCCACTTATAAAGTCTCTTATTTTTGCAATTTGATCAAAAAGCCATGCAAATCCATCTTTTATCCTATCAATAAAATCTGAAAAGTACTTTGCTATTGAATCTACAAAAGACTTAACATAATCTGGTAGTTTAGTAATTGTCTCTACTGCTTTAGATAATGCTAAAGATACTGCTTCAGATAATTTTGGTAAGTTATCTGAAATCCAACTTATAAAGCTCTGAATTGGAGTTACAACAATTCTATTTATTGCATCTAATACACTTGAAAAATAGCCAGGAATTTTAGTTATTACATCCCATACTTCTAATAGTTTGTCGTAGATTGTTTTTGCAACTGATTCAAATGCTTTTTTAATTAAGTCATAAAATGAAGATAAGGCTCCTGCTAGCCATTGAACTAACTGTCCAATAGGATCTAGAATTCCCATTAAGCTAGAAGCAACTAAATCCCAATCTATTTCATCTAATTCATTTAATGTTATTTTTTCTAGTTTTAGTTGTGAGCAATCTAATGCAGTATCATCTACTTTAACTGCTCCAACATCTATATCTAGTAGCAGATCTAAATTCAGCTCATTCATCAATTACTATCTTACACCTGTAAGTGATAAATATCTATCTCTTACTGCAGATATTCTTAATGACCTGTAAAATCTTTTAGCCCACTCTTCTGCCTCTGGCTTTAGCTCATCAATATCTTTTGTTATGTTTTTGCTCATAAGAGCATCTAAACATAATTCATTTAGAGCCTGTATTACTCCATTATCATCCAATCTTCCAGATTCATATAAAGACTTTATTAGTCCAAAAGTTGCAATAAGATCTGCTCTTTCCTTAGTATTTGTTATTCCTTCCAAAAACTTTACTAATAATGTGTTGAAGTCCATTTAAATTCACCTTTTACCTGAATTCTTCATAAATTACTTTCATTAGAGCCCTCAGAACTATGTCCTCCTTCTTCATGTTGTACTTCTTCTCCAGCTCCTCCAGTCTGATTAGCACTTTCTGAGGAACTTCTATTGTTATCTGGTAGTATGGCATTTATACCACCTGATGAAGATTTTAATTCTTTTGTCAATATATTTCTAAGAGCTTTTGTCCTTATTTGTGTTGCTGTATAATTCTCTTTTATTTCTTTTTTTACTCTTTTTCTAATATAGTCTATGATTTCCTGGCTTAGATATGTTCTAACTCTTATTTCGCTACCGTATTCAAAATATGATGAGCTTACTTCTATTTCAACTGGTAATCCAAATTTTTTCATAACATAGCTTTGAGTACCATGAATATGAGTTATCAAAATTCTATTTACTAGTCTAACATAATGCCACAAAAGGTCATTTACTTTTTCTTCTATTATATTTTCTAGCTCTTTTTCATAATCTATTGTTGAAAACATTTTTCATCATTCCCTATTTTACATAGGTTTTTTCCCGTATATATCCATATTTATTCTGTATATATCTGTTAAGGTCTGAGCTCATATTCCTTTTAAATGTTTACATCAAAATCGGGTGATAATATGCCAATGTATAGAATTGGTCAAGCAAGATTTGAAAAGTATAGTGCAAAGTACGATCCAACAACTATAGCATCAAGATTTACTCAGGTTTCAGATGTAGCTAAGAGAAGAGCTCAAGAAGGATTAATTACTTGGGCTTCAGTTCAAGACTTAGTAAGACCAATACTTGATAAATACGGAGTAAACGGCCCTGATAGAGCCAAGTACTTAGGTTTTGCTAATAAGCTTTTAAAACATGTTGGAAGAGCAACTGGAGACTCAGCAACTGCTATGGCTTCTGGATTAAAGAGCTTCTACGTAACTTCAATGAAGGCAGATCCTGCTATCTTAGATGAGATTATACAAGTAGTTGCAGGATGGGTAGCTCCATACTAAACTGAATAATCAAAATTTTTTTACTATTTTTTTCTTTTTTTATTTTTGTGATAAGAGTATTAACTTCTAATAGAGCAGTTTCTTTAAAAAATGTTGCAAAAGATATAGTTAAAGTATGTCACAAGCTAAAAATTGATGCAGTATGGGATGATAGGATAACTTCTTCATATAATTTGAGAAAAAATAGAGAAAGCTGTATAATTGTAATGGCTGTAGATCCTCTTTTTGCAACTCCATGGTTTTTACTTGCAAGAGATTGCTATTGGGGTAATGTTCCTTGCATTTTTTATGGGACTACAGAAGGCATAATAAACAGAAGATATGTAAGCAGGTGGATGAAGGAAATTAACTTTATTGCAAATTCAAATTATGTTTATGATAAAATTAATGATGCTGGATTAATATGTAGAGAAGTTGTTTATCACGGAATAGATTTTAATGAAATAGAAAAAGCCAGGAAAATGAAATCTCTAGGTATAGAGTATTTTAAGAATTGTGGATTAGATCCTTCAAAAGATGTTATTGTATTAACTATTTGTAATAGCCATCCAAGAAAAGGATTAGCATGGTATGATAAAGTAATTTCAAATGTTAAAAATAAAGACCAATCAATTAAGTTTTTAGTAATAACTGAAGAAAGAGGATTATCATATTTTAGCAATCATTCAAGTTTAATTGTAAAAACAGATTTTGGGAAATTACCAAGAGAAACAATTTTAAGTATAATTGCAAATGCTCATATATTTGCATTACCATCATTAGCTGAAGGCTTTGGATTACCAGTTTTAGAATCTATGGCATTAGGAACTCCTGTAATTCATGGTGAACTTCCTCCTTTACTTGAATTCAGTACTGGATTTGTAGTGAAAGCAAAGGATATTACATATTTTGATAAGACTGAGGCAGGGCCTTCAGGAATAATTTTTGAAAACTATGTATATGATACAGATGAGTATGCAGATGTCATTCTCAATATTGTTGATATGTTAAAGAATAAAAAAGATGAAATTGAAAATTGGAAGCAAAAAAGTATAGAAAAAGCAAAAGAATTTGATATTTACAATTTATATCCTAAGCTGATAAGTAAGATAGTAGGGGTAGTATAAAATGACTTCACCATTTCAGAAGTTTTTAGAAGAATTAGATAATCAAAAAGAAAAGTATCATGAAAAGTTGCTAAGTACAGATGGAGAGCTAAGCACATTTATGAGATCATTTCAAATTTACGACTTCATTTTAGATATTTCTACGCTATTAATTCCTGAATTTTATTACTCAACAATGTCATTAGGATTATTATTTGATTTTGATTTAACTTTCATAGAGCCTTTAAATTTAGAGTTTATTTGGAGAATTCCTACTTTAGATGAATGGCTAAAAGGTATAGGAGTTGTTATAGAGAAAACTATACATCCATATGCAACTGATATTGAGACTTTTGTAATAGAGAATGTGAAGTATGAGTATCAAGAGCCTATTTTAGAGACTAGACTAGAAAAAGGGTATTATGGAAAATCAAGATACGGATACTGCTACTATGATCCTGCAAATGTAAGAGAGTCCCTAAGAAATGCAATAACTTTAATGTTTAAGAAGCATCCAAATTATATTGCAAGAAAAAACGCAATTCTATCTCTAGCAAAAGCTTTTGATGTTCCTGAGGATCTTGTAAGATACATACACGACAGAATGTCTTTAATTCAATGCGCTCATGTAGATTCGTTCATTTTGGATTACGGAGTTCTAGATGAAAGTTATTTATGTGTAGAAGAAAGCCCTCATGAAACTTACTACGTAAATCTTGATGGGGAAGTTGAAAGCGTTGAAATAAACACTTTAACAGATCTTCAGTATGGATTTATTTTAGACTTTTCAATGCTAGATATTGATTATTTATGTGAAGAAGAAGATATGTACAGAGATGAGGCTCCTGTAATAATTCCTGGCTCAGATGAGAAATTGAGGAGCTTAAGAGATAGAATAATGATAACTGCTCCAGCTCTTAGCAATTACGTTAGAGGAGATGAGGCAGTAGATTATCACAAATGCGAGAGAACAAATTTGTGGGGAGAATTAATGGCAATGAGATACGTATCAGAAAGTGAAGTTAATCAGATTGTAAGTAAAGAAGTGCCAGGAATAAATGAATTTGAGAAAAGAAAATACATTACTGCAGTTCTTCAGCTAATAGGTCATACGGGAAAAAGACACAGATGGGGATATAAAGTGTTTAAATTAATGAGTGAAGATGAGTTGAAAAGGTGGTGGATTGATTATTGGGTAAGCCAAGGATTGGATCAAAAAGTATTAGATAAGTTATTTGAAAGCGTAAAAATATGGCTTCTAGATTTTGTTTATAAAAAAGTTTCAATAGGAAGGAAATTGAGATTAGAAAGATTAGGAATTCCTATTGAATGAGTATGTGAATTAGATATGAAAATATCATTCCTATAGAGAATGAAAAAACTTCATTTTTCATTTTTTTAAGATCCTGGCTTTTTACACACTCATAAATTAAATATGAAATAATTAAGAAGAATCCTAATTCTTTTAAAAATTCATATTTTAGAAAAATAAGAAAACCGAATAAAAAACCAAAAAAAGAATGAAATACGGTTTTCATAGTTTCACATTATCATTAAGCCATCTTGTGGATTTTTATATTTTAGATACCATTGAGCTTCAAATAAAATCTCTTCAACTTCATTATTACTTTCCTTATTCATTTATTTCACCTTTTTATTTGCCATTTTTATTAAATCATCAATGAAGTTGATATTTTCCCAAAAATGTCTGTATTCATTATGGTATCCAATTTTTTCTAGAATTGCTTTGTTACCGTTTTCATCTTCAATTTCATGTTTCCAATTAAGAACTGCCCCTCCATCCCATGTATCATAGTGAATCTTTATTCTTAAACCACATTTACAAGTAAATACTTCATTTATTTCTTCATCATATTTACTTAAATCCTTATATCTTTTAGATAAGAAAGCTCCATATTCTGATGGTTTTTTAGAATGTTTTGATTCAATAATTTTAAGTTTTCTTCCACATCTTGGGCATATTTTTGCGTGAATTTTTTCAAAAATTTTTCCTGTAATGTAAAAGACCTTTTCCTTTAATTCATCATAATTTTCATATAATTCCCATGTATCGATATTTCCGCTTATTTGTTTTACTTCAACACCATCTTTTGTGATTTTAACTAAATAGTTTTCATAGATATCCATGTCTGCTCCTTGATCAAAATACATAAATCTAATGATTTTATTGAATGTTTGTATTTCGAAATTCCATATCTTAATTTTTTCTTCATTCATTTGCTTTCACCTTCTTTTTGCTCTTCTTCTTTAAGAATATGCTTGTAAACAATTTCAATAAGAATACTTTTTAATGCCATATTAAGCTCCATCGTAGCTTCATCTATTTTTCCATGCTCTTTATTATTGAATTTTGTAATTGAGACAAAATCATTAACTGCTCTTTCAAGAATTCCTGTATCTACTTGAAGTCTTTCCTTAATTTGATTTATTGTAACTTTTGTTCTTTCAGCATTTTCCTGACTTGGTAATGCTTTTAATGAGCCTGTGCTCATACATAACTTTTGAATATACCATATTACTTTATCTATTTTTGGGAGCTCTTCTTTAGTCCTGGCTTTTCTTAGTTGAGTTTCATATAATGCTAAAGCTTCCATTAAGATCTTCCATTGTGGTTTATTGTATCTTTTACTCAAAAAAACAATTCTTGATTTAAATTCATAAGGAGTCCATATTGTTGTTCCTTTCTCTTTTTTCTTAATTTCTTTTTCATTCATCTATAGATCACCTATAGAAAACTATAGAAAAACATACTTATAAAGCTTTCGGTTTATTTTTTCATATGAGATTTGTTGTTACTGGAGGAGCTGGATTTATAGGAAGTCATTTAGCTGAAGAGCTGGTTAAAAGAGGATGTGATGTAATTGTAATTGATGATTTGAGCTTAGGTGTAAAAGAAAACATTCCTAAAGAAGCTACATTCATAAAAGGATCATCATCAAAAGTATCTGAAATTCCTGGCTCAATCAATGGAATATTTCATTTAGGAATGCCATCTTCTTCTCCAATGTATAAGAATGATCCTTACTTAGTAGGAAAAACAATAAATGAAGCTATAGCAGTTTTTGAATATGCCAGGAAAAATCAATGCAAAGTAGTTTATGCAAGTACAAGCTCAATATACAATAGAAATCCAATTCCTTATAAAGAAGACATGCCAATTCATGTTACTGATTACTATACTGAATGCAGATATGCTATAGAACGTCTGGCTAGACTTTATTATGATCTTTATAATGTTAAATCAATAGGTTTAAGATTATTTTCAGTATATGGACCTAGAGAAGAGCATAAAGGATGCTATGCAAATGTAGTTTCTCAATTTTTATGGGCTATATTAAAAGATCAGTCTCCAATAATTTATGGTGATGGAAATCAAACAAGAGATTTTATTTATGTTTCAGATGTTGTTAATGCATTTATATTAGCTATGTTTTCAAATATTGATTGTGATATAATTAATGTTGGAACTGGAAAGAACTATTCATTTAATGAGATTATAAAAATTTTAAACAAAATTTTGAATAAAGATATAAAGCCTATTTATATTGAAAATAGAATCAATAATTACGTCTATCATACACTAGCAGATACTGAAAAAGCCAGGAGAATTTTAAAATTTGAAGCAAAAATATCTTTAGAAGAAGGAATAAGGAAAATTATTAATAGTTTAGAGAGTAAAATGAAAGTGTGAGTAAATATGGAAGCTGTAAAAGAAGCTCCTAAAGAAATACCAGAAGTAAAAGTAAGTAAAGAAGATGAAAAAATTAGAGAAGAGCTTCAATCAATATTCTTTGATTTACTAACAAGTGCTCAAAAGCTTTCATATGAACTTGCTACTTTAGATATGAAAGAAGAGTACACAAGAGATGAGCTAAAAGATCTTTTAAATGCTTCAAAAGATGTAGTTTCAAATGTTAAGAAAATGCACAAGTTCTTAGAGAAGCATACAAGAAGGAGATAAAATAAATGAGCTTACCTAAGGCTCCTATCTTAAAGCTTACAATAACTCCTGTAGATATAGAAATAGAGGATAGCATAGTAACTGTTTTAGAAGTTACAAAATTGAACCTGCCATGGGAAGAATATATTGCAAGTATTCAAATAAAATATAAAAATGCAGTATCGAGAATATTCAACATTACATTTAAAAATTCAGATGATTTAAAGCAAAAGCTAATAACTGAAGTTATGAAGTTTAAATACACTTTTTTTCTTTTTTCTTCAGATGAATTGAAAAGAAGGGGAATAATAATATAAAAAAAATAAAAAAATGAATTTATATTGATGATTCTAATTCAATGTATTCATCAATAATGTTATATAAGTTACTGATTTGGGATTTCATTATTGTTAATTTAGTAAGAAGATCTTCAACTTTTTCATTTTTTCCAACTTTAGCTAAATTATCTTTTAAAATATCAATTCTCTCATTTATAAAAGCATTAAACATTTGTAGTACTCCTTGGACAAAAGTAGGTAATTCCCATTCTTTTATATAAATTATGTCTGCTTTTTCATCATTTCCATTTTTTCCAAGAACAATTAATGTTGGTGCTTCTTGACTCATGATTATATTGCTCGTAACTCTTTTCCAATTCTCAGTTTTCATAATTCTCATTTTTTTACACCTGATTTATTTCTTGTTTTAGGTGGTATTTAAAGTTTTCTTTTAAGTTATTTTTTAGAGTAAACTTTAAAAGGAAGTTTTAGGTAGATTTTATTAGGAGGTGGAAATAATGGAGTTTAGTAAATGGAAAGCCCTGGCAAGTATTAAATTAAGCGAAATTCTTAGAAAATATGAAAAAGATGAAAAGAAGAGAAAAGATCTTATTTATTTAATAAATAAATTAGAAAGACTAAAGAAAAGAGATCTTGGTGTTTTTATCTGCGATATTATTAAAGTAATAGACTATGATAACATAGAAGAACTCTATGAAATTATTCCTTCAGTAGATCAGGTTATTGAATGGTATAGTGAAAAAGGAGAGGAGTAAATGGGTAAAGCTGGAGCTGAAGTTAGAAGAAAAGGTTTTGCTCATGAAAGAGAACTAGCAAAAAGACTGTATGAAGAAGGATTTGCAGTTATAAGAGCTCCTGCAAGTGGATCTAAACTAAAAAGAATTTTTTATCCTGATGTTGTTGCAATTTATAAAGGAAAAACATTAGTATTTGAAGTTAAAGCATACAGTAAACTTGATTATGTTTACCTTGAAGAAGAAAAAATCAAGAGAATTGTAGATTTTAGTGAAAGAGCTGGTGGGAGATCTTTTATTGCAGTAAAAATAATTGGAAGTGGAGAATGGAGAGTAATTCCTGTTACAGAACTTGAAAGAACTAAAAAAGGATACTATTCATTAAAAATATCAAAAATTGAAAAAGCTCAATTGTTAGAGGATTTAATAAAAAAAGTAAAAAGTGATGTAAATGATTGAAGAGCAATATTATGTTATTCTATGTAAGTTTTGTGGAGGTCCTAGATTAATAAGATCCTGGCAGAAGTCTTTTGTATGTTTCTCATGTAAAAGAAAAGTAAGAACTGAAGGCTGTAGAGTAATTTACAAAACTGATAAAGTTAAAGAAGCAATATACTTAGTTCAGCAAATTAAAGGTGCTAAAAAATGATCTCCCTTCATCTTACTTTCTACATCATTTTCATTTTTTTCATTTTTTTCATTGTTTTCATTGCTCTCTACTTTATTTGGAAGAACTAATTTCAATTTAATGCT
>Ga0272445_1001416_pt1 | contig 18722 bp, 21 predicted proteins | sample YNPCB0031_FD_194404 | JGI IMG/M metagenome (GOLD analysis project Ga0272445, IMG submission 194404) | Hot spring sediment microbial communities from Yellowstone National Park, WY, United States - YNP-CB-003-1 | ecosystem: Environmental > Aquatic > Thermal springs > Hot (42-90C) > Sediment... | reverse complement strand
CTAGGAAGACCTCACTTGTGATGAAGCATATCTTCATTTCACAAACCCATTCTTCCATTATTTAACATTGCCCTAACTCAGCACGAACTTGAATAAATCTGTTACTTTATTTTTAATTTTCTCCTCATTGAATAGTTCAGGTGTATGCTCTCTCAGCCTTATCCCAACATCTATAATGTTATCTCTTAACCGTGATAATAGAAGCAACTCTACCTTATCTATGAATTTGTCAGCATCTCCAGCGTGAACAAATAATCCTTGGCAGGATCTTCTTAATTATCTCAGGAACGCTATTGACCCTGACAGCTATAGATATCGTGCTCGTCAGTATGGACTCGATAACTGCATATGATAGTGATATTTCATTAATTGATGAAAATAACAGACCCAGGTCTCTTCATGCGTCCTTTTAATCAGCGGGTAATCTTGGGATCCCATTAAATGCTTGAGTGATAAGCACGTGGCGATGTCATAGGGATAACCCAGAACTTCCATTTAACCAGTTCCGTTATTGGTTCACGCTACTTGTTGACCTTAAGTTCTTGCAATAAACCTAGGTTCAGCCAGATGAAAGCTTGTGAATTACGCCGATATTGCCAATAACTATTGGTTTTGCCTTAACGCAATCACCAAAATCAAGAAATGCATCATTTGATTTGACATCGTGCGATAGCAATAATCCCCCGTCTTTTAGGAAGGGCCAAACGATACTATACTCCTTCATCATAGTTTTATAGGTGTGTCGTGAGTCATGGAAGAAAATGTCAACGGTTCCTAGCTTCTTAAGCAACTTTGGCAATACTTTAGTGCTCTCGCCGAGAGCCAATACCCATCTATTCCTTAACTCCTCAGGTATTATCCAGCCCAGCTTCTTTCCAATAGGAACAGACATGCCCTCTCTATAATGCAGGTCAATTGAATACAGCCTTCCTCTAGAATTTTGAGTCAATGCCTTTAGAATGAAGGAAGAAGATACTCCGTTAGTTACTCCAGTCTCCACAACAACCTCTGGCTTAAATATCCTCACCAGCACATAAAGCACTGTGCCTGATTCATAGTCAATAGAACCTCCGACATCGCCAGCCTCTTGAAGGCGCGTATGAAGATATTGCAAAAGACCTGAACTATATAACTCCTTCACCAGCTCAGTTATTGCTGATTTTGGGCATCCAGTGAGGGTCTCAACAGCTTCCTCGAGCGAAACAGAATATCGTTCATATTCGTTCAGCCTAAAGTTATGTCGTTTGGAATCCCATATCTCGAGAGGACGTAGAATGGCCCTTGTGATGAGGTATGGGTGGCGCAGATAACGCACCTTCAGTAAACGTTTCTTCAGGTCCATTAATATTGTCAAAGTGAAAACACCTTTATAAGCTTTCTTTTCACAACCTCATGATTAAACTTCTTTAACACAGCCTCTCTGAGAGCAAAGCCAATATCCACAATTTGTTTGTCGGACATCGCTAACACTGACTCTATTTTATCTACGAAATCATCAACATTACCTGCTTCAAACAGCATCTTCTCAGCAGCAGGTGTTCCTTCAACCATCTCAGGTATGCCACCGACGTTAGAGGCTATCGGCACAGTCCCCATAGCCATAGCCTCCATGACCACGTAAGGTAAAGGTTCCTCGTAAAGCGAGGGGACCAGAACGGCATGACTCCTAGAGTAAAGCCTTAGTACATCTTTATAAGGTAGGCGTCTAAGTAGCCTAAACTTCCCTGTAAAGGTGTCGTTCAACCTCTTTACCAACTTCTCATGCTTCCATCTGAAGCCTCTCAATCCTCCTGTAAGCATGAATCTTACGCTACTCCACCGCCTTAGGATTTCCAATGCGCCTTGCATAAAGACGTGAAAACCTTTGATGTAGCTACCGCCACCAGAGTAAGCGAACACAGGGCGTTCAAACTTCTCTTCTACAGGTGAAATTTCGGGTAACGGGTTGTACAAGACCCTGATCTTATTTGCCAATTCTGGAGCCATTTTTGAAATGATTTCAGCCTGTCTTCGAGAGACGCATATCACTACATCCGCTTTACTAACACACTCTTTGCAAAGTGTAGTGATAGGAACAAATAATGAGCCAGCTATTGCCCGTTTAATGCTTTCATGTTCAAAGAGCTCATAGGTAAGCTCTGCCTTTATGTCATTCATTAAGCTACTTTGGTAATTATGAGTATGTAAGATCGTTGAGTTATAAGCGATAGGTTGATAATCATGTAAATGCGCTATTACTTTCTTATCCAATTCCTTAGCTAAGGGTATTAATGGATACCCGTATGGAATGTAGATAATGTCAAACTCCCTCATTAAGTCCTTATAGCGCCGTCTTAGCGATGGTGTGAGAAAGTAGAGCAAACGTGCTGGCTTATTCGGTATCCTAAAAGCCTCATCTACAATAAAGTCCACATTGTTTATCTTAGCGGGATTACAAGTCCCAGTTATAACTGTTACTTTAAAGTCGCATGTAGCCAGTAGCTTTGTTATCAGGTACGTTGCTAACGTACCCCCGCTACCCTCAGGCCAGAAAAGCTCGGAAATTACAAGCAAATTCAGAGCGTCTCACCACTCCACTCAGACAACTTGACGATCGAATTTATCAAAATATTAACATTTTACCGCAGAGGATGCATCCTTATCATGTATATAAAGTGCCTCTGCTATTCCTTTGAGGAAAGTCGTTTTCGATTTCGCACTCCATTCTCCAGCAACTTGCTTAGCTCTTCTGGAAAGGGCTTCTTTCTCTTCGATATCCATGGATAGCACCTCGACGATTTTCGCACCGATGGCATCGACATCAACTGGGACAATTAGGCTCGAATCCACTTTTTTAACTAGATCTTTGGCACCCGTCATCTCAGTAACTATGGGTATGAGTCCTGCAGCCATGGCTTCTATGACTGATGATCCAAAAGCCTCAAATCTAGCTGGATGCAAATACACTGAACACTCTGATAATAACAATAGCCTTTTTCCATGTGGAACGTAGCCAAAAACTTTAATACCATCGGACTCATCGATCATCTTACCTTTTCCGATAACATAGATTTTCGCCTCCTTAATCTTCCTTCGCACCCTAGTTACGATTTCAGGTAAGAGGTCTACACCCTTACTATGTGTATGAGAACCTACAAAACAAATTTTATTAGATTTTAATGAAGGTTCAATTTTAAGGAAATCTGAAAGGTTTGGAACAGGATGGCAGATCACTGTCTTTCTATGGAAGCCAAATACTTTTTCAATCGTAAAAGACATGAGCGATGATGATGCAAAAATGAGGTCCACATCCTTTAATAAATTAGATGATAAGCTGGGAAAACGTATGAACGCTTGGCTTGTAGTGATAAAAACTAATTTTTTACATAAACCAACCTTCTTCATAAGCCATCCTATAGGTAAAACGCTAAAGCCATCGAGTATTACAATGTCATACCTTTTGCCGGCAAAAATATACTTCGGAAAAAGTCTGCGTAAAAACTCATGAGGGACATAGAGAACTTTGGTATCCGCAAAATTTGATAGTTCCTCCACCCAAGGTTTATGTGCAGGATGAGGGCCATCCTCAATACAGAGGTAGGCCATCCTTAAATAATTCCTATTCATACTTTTTCGCTCTTATTAAATATTGGATAATATGACAACGATCTGCGGACTTGATGTGCTCAAGATATCCGTTGTCAAACGAGTTGACAACCAGCCTATTCACGTGGCAAACACACGACGTGTACTCCGCCAAAATGACTCGCATACAACCTGTAATGTTTTTTGAGCAACCTGACTAGTCCCCGAAGATTTCCATTTCCTGTTTCAATAACCAGAACAGGCTTATCCCTCTCTATTAACTTAGATGCTCCCTTCAATACCTCGAGCTCCGCGCCTTCAACATCAATTTTAATAAAATCTATACGCTTCGTCAAAGTGGAGATTAGATCGCCCAGCTTAACTTGTTTTACACGAATGTACTTCGCAGTTTTCCTAACAACGGAGGATCTGCCACTTAGATTACTTAGGTATAGCTTTATTTCATCATTGGAGGATCCGGCAACTGCTTCGATGAGGAGAAACTTATCCACTCCATTCATTAAAAGATTCATATGGAGCAAACGTGCGTTTAATGGATTTGGCTCGATGGCTATTACAAAAGTAGCGTTAAGACTCTTTAAACATCTAAGCGTGAAGAGGCCGATGTGCGCGCCACAATCCACGATAACTCCTTTCGGCTTCACGAATCTCTCATAGTCCCTACATATCCAAATGTGGTAAAATATGTATACTGCATCCCAATCATTAGCCAAAAACCTGATATTCTTTAAAGGTGAATATGCTAAAAAATGATGTTCACCCACCCTTCTTATGATTAGATTTGCGAGGGTTACACCCCACATTGGATTCAGCAGGTTCCTCAACCCTTTAACACCGAATAGCCGCAACCCAGAAAACAATGCAGTAACCCAACCTAACGGGGTAAAGCAAACCATAAAGTAAGGCATTATATTTCGAATGTTTTTAGCAATAAGCCTAAAAGTGAAACTCTTAACCCTTGCTAGCATACAAGTGGGTTTCGCTATAATTTTCATTTGCCAACACATACAGGACGCCTTCAGCTATCCATGTATAAATCTTCTCAAGGTATCTTTTGTATAAGTAACCATAAGTCTCCGTTACAATATAGTACATTGTTTTGTGATGCAAACGTCGCTATTTCATTCATCGTTATGTTCATGTCTTCTCCATACCAGCGGGGGTATATATACATCCTATAAAATGTCGCGGTGTATTCGGCTCTTGCACTTTTGCTGAGGTCAAACTCCACGTCCTCAGATGCATGTACCCTTAAGTTGCTCCATGCTTGTGTTGGTATCAACTTTGTGAAGAACCCGAAAAGGGCGTGGGAGCCAGGCGCATAGAGAACGCTGTTCGGAGACGATCCATAATAGGAGACTATATGGTTACATACTGCTATGTCTTGTTCTGTGGGATAGGCTGCGAAGGTCCACCCCCATTTAGTAACGGGGCTCAAAATTAGAAACACAGTTATTATTGTAAGTAAGAGTGCTGGCATTATTTTCCGAGGCAGACTTTTAACTGTGATTTTATCCGCTACATATGTCAATCCAAATGGCATCACGGCTATTAGGTTATGATAAAACCTCACGGCCGGATCATGGTAGGTTATACCATAAACGACACCTAAAGGCAGAAAGATGCTATCAACAAAAAGGCGAAAAGCTCAACATTTGAGGCATTCCTATTTCTTAGGAAGTTCAGGATAAAAGCTAAAAGGATAAATGTTGCCATAAGCCAACCAGCGGCAACTATCAATATTCTAAGATTTGTGTAGATTTCAGCTTCTCCAACATATCGTAGCGCTGGTTGCTTAAGCCCTGTAAAGAGCTCTTGCGCCAAAGCTTTCCATATTATCTCATGAAGGATGCACCATGAAGCATGTCCAATATACACCTGTATGGTAGACCATATTACAAAGAATAGAAGAGTCTTTAGAATAGCCCTATGAAATTCATGTTCATTCTTGCTTGATGATGCTATGAGACGGAAAGACGAGATAAACAGAACCATGGCTATAACCACTAATAGTGGTTGAAGTGGATAAGAGATTGATGAGGCTACAAAAGTAATTGTGGTAAGTATAGAACTTTTAACGCCTCTTTCCTCAATAAACTTAAACATGCAGAAGAACAGAGACATTGAAATCACAAGGCCAAAGTATCCGCGTGAGTAAACAAGAGGATCCAAGGCAAATGCTGGAAAAATCAGAATCACCATTACCGTGAGAAGATTTTTGTTTCCTTTCCTCTTTAAAATGGACATTGCTAAACTTAAGTATACAACGAAGCATATAACTACAAAAACTACTTCGACAAAACGTGTCGTTTGAAACAAGTTTAAGCCAACGATTTCGCCAGCAATTGACGTGAAAAACGCATGTCCAAGCGTTGAATATTCTCCTTGGTATGGCATAACAACGCCATCACGCATACCATACAACGCTTCAACAGCGAAGCCAAGCTGATCATTATATATAGGAAAGCAGAAAACATTGTAAGGAGCTAAGAAGATGATAAAGTATAGCGTGAGCGAACTAAACGTAAACAGAACTTTATCCTTCATCATAAATGAAGCAAGAATCCCCACAACAGCTAAGAAAATCGAGAGAGGAAACAGGTAGTTAGCGAAACGCAAAAAGAACAGTGGAGTTACCGAAAGCACATCATAAGATGCTGAGGCAAACTGGAACTGAAGGATGACGGCTTCTACTACTAAAAGAGAGACAAGCAGAATTTTCGTCACCAAAATTTTCTGAAACATAATCTTCTTAATCACATAGAAATTAAGCGTTCACATGCTCTTCAATCGTCAATACGGTTTTCTTATAACTTCAGTGCTGTCAAGTTGGGATTTGAAGTCAAGCTTTTAATTTTGTCTATTGATAAAGCGATGTTCTTGATGCCTTTTCTCCATACGACACTATGCCCTACGGGCTTATACATGCGATCAGCTCACTTAAGAACAAAATATTCATGTTCATTATATTACTTCAAAATCGTGCAAAGCTATTAAAGCAGTGATAAGAAAGTTCGCGGTTGTTTCATCACGTGTTATAAAAAGCCTCTCCATTATTAATGAAATTCTCAAGAGACTTTAGCTTTTAATAGTCATCAGATAAACGATGCATAGAAATTTTCATGCACCAAAAGATTACTATTGATGTGTTATAGGCATAGCTACAATGTGTGGATCGCAGGCCGTTGGTATAATGTAAAGTCAGTAAGTTTTGTAAGCCTTTAACAGAGCAATTATCTCTGAACTAGTTGATTGATTTTTTAACTCTACTATCAGTATAGGATTGAATCTCCTTATGATTTCAGTCATTCCTCTTAAAACATTTAATTCATAGCCCTCAACATCAATTTTTACAAAGTCTACATGTTGCAACTTAAGATTATTAACAAGCTGTGATAAAGGAATGCACTCAACAATGATCTTTTTTAACGTTGGATAATCTGGAAGAAGAGAATGCCTCATACAGCAGGAGTTCAGATAAAGGTAGCGTTTTTCCATTTTATCGCCAGCTGCTACTTGAACAACTTTACACTTGTCATGTAGGTTGTTTAATTTAAGGTTATAGTGAAGTATTTGCACGTTTAGTGGATCGGGTTCTATAGAAATCACATACGAAACACTTTGCAGACATTTTAGAGTGTATATGCCAACATTTGCTCCTACATCTAAAACAAGATCATTTTTCCTGAGTTCATATATTTTGTTGTAGTCATTACATATGTATATATGTCCAAAAAGCCATATAGAATCTAAGTCAGGGATGAGGAGAATTTTTACTTTTCCAAACAAAGGTCTCAATAGATAGAGTTTCCTTTTATGTAACATAATTTCGCTCACTAACGCATTTGATAATATTAAAATCCAAATCGGCTTCTTCAGATACTTCAACCACCTTTTGTGGAACAGATACCATGCTTGAGTTATAGCCATGCCTAGGCCTATAGGCGTTAATGTAACAATTATCCAGCGCAAAGTATTTTTAAACCCAGTTAGAGTAAGTACCCTTAATCTAGTCGTTAGCCCTAACCTTTGTTTAGCCATAGAACAACCGTTCTAGTTTCTCTACAGTCTTCTCCCATGAAAAAACCTTAGCCCTTTCTCTAGCCGCTCTCGACATTCTCTCTCTGAGCTCCTTGTCTGCAAGTAACTTAATGATAGCACTACACCACTCTTCGACATTCTTTCCTACTAATAGTCCATCAATCCCAGATCTAATAATATCTAATTGTCCTCTCTCCTCTTTTCGACAAATTACTGGGATACCTGTTGCCATAGCTTCAACAATGCTGATTCCAAATCCTTCTATGGCAGGATGTAAGTAAATCGAGGCTTTTGAATAGATCGATGTAAGCGATTTATCATCTATATTGGGGTAAAACTGTACAGCATCTTGTAACTTAAGTTCACTAACTTTTTTAAGAACATTTTCATAATAGCGTTTGCTTTCGTCTTTAATGCTGAGTGAACCAGCGAGTATTAGTTTAACTTGAACATCCATCTGCAAAAGTCTATTTACTATTTCAATCAGAAAATCCTGCAATTTTTCTGGCGAGAAAGCGGCCACATAAAGCAGGGTTTTACCGTCATCCGCTCTGGGAAGTCCGCTAAACCTTTCAACGTCTACACCTGGATGAATTACGTGAGGTCTAACTCCTAGCGTGGATTCGAATTTATGGGCAAAGTAAGTACTATTTGTGGCGATAATGCAATTCTTCGCCGACAACATCTCAAAAGGTCTTAAAAATCTAGCTAATAACGTGCCCGCTATGGTATCAGGATCAGGCTTGTGGTAGTATATAATGGTGATTGGGACTCTAGGATATAGTGTTTTTAATAATCCGCAAAATACAGCGCCTTCGTTAACTATTATTACATCAGGCTTGTCTCTAATCAAGCTTTTAAGTATTAAAAGAGGACTTACAAATGAGGAAAGAGGAACGTTACAAACTTGAAATTTACCAAAACGTTTCCATATGATGGTGGCTATGTGCATAATAGTTTTTCTAAGCTTTCCACCAGCTACTTCTTTAGAAAAGTTATCAAAATCAAACGTCGATGATTTCTCGTACGCCATGCAATATATAGAAACTAAGTAACCTTTTAGCGTCAGTCGCTTAGCTACCTCATTGATAAACCTCCAAGGCCCTCTTTTTCCCATTAATAATGGTTGAATTATTACTACTTTCTTTAGCTTACTCATAAGTACACAGCCTACGGTAAAGATTCACCAGTCTAATAACTGCTTTTTCTAATGTGAAATTCCTGACAAATTCCCTAGCTTTAACTGAAAGTCGGTCTCTTAATTTGTCGTCCTTGATTAATGTTTCTAATGCCTTAGCCAACCCGTACGCGTCATTGGGCTTAACAAGCAACCCCGTCTCTCCATTAATTATCATCTCAGGAACCGCACCTACCTTTGTTGCTATAACAGGCACCCCTAGGGCTTGAGCCTCAAGAAGTATATTAGGGGTGTAGTCCTTGAGCGATGGCAAAACTACTACCCTATGAGATTTTATGAATATGTACTTCTCTTCTTCTTTAATTATTCCTGTAAACGATACGTTGTCTTTAAGTCCAAGTTTTTCAACCAAAGTCTTCAAGCTTTCAAGGTATTGCAGGTCTGAAGGCCCTGCTATATTAGCTCTAATATTACTAAAACGTTGCTTTGCCATGCTTAAAGCTTTTATGAGAATATGCACCCCCTTTCTATGGACTATTCTACCTAAGTACAGAACGTCACCTAGATCTGTTGAATGTACATTATAGTTTAACAATTTTGATGGTATAGCCGGAAACCTTACTAATGTTATTTTGTCGTTAGGAATACCCTTAGAAATTAACCATTCCTTCTCCAATGTCGTGTGAGCTATAAATGCATCTATAGCCTTACTTACACATCTGAGTCCTAATTCGGCAAATGGCATCATCAGCCTTTGTATTAAGAAGTCAAGTTCAACAGTGGGATGGTGTAGTTCAACAATTAACCTGTAATCAACATCATTTTTCCATTTAGCTAGCTGGAACAAGTGCATATGTAAATTATGTTCATGTATTATTTCAGGTCTGATCTCTTTCAACGTTTCTTTAAGTCCTCTTAGAAACCTAGCATAGCCAATCCTCAATCTTCCAGGCTTGAGCTTATAGACGACGACTCCATTTCTCTCCTCCACTCCATACGCTGAGACCTGCTTCATCGTCGTCACGTCGAACGGCGTCGTTACTACATACACTTCATGTCCTCTCTTGGCTAGCTCCATGCTTACATTTCGCACTATCGTTTCAACCCCTCCGACGGAAGGAGGCCACGGATAGTATGAACAGACTATGGCTATTTTCACGGGTTCTCAGAACCTTCGATATGTTATGTGGAGTTTTGCTAAACGTTCTTTTAATCCTATAATCTTAATTGTTGCTCTTAATGAAGGTATCATAGTAACGAGAGGAAGAGTGAGTAAATGGAAGATATTCTCCTTTGTAGGATACCTTAATGTCATTTTTAATAAATTTTCCTTGTAATCCTTATCCTTAGCATCATGTGGAGTGATATTGTACGATAAAGAGAATTCTTCTCTAATTGGCTTAAAGCCATGCGCATTTAACATGTCACGAATTTCTTTAATAGTATATTCTCTAACGTGCATTTTACCTAAAGGATTATGACCAAGAAGCAACTTTATTCTTTTCCCTATAGAGCAAATATTAGGGGAGGTGAGATATAGATATCCTCCCCATTTTAAAGTCCTATTAATCTCAGACAAGGTAAATGATATCTTATAAGGATGAAGGTGTTCAAGGACTTCAGTAAAAACAACACAATCAACACTTTCATCGTTTAATGGAATACTTTCGTTTTCAAGATCAACTTTAATTACTTTTATTCCTAACCGTTCTAATAAGGGTTTATAAGGTTCAGGATTTATATCAACGGAAATAACATCATAACCCAACATCTTTAAAGCTAACGAGTTAAAACCCGGTGAACTACCCGCATCTAGTATCATTGCATTTTTCGGGATTAAATGGACTACATCTTTTAGCAATTCAGCTCTTCGCCTATAGTCACCATAGAACAATTGAATATCATCTTCATTAAATTTAGAAAGAATCCCTCTTTCTATGTAATTAAGTACTTTTACTATTTCACTAGGAATTTGTGATCGCATAAATGTTGTCAACAATTTCTACAAATCTTTGTTTAAACAAAGATTCATCGAACTCTAAAGACCTTGAGGCTACATCTTTAATGTTAAAATCCTCATAATGTTTAACAGCTTTTTCCAGAGCTATCATAAGTTCTTCAATGGAACTAAAGCCTAATCCATATCGTCCTCTTTCTGTTATCTCTATCCATGGGCCGTTAACCCCCCTCCTAACTATTGGCACGCATCCAGCAGCCATCCCCTCAACGACTGCTATCCCGAAGGGCTCGTGAGGTGTTGGGTGAACTATGGCTTTAGCCCTGAGCAACCTCTTAATTAATGTCCTCCTTTCAGCGTTCACTAGCAACTCAACATTTTCCTCTAGCCCAAGCATTCTGATGGCTTCAAATATGCGTCTTTCATCATATGCGAAGCCGATTAAGCTCAACTTAACGTTGATCTTCTTCTTTAAGCTGACCAAAGCATGAAGGACCTCTGTAAAGTGCTTTTCAAACTCAAACCTCCCAACACAAACTATAAGGTTCTCCTTTCTGAAAGAACAATTTTTCCGCATCTCGTTTATAACTCGGGAGGCTACAGGCGGGTTAAGCAGAGCTACGTCTTCAACATCTACGTGAAATGTTTCTGATGCATGTTGCCTGGTTATCATTGAGTTTGCTACAAGTAACCACTTTTCAGGTTTCCTATCAACCAAGTAGAACCTTGGGAATAGGGTTTTGTGGATTCTCCAAGCAAGTTTTCCACGTAAGGTTGTCTTGTATTTAGTTGCTATGTACTCCTTGAATTTGAATCGTGCTGCATGAGGGTAATGCATGTAACATACGCCTTTCTGGTTAGCAATACATTTTGGTATGTCATCCGAAACCAAATAGACACAATTAGTGTTACCTTTAATTTTGGTAGCTTTATGTGCAATGTAGGCTATTGTGTATGGATGTTTAAGATAGCTTGGCACCTTGATAAAATGGATATACACATTTGGGACTGGCTTTTCAAAGAACTTAGCAGATTCCCATAAACCTTTAGGATGGGATGTTAGCAAAGAGACTTCATAACCTGCATTACATAATGCTTCCAGAATATTCAGCATGACAAAGTCTCCACCGCCCAAATTAACGCCAAAATCATAGATCATCGCGACTCTCATGGCCTATTTACTCCACATGATTTCTTGTCCACAAGTCCCTCACGGCAACTATGAGGTAGAGGTGCTGTAGTGCTCATGTCCTATACGTCCTTAACGCTAGCAACATCAAACTCTACTCCAAGCAAGATTAAGGCCGCAAGAGAGACTTGAAGTGCACACAATCTCTAAATCGTGATTTACTGTAAGCTTCATATTAGACTTTATGGTATTGCGCCATTCATTTTTTATGTTTATTATAGTTTGTTAAGAGTTCAAATGCGCTTAAAAAATGAAGTTTCATAGAACTGAGGATAGGCTAATGTAGTTTTTATTTCTTGTCATTAGAAATGTTAATAGATCTTTAATTTTAGTGCTAATCTCCATGTGTTATGTCCATGCGCCAGCCTTATCTTTTTTGAGAAAGTCGCATATTCCGAGAGTAATACCTCTAAACCAGTAGATTCCTTTTTTCCCTGTTAGAAGTAACATAGGCATTAATAATGGAAGAAATATATAAAACATCTTAACAATTGCTAGAGCGCCTTTAGAATGACAGTATGATAATGCCTGATAAATACCTCCTACAGTCCTTCTTTTATATTTCACTTCTTCAATTTTTTTATAAGTTTTATTTGTAAAAACAAAACATTTTTCATTAAAAACAACTTTATAACCTAGTTCAAATACTTTAAATCCTAATAAAGCATCCTCGGCTTTGCAAGGAGGTAATGGAATTAATCTTTGAAGAATTACCCTTCTTATAAAAATTATATCACCATTAACTAGAATAGGAACTCGTTTAATAATAGCGTACAGCCACCTGTGAAATAGAACTTGAGGCCCTTCTTTGACTAAGTCTTTTCCAAAAATTAACCCTATATTCGGGTCTTTATCAAAAAGATTTATTGCTTTAGATATCACATTATGACCTGGTATTTTTGTATCAACATCATTAAACATTATGATTTCTGCTTCCTTTGGTATAAATCGAATAGCATAATTTATTGCATCATACTTGCCCTTTGGAGGCCTATATACAACATTTTTATGCTCAACTTTCTCTCCGCAAACTATAACGAAAGGTAACCCTAATGATTCCATCTCCTCAATTTTCTCTTTAACATATCTAGCATCTCTCGCTGGAATGACGGCGAACAGCTTATATTTACTCATATCAATTGATGCTGAACGTTACTTAAGGAGGATAGAGATACTCCCATTTGCTTAAGTTTTTTTAATAAATTTTCATATAATGCTATGCTTTTGTCGCTGGCCAACTCATAATCTGGATGTATCAAAAGCACACTTATTCCTCCAAGCTTTTCTATATTATTCATCTCTTCAATCCAATATTCTATTGCTTGTTCCGGTTTAAACATTAATATATGGAGCATCTGGTGATCCTGCACTAGCGTTACTGGCACCTCTATAAGCCCATTTATTTTTATCGGATTCAATAATTCGATGCCATCTTGCTTCATTGCTAGTGGATTTAGCGGTTCCCATGCTGGTGCTGATGAATCATATTGGAACCCTGCTTCACCCACTACTTCCAGCATTTTTTTATTGTATTGTAATAGTGGTGCTCTGAATCCAATAACTTCCTCTTCAGTAACCTCTTCTAATTTTTCCTTGCTCTTTTTCAGCCTTTCTACTATTTCACCCTTTTTTAGGCTGTAGAATTTTGCTTCATGCCTGTCTCCATGTAGTGCGATTTCTCCATTTTCAGATAATCTCTTAACCATCTTCTTGTCTAGGCTGTATTCTTTTGTTAGGAGAAACCATGTTGATTCTACCTCATATTTTTCCTCTATCTCCTTGAGCTTTAGCGCTCTCCTCAACCCTTTTTCTGACTCTACATCATGCGTTATTATGCATATTTTTTTGTCCTCTGAACCATTTATACTGTAGCCTATTTTTTCTAGGAATTTAAGTCTAATTTTCTCTAGGTTCAATTTTCCTACATAGTCTATGCTTGTATTTCCTGCTTTTATCCTCAATATTCTGTTTCTAACTGTTGAGGGTATTATCTTGTATGATATTGGAATTTTGCTCACGACCTTATAGATTGCCGATGGTTTTCTATCGAGTTTTTCCGATAGTCTTTTTGCAAATTCCTCCATCAACGTTATCGATTCATTGTTGAGTTTTATGTCTTCGATTTTCAGATTTTTTATTTTAATTGGTATCAGTAGGGATTCTAGTATGTCTTTTGCCTTAAATCCATATATTTCCTCATCTATTATCCTGTTTGTCTTCATTTTTTTGCACCAAATTTTAGTAGGACTAGCGGCATTACTATGTGTATCCAATCCCTGTAGGGCATTATCTTCGAGTATCCTCCCCTGTGTCTGAACATGTATTTTTTTGTTACTGGAACTTCTGTGAACTTGTATCCTAATGTTATTGCTTTATAGTGTATGTAGTATTCTAGTGCGTAGTGGTTTAGCCATTCTTGATCTATGTTTACCCTCTTATCCTTTATTATTCTTGTTTTGTATGCTCTGAAACCGTTTGTTACATCTGTGCATTTTGCTCCTGTCAGAAGAAACCATACCCATGGCCATAGTCTTATGAACAGCCCCCTTAATACCGGCGTTTTTTCATGTCCTCCTCCAGGTAGAAATCTTGATCCTTGAACGTAATCATATCCTTCCTCTATTGCCTTAAGTAGTCTCGGTATTTCTTGTGGGTTGTCTTTTCCGTTTCCGGCCATTACAACTACTACATCATAGGATTTTTTTAGTGAGTATTTTAGGCCTTCTCTTATTGCGTATCCTATTCCCATCCTCTTTTCATTGCATATGAGTGTTATCGGCGGCGCTGCCTTTCTTCTCCCTATTTCTATTGCCTTCTCTATTTCTTGGGATGGTTCGTCTACGATTAGAATTATTTCGTCCACATATGGTTCATCAAATTTTGCTAGTAGTTTGCATATTGCATGTTCTCTCCACACTGGTATGATGCATGAGACTGTGAAGTTATATGGTGATATTTTTCTTATGGCCAAGGCCATTCTGCTTCTTCTCCCTTTAGCTCGTTTGAAACCTCCTCTAGGAGACGTTTTACTTTTGACTTGAATTTTTCATCTGTTACATATCCTATTGTTTTTGCTGGGATGCCTAAGGCTATGGCATAGTCTTCAACGTCTTTTGTAACTATGCTTCCAGCTCCTATTAGGGCGTATTTTCCTATTGTTAGTCCTGGCAGTATTATTGAGCCTGCCCCTATGCTTGCCCCCTTTTTCACTAGGGTTTTGAGGAGTCTCCATCTTCCTCTTGCTCTCGGATATTTGTCGTTTGTGAATGTTACTCTTGGCCCTATGTATACGTCATCTTCTATCTTCACCCCCTCCGGTATGAATGTGAATGCTCTGATCTTGACGTTGTCTCCTATTTCAACCCCCTCCTCGATGTAGACGTAGGCATCTATTTTGCAGTTTTTCCCTATCTTGCATTTGTATAGGTTTACTTGATCGTATATTCTTGTGTTTTCTCCTACTTTAACGTCTTTGATTATTGAGTATTTGGCTTTCTTCACGGTATCATTACGTCTATGCTTGAGTTCTTCTCTATGCTCTCCCTTATCTTTTCTAGGATGTGGACGGTTATGGCTCCTATTAGTGGGCTGTTTATTGGGGGGCTTTCATTTATTATTCGGTCAATGAAGTGTTTTATCATGGCTTCTATAGTGTTGTTTACTTCTATCTGAATTTCTGATTTGTTATTGTTGTTGTCGTAGAGCTGTACTTTCTGGTTTAAGGCGTCAACGTAGAGTGTGGAATTTTCTCCTACTATTTCAACTGTTCTTGTTTTTGCACCTGACTGTATCCAGCTTAAAGTTATTCCTGCTACAATATCTTCCGGCATCTCCATTGTTATAAAGGCTGACTCCTCTAAACCCTTCAATCCTCTCTTAAAGCTTTTCGCCTTTGAATACACGTTGATCGGCCACTCTTCTAGAAGGTGGTTTATGATATCTATTGGATGAGGTGCCAGATCGAATACTATATCTCTTTCAGGCAGGTTTTGCATGTATGTTGTCCATCTTATGTTTAAGTAGTATATTTTTCCCAATGTCTTGTTTTCAATTAAGCTTTTTGCCATGTTTACGGCGTTGTTGAATCTGAATATGTGTCCGACCAGTAGAACTACTCCTCTTTTTTCCGCTTCTCTTGCAAGTTTGAATGCTGACCTGCTTGATGTTGTCATCGGCTTTTCTAGTAGAACATGTTTCCCTCTTTCTAATGCTTCTAACGCAATTTGATAGTGGGTTTCGTTAGGTGTTGCGATGTGGACCGCATCTACTTCATTATCGTATTTCAAAAATTCTTGGAATTCGCTATGTAATATCTTATCAGGCAGGTTGTACTTATCTTTTATGTAGCTTAGCCTTTCCCGGTTTTTATCTATTATTGCGGAAAGCTTTACTGTCGGCTTATTTGAAAGTTTTAGGTATTCTTCTATTAGTTTTTCTCCCCAGTATCCTGCTCCTATGACAGCTATCTTTACCTGATTACTCATCTCTTTCAGCAAGGTATTTGTTGAAGAATTCGTGGATTTTTTCGCTTATATATTTGACCTCTTCATCTTTTAAAAATGGATGTATTGGGATGCTTAAGCATTCCTCGCTTGCCTTTTCGCTTTTCGGATACTCCCCTCCACGGTATCCGTAGATTTTTCTATATATTGGCTGTAAATGTATTGGTATGGGGTAGTGCACCCCACATTCTATACCGTTTTCTTCAAGCCACTTCTTTAATTTGTCTCTATATCTTGTTCTTATGACGTATAGGTGGTAGACTGGTTTTATCGTTGAAGTTTCAGAAGGTGGTAATGTTATTTCCTCTATGTCTGAAAGCATGCTGCTGTAGGTTTTTGCAATTTTTCTTCTCGCCTCATTCCATTGGTCTAAGTATTTCAGCTGTATTCTACCTATTGCTGCATTTATCGTGTTTAATCTTGCTGTGTATCCTATTATATCATGCTCATACTTGGATGCTCTGCCGCAGTCTCTTAGCTTCATAACAGTCTTAGCTATATCTTCATTGTCTGTTATTACAGCTCCACCATCACCGCATACCGTCATATTCTTTGAAGAATAGAAACTGAGACATCCTGCATCCCCGAATGTTCCAACTTTTCTACCATGGTAAGTTGCACCGTGAGCTTGACAAGCATCTTCTATCACTCTTAAACCATTTTCATTTGCTAATTCAATAATTTCACTCATATCTGCTGGGTAGCCGTATAGGTGGACTGGTAAGATTGCTTTTATATCTGAATTCATTCTTTTACTTACCTCATGAGGGTCTATGTTGAATGTATCATCCCTTATATCTGCAAATACTGGCTCTCCTCCCGCATGAAGTATCGAGTTTGCTGTAGCGATAAATGAGAATGGTGTGGTTATAACTTTAGCATTATTTTTCAAGCCTAGAGCTTTTAAGGTGAACTCTAGAGCATGTGTTCCAGAGCTTGTTGTTATAGCATACTCTACTCCAAAATATCGAGCAAGCTCCTCCTCAAACCTATAAACACTCTCACCTAGCACAAATTTTTCATTTTCTAATACATAGATAACTGCATTCTTTACCTCATCGTTAACAAATGGTTTTATAAGAGGAATCTTCATTTTAATCTTCTCCTTTTAACCATCAATTTCTCCAGCATATCTGAGTAGGTGTTGGGATAATGATGGTAACATATCTGTAGAAGCCGGATCCCATGCTTCAGAGGCTGGTTTGAACCTGAGAAACATTTAGCCTCCGAGCTGGATGGCTTAGATTCACTAGTAGCTGGCTTACGAATTCCTTCAACACTTAGAAGTAGTGGAACTGCTGTGAGGATTAGTGATATTAGGAATCCTTCGCTTGTGAATATTGGTGCGTCGAAGGATTCGAAGGGCTTGAATGCTATAGGTGTATCTTTAACGTTGACTGCTGCTTGTGGGGTGAAGCCTTCAGGAGATATTAGGAGCCATCCGTTAACACTAACCCATACGCTCCTATCGTAGGCTGGGTAGAGTATTGGGGTGTATGTTTGGAAGGAGTCGAGTATTGGGTGGCTTAACACTGCTAGGAGGCATAGTAGAGCCGTGTTGAAGTGTCTATGCTTGAAGAGGTAGGAGACCAGTAATATAGGTATCCATGTTAGGATGAGGAGTATGATTGAGTGGCTCATGGACCTGTGTATATGAATTAATACATCTAGATCAGGTAGTAAAGCCATTAGTGAGAGTAGTAGGGCGCGTTTAACACCAAGTCTTGGAGCTGAAACAGCGAAGATAACGGAGAAGTGTAAGGCAGGCTCAGGCATGAATAGTAGTAGAAATAACCTTTTCCTTACCAGCTTTAATGCCTACTGTTAACTTCACTATTCTTCAAATAGTTTAATGAGGAATCCTGTATCGTAGACACTTATAAGTCCTCTCTAAGCTTATCAAGCAGCTTCTTCATTTCCTCCGGGGTTGCATACTTAGATCCTGAGCCTGCTAGATCTGAGGTTTTTAACGATGGCTTCGTAACGTGTGTGCTGGAAGCTTTATCTATATCTTGCATTTAAAGCCTAGATAAGTCAGATTTTTTGTGGGAGGCTTTAAGTTTCTCCATGAATGTTTTAACGTCTTTTACTGCGAGTTCAACTTCTCTAGCCGCGCGCGTTCCTGCCTCCTCTTTTAACCTTCTCTCAATCTTCTTAGGTAGTATGGTTAGGGTTATCATTTACTTTATTTTTGTGTGGGGGATGTTTCTAGTTTGAGGATTGTGTATTTTCTGTATGCTGATATTGTTAGGAGTGTTGTTGTTAGTGTGGTTATTGCTGTGGTTGTTGGGTTTAGTCTTATGCCCCATG
>Ga0272445_1001414_pt1 | contig 18749 bp, 13 predicted proteins | sample YNPCB0031_FD_194404 | JGI IMG/M metagenome (GOLD analysis project Ga0272445, IMG submission 194404) | Hot spring sediment microbial communities from Yellowstone National Park, WY, United States - YNP-CB-003-1 | ecosystem: Environmental > Aquatic > Thermal springs > Hot (42-90C) > Sediment... | reverse complement strand
TATAACAAAAAAGGCAACCTCTTTATCCAATTTTATACCTTCTAACTCAAATTTCCAACCCCCCTCCCCCTGGTAACAATGTCCGTGTGTGTCTACACATCCCCAAAAATACCCCCCACTTTTTCAGAACTCTCCTGCAAATTTCTTTTTCACTCCTTTCTGCCTCAAAGAGTTGAAGTTAAATAGAGAGGGAATATAATTTTTTATGATGCAGGAAATTGCTAAGATTTTAATAACATTTGGAGTCATATTCATTATTACTGGAGGAATTCTAACCCTCTTCTCAAAGTTTCCGATATTTGGACAGCTTCCCGGAGATATAATAATAAAAAGAAATTCCTTTACATTCTATTTTCCGCTCGCATCTTCAATAATAATAAGTCTGCTCCTCACCCTTATATTAAATCTCATTTTCCGAAAATAAAATGGAAAACCTCTTATACGAAGTCATAAAAGGAACTGCTCTCCTCCTTTCTGTTATAGTGATAGCACTTCTCATTTTTAAAAAGAAAACAAAAGGGGAAGAGGCTTCAGACCAATTGATAAAATTTTACATAAGGAAAAAGGATTTCTTAAGGGCAGGACTTCTTTATGAAAAAAAGGGGGAGATAAAAAATGCAATTTCAATGTATGAAAAGGCAGGAGCCTACGGATTGATGCTAAAATTGGGGGAAAAACACGGGTTAAAAGCAGAGGAAGCTAAAGCTCGTTCCTTTCTGGAAGACCACGAAAGTGCAGGGCAGATCTACGAAGATTTGAGAAATTTCAAAAAGGCTTTTGAAGAATATGTGAAGGCTGGAAGGATGAGAAAAGCTATGGAATGTGCCAAAAAAGGAGGAATTGATTTCTTTCCCGCTGAAGCTGTTGAAGAAAATGGAGGTTATGAAAAGGTTTTCTTCTGGGAATTAAAAAGGGGAAATACAAAAAGGGCTCTTGATGTGGGAAAAATTTTGTTCAGGGAAAAATTTAACCTTCTTCCCGAGGAATTGAGAGCTTCAAATCCCTTCCTGAAGAGAATAGCCGAGGTGATGGGAGAGATCTGTGAAAAGGAAAATCTCCACGCAGAAGCTGGAAGATTTTACCTTTTTGCCGGTCTCCTTTCAAAATCCGCTCAGGCTCACGAGCTTTCAGGCGATAAAAGAAGAGCGGGTGAACTATTCTTTCAGGCTCGTGATTTCTATAATTCCAGAAGAATTTTTGAAGAAATAGGGGATGCGGAGATGCTAAAAAGAATAGACCTTGAAATATCTGTTGCAGAAAAAAAATTCCACGATGCGGGAAGATTGGCAGAAGAAATAGGAGATTTTAGAAGAGCGGCGCAATTTTATGAAATAGCAGGCAATTACCTCAAAACCGGTGAGATGCTCCTTAAATCAGGAGAGTTCTTAAAAGCTGCAGATATGTTTGAAAAGGCGGGAAATCTCGTCATGGCTGCGGAAGCCTTTGAAAAAGGAAAAAACTTCAAAAAGGCAGCGGAAGTATATAAAAAATTGGGGGACAAGAAAAGGGAGATAGAATGTTATCTGGCTGGCGGAGACTTTTTCTCAGCAGGAATAACCTCTTTTGAAGTGGGGGACCTGGACAATGCGATGAAATACCTGCAAAAAGTTCCTCCGGATTCCAGTGAATATTCAAAGGCGTCCGAACTACTGGGAATAATATTTGCTGAAAAAGGGCTTTATACACAATCTATAGAAAGGTTAAAAAGCCTTCTAAAAGATCTCCCATGCGAGCCTTCAACAATCAGAGCATATTACGCCCTTGGAATCTCCTACCAAGCGGTAGGGAATGTGAAATCTGCTCTTTCTGTTTTTGAAAAAATTCTCGCAATAGATATAAATTACAGGGATGTGCCACAAAGGGTTCATGATTTGAAACAAATGCTCACTCCATCTTCAAGAAGGGAATTTGAGTCCCTTGCTGAAACAAAAGACTTAAGAAGAAAAGAAAAGCCAGTCGAAAAATATGAAATAATTGAAGAAATTGGAAGAGGAGGTATGGGAATAGTTTATAAGGCGAGAGATAAAATTCTTGACAGAATTGTCGCCCTGAAGGTTCTCCCGCAGGAACTCGCATCAAATAAAGAGGCTGTTGAAAGTTTCATAAAAGAAGCGAAGGCTTGTGCATCCCTTATTCACCCAAATATCGTAACTGTTTACGAGGCTGGATTCTTCAGGGGTTCCCTTTTCATATCAATGGAGTATATTGATGGACCGAGTATAAAAGAACTGCTTGATAAGGGAGAAAGGTTAAATTACAAATATGTTGTGTTTGTAGCAGCTCAGGTGTGCAAAGGTTTAGATTTCGCACACACAAAGAAAGTAATCCACAGGGATATAAAACCAGGAAACATAATGCTTACAAGCAAAAAGGTCGTAAAGATAGTGGATTTTGGTCTGGCAAAGGTGATTGAAGAGGTGAGAAAGGGATATACTGTAGCTTCGGGAACTCCCTATTATATGTCCCCCGAGCAAACTCTCGGGGAGGAAGTTGATCATAGAACCGATATATATTCTCTCGGAATAACAATGTACGAAATGCTCACAGGAGAACCTCCTTTTACAGGTGGTGATGTGGGCTACCACCATATCCATACCCCTCCTCCACCGATAAGGGAATTTGTGCCCGATGTGCCTCCCAGACTTGAAGCAATAGTATTAAAATGTCTCGAGAAAAAGCCCGAAAAAAGATTTCAATCAGCCAAAGAATTATTTTTCGCTTTGAGGGAGGTTTATAAAGGATGAAAGGAAAAATAAATAAGAAGGTGTTAAAAACAATTCCTTACGAAATGGATGAAAAAGTTGAGGTCTCCTACATAACCGATGAATTCACATGCCTCTGCCCCTGGACAGGGCTCCCTGATTTCGGAAAGCTCACAATAACATACATTCCCTCAGATAAACTCATTGAACTAAAATCCCTCAAGTTTTACCTCCTCTCCTTCAGAAATGCAGGTATAATAAATGAACATGCAGCTGCAAGAATTCTCAAAGACCTTTCATCTTTAATAAATCCGGAGAGAATGGAGGTAAAGATAGAGTTTAAACCCCGTGGCGGAATAATGACCGTTGTTTCCGCAAAATTTCCGGAGGAGAAAAAATGAAAGTAAAAAAGATAGAGGGATTAATAGTTGACCCTGAGCTTGAGACCATATCTCCAGGAAGAATTCTTTTTACCGATAAAATTGAGGAGATAAAGAATCTGGAAAAGGCACCCCCTGTTTACATTATTCCAGGATTTATAGATGCCCACATACATATTGAGAGTTCAATGCTCATCCCTTCAAGGTTTGCAAAGCTTGTTGTTCCAAGAGGAACGGTTGCAGTTGTTTCAGACCCTCATGAGATAGCAAATGTCCTTGGCATAGAAGGGATAAAATTTATGATAAAAGACGCAAAAAGTGTGCCGATGAAGTTCTACTGGACAGCCCCTTCATGTGTTCCCGCTACGGTATTTGAAACAGCTGGGGCAATAATCGGAGAGAAAGAAATTGAAGAGCTCCTTTCCATGAAAGAAATTGTCGCTCTCGGCGAGATGATGAACTTTCCTGGAGTGATAAACGGGGACGAAAAGGTTATGAAAAAAATTGAAATAGCAAAAAAATTTGGCAAGCCAGTTGACGGACACGCTCCAGGTCTCCTCGGCGAAGAAATGAAAAAATATTTTGGCGCGGGAATAAGCACAGACCACGAGTGTGTAAATTTGAAGGAAGCAATTGAAAAGGCAGAATTCGGCGTAAAAGTTATGGTGAGGGAAGGCTCAAGCGCAAAAAATCTTGAAGCCCTCTGGAGGGTATCTGAAAGGTTTGAGGTATTTCTCGTTTCGGATGATATACATCCCGATGACCTTCTCAAGGGGCACCTTGATCTTCTGTTAAATAAAGCAATATCCGCTGGCATGAACTTCTTTAAGGCATTGAGGGCTGTCACATCAAATCCCTCAAAACACTATTCCCTTCCCACAGGAAGGTTGAGGGAAGGAATGAGTGCGGACTTCCTCCTTTCAAAAAGCATAGAAAAAATAGAGGCTGAAGAGGTTTACATAGATGGAAAAATTGTGGCGAGAAAAGGGAAAGCCCTTTTTAAAACCCTGCCTGTAAAACCGGTAAACAAATTCAAAGTTAAGAAATTCAAAAAGGAAGATTTTGTGCTGAAGGATGGTGGAGAGGAAGTTTCGGTAAGGGTTATATCTGCAAAAGAGGGAAGTTTAATCACTGAAGAGGTTATTGAAAAGCTGAAGGTAAAAGACGGAATAATAAAGGCAGACCCGGATAAAGATGTTCTCAAAATTTCTGTTCTTGATAGATATGGGATGGGAAGAATTGCCAATGGCTTTATAAAGGGTTTCGGGCTTAAAGATGGAGCTATAGGAAGTTCTGTAGCCCATGACAGCCATAACATAGTGGTTGTGGGAGTGGACGAGGATTCAATCTATTCTGCTGCCAGGGAAATTGTAAAAATGAAAGGAGGGCTTGTTGCGGTAAAGGGGAAAAAAGTGGTCAAAATACCCCTGAAGATTGCAGGCTTGATGTCAGATGAGGACGGGAAAAAGCTTTCAAAGATGGTTGATAGATTAAATTCCTTCGTGAAGGAGGAGCTGGGATGCACCCTCAAAAATCCATTTGGCACACTGAGCTTCATGGCTCTCCTTGTTATTCCCGAGATAAAAATGAGCGACATGGGACTTTTTGACGGGAAAAATTTTAGATTTACTGAGGTTATTTATGAAAAGGGAAGAGATTAAAAGGGTTATAAAGAGGTTCAGTGAGAAGGGGAGGACAACCACATTTTATACAGACGATGGAAAACCATACACCTATGTAATCTTACCACTTGAATCAAGGGCTGAACCAATTTTTATAAGAGCATGTGTTGAGGGAATTGAAAAACTTATGAAGGAGGAGATTAAAAAATCAAACACAGTCCTCGCCATAGAATCAAAGGGGTTCATAATAACCCCGATTATAGCAATGAGGAATGGGCTGAGATGGGTTGCAGTTCGTAAGAGGAATTACAACATCCCAGACCAGTTTGTCTTTCATCAAAAAAAGGCTTTTAAGGGCGGAACCGAGCTTTTCTGCGTTGGTCTGAAAAGAAATGACAGGGTTATCCTCATAGATGATATTTTCTCCTCAGGAGGAACTGTTATAAATACAGTGGAAGTGCTTATGAACTGCGGGATAAAAATCAACGGGATATGTGCGATATATACAAGGGGAAACGGACTTGAGGAAATAAAGAAAAAATTTGGACTTCCGACCGGCGCCCTTGCAAGAATTGAAATCATAGAAGGAAAACCAAAAATTACTGAATTCTTCATAAAAGAGTAAAACTTTTGAGTGATAGATTGGAGATAAGTTTTAAGAAAATCACAATTGTTGGACTTTTAGGCTTTTCATCAGGGCTTCCTCTCGCCCTTACAGGAGGAACCCTTCAGGGATGGATGGCAGAATCTGGAATTGACATAAAAACCATAGGGCTTTTTTCAGGAGTTGCCCTTCCTTACTCCTTGAAGGTTCTATGGTCTCCTGTTATGGACAGGTTCACCCTTCCATTCCTCGGGAGGAGAAGGGGATGGATATTTCTCACCCAGATACTTCTTTTCATCTTTATATCATCCGTGGCAATTCTCTCTCCCGTTAAAACTCCTCTCCTTCTTGGAATTCTTGCCCTCTGCATCTCTTTCTCATCAGCCTCACAGGACATAGTTGTGGATGCATACAGAACAGATATTCTGACCGAGAAAGAGAGAGGACCTGGCGTAGGAATATTCCTTACAGGATACAGAATTGCCATGCTCACATCAGGGGCTGGCGCCATGGTTATGGCTGACAGAATTGGCTGGGAAAGGACATACCTCCTAATGGCTTTTCTCATGCTCCTTTCTGTCCTGTGGACCCTGCTCGCGGAGGAACCTGAAGGGAAAATTCAACCCCCTAAAACCCTTCGGGATGCCATTATACTTCCTCTTAAGGATTTCTTTTCAAGAAAAACTCCTATTTTATTCCTTCTGTTCATAATCCTCTACAAACTTGGAGATGCATACGGAGCTTCTCTAATGACTGCGTTTCTCATAAAAGGGGTAGGTTTCAGTGCAGGTGAAGTGGGAGCAATAAACAAAGGAATCGGGCTTATCTCGCTGATAATTGGAGCAATGATGGGTGGGGGACTGGTATCAAAACTTGGACTGTTCAGGTCACTCTTCTTCTTTGGAATACTTCAGGCGGTATCAAACCTCTCTTTCACTCTGCTTGCCATATACGGAAAGTCATATATCCTTTTTGCCATCTCTGTGATTTTTGAAAATCTATCCGGTGGAATGGGCTCATCCGCATTTGTTTCCCTTCTCATGGGAATGTGCAACAAAAACTACAGTGCGACACAGTATGCCCTTTTTTCTTCAATAGCGTCCCTTGGAAGAACCATGATTTCACCTACCTCTGGATTTCTTGCTGAGAAGGTCGGATGGGTCGCTTTCTTTCCAATCACTGCCCTTTTCGCCCTTCCTGGAATTTTTCTCCTGCTCCCTTTGAAAAAAGAAATAGAAAGGTTATAAATAAAACTCATGAAGGTAGAATTCGTAAAGATGGAGGGGCTTGGAAATGACTTTGTCATTATTGAGGGGGAAAAATATCCGGATTTGAATTACAGTGAGTTTTCCAAAAAGTGTCTTGACAGGCACTTCGGAATAGGAGGAGATGGACTTCTTGTCGTAGGAAAGTCACAAAAGGCGGATATATACATGAAAATTTTTAACCCTGATGGAAGTGAAGCGGAGATGTGTGGAAACGGAATAAGGTGTGTTGCAATTTATGCAAGAGATTCAGGTCTGGTAAATAAAGATGAAATTGATGTTGAAACCCTCGCAGGAATAAAAAAGATATCTATAACAAAGGACGGTGTGAAGGTTGATATGGGGATTCCGAAACTCCATCCCGATGAGATTCCTGTTAAAATAGAAGGAGAAGCAATTATTGACCATCCTCTAAGGATAAAGGGGAAGTGGTTAAAAATAACATGCGTTTCAATGGGAAATCCCCATGCGGTTATATTTATGGAACCCGATGAAGATGAGTTCAAAAAGTTTGGACCTCTTATTGAAACTCACAAAATATTTCCTAAAAAGACGAATGTGGAATTTGTAAAGGTGATTGACAAAAATACCATTAGGGTGAAGGTTTGGGAAAGGGGAGCGGGTCCAACCCTTGCATGTGGAACAGGAGCATGTGCCTCCCTTGTAGCCTCTCATATTAAGGGTTTAACAGAAAGAAAGGCAGATGTCTATCTTCCGGGTGGGAAGCTCATTGTTGAATGGGGAGATATGGGACATGTCTTTATGACAGGACCCGCAAATTATGTGTTTAAAGGGATATTTTTAAGAAATGATTGAAAAATAGGAAAATGGCTGTAGAATTTTATCAAATACAAAAAGGAGGTGTTTTATGAAGAAACTGGTTTCAGCAGTGATAGGAATCTTTATGATGACAGGAGTGTCCTTTGCAGACCCAAAAGCAGTTCCACAAGGTCAGATAAAAAAGGCAATAAGGGGTGGCGGTTACGAACTTGTTGAAAGGGCTTTTCAGTTGAACTATGGAATGGGACTTTCCCTTATTCATCCAGCTGGATTTGTTGTTTCTGATTTATATCCTGAGGTTTATATTATTAAAGGACTTTCTCTGGGCTTCAACTTTTCAGCAATTCCAGTTATGGAAGGTGATATATGGAGCATATTTATTGACTTTGTAAACATAAAATACACATGGATTCCAAGAACCTTTCCGAGACTTCAGCCATACTTGAGAATGGGTTATGGAATAGGAATAGCAGGAAATGGAGATACTGAAGTTGAATTTGACTGGGTATGGGGAAGCGGTCTTACATACTGGATTACTGACAGCATAGGAGTTGGAACAGATATGGTTGCCCATTTAACCTCATCTGATGTCCAGGAAGGAGCTTCGTCAACCCTTTTCACATGGATATACGGTATAAGGTGGAAGATAGGATTTTAGGACAGGTCATATAATTCTATTCCAATAGCACCCCTTGAAAGCATTTCTTCAATGGCTTTTTCACTATCACCAGGATTTACATCAACTCCCTTTGAGCCATCAAGAAGTAGAAAGACTATAAAGCCAAAACGAAGGGCATCAAGAACAGTCATCTTAACGCAATAGTCTGTTGCAAGTCCTCCTATAAAGAGCCTTCTCCTCTTTAGCCTCTTAAGGTAGTTTTTCAACTTCGTTCCCTCAAAACCAGAATAAGCCTCTTTAAACCTGCTCGTAGCCTTTGATATTATTTTTGTTCCATCCGGTAGTTTCAAATCAGGATGAAATTCTGCCCCAGGGGTGTTCTTTATGCAATGGGGTGGCCATTGCCCTCCGAACTCTTTAAAGGAGCAGTGATTTGAAGGATGCCAGTCCCTCGTTGCTACAACCGGAAGGTTCTTTGAAGAAAACAATTCTATGTATTTGTTGATAACAGGAACCACCTTGTCTCCATCCGGAACAGGAAGGGCACCTCCCGGGCAGAAATCCTTCTGAAGGTCCACAATTATAAGTGCGTCCTTTTCATAAAGCTTCACTTTCATATTTAACCCCCTTTTAAAAAAATCACACCATGTGGTGGAATTTTCATCCGTTCATTTCCCCTTTCTCCTGTGAAGAGTTCTAAAAACCTATCCGGGCTTATTCCAAAGATATCTTTCGTCGGGACTTCCATTTCCCTCTCCTCCTCATTCCAGTTGAAAACTGTTATATATCTTCCGGAACTATCGGAGAAATACCAGACTGACGGAAGAACATCGTATGAAGAATAAACCCCTGTAACCGGCACAGGAATCCTTACGAATTGCCTTACCAGACTGAATTCATCTGAAAGAAATCTATTTTCGCCAGCTGGTGGAAAGGGTGAAAGGTCTTTAAGGGTTTTGAGAAGTTGAACTTTTTCCTTTTCCAGATTTAAAAAATTGTCTCCGAGTGCGAAAAGTCCGCCTGAAATAATAATTCCGACCAGAAATGTCTTCGCCTCATCAAGGGTTATATCCCTCATAAGAAGGGTATCAGGGTCCACTCTCATAAAATTTGAAAGAGGAAGCCTCAGGAACAAATTTCTCAACTCATTGTAAACAAAACTCCAGCTGTATGGAACTCCGTCAAAAGCAATGTCTCCTCCAATTCTTGCTCCGTGAACAAGTCCTGCAACAGGAAGAATTGGAGCACCGCAGGCGAGAATATAAGCATCATATTTTTCTGCGAGGTTTTTTATGCTCTCCATCGCGGACCTGAATGCCTGAAGGGGTGTTATGGTCTTATTTAGTCTCTCTCCCTCTATCAATCCGGCAAATAGAAAATCAAGCTTTAAATACCTGTATCCCTCATCAAGGAGCTTTTTAATTATACCGAGGACCCACTCAAGGGCGGATGGATGGGTGAGGTCAAGGATGTAAAGCCTCTTTCCACCGGGAGGAAATTTATATGGAAGGGGATTTCCATTTTTATCCCTGATAAACCAGGAAGGATGGGATTTAAAAACGCTGCTTTTCTCCTCCGCAAGGAATGGGGCAAGCCATATTCCAGCAATGAACCCCGAAGATGTAACTGCTGAAACGAATTCAGAAGTTGAGGCTCCGAAAGAAGGATTTTCTTCTTCCCATTCCCCCCACATCTTCTCCCATCCATCGTCAATCTGGATGTTGTTTATTCCCAAATGATGGAGTTCTTTTTTTATGAAATCCATTGCTTGAAGGACATCTTCAAACTTTATCCTGTTAAAGAATGTGTTCCAGGAATTCCATCCCACCGGATTAAAAGGTTCATTTAATGGAGGATAAAAAACCTTTACCTCCTCCATATACCTTTCCAGACCTTTAAAAAGGTCTTTTTCAAAAGAGAGGTAAAGAACTTCTGAAGAGATTTTGCCATCTGTTTCTTCCTTTATGTTCCCGTTTAAAAATACCACTTCCGCTCGGTTCTCCTTTGAATATATAAAGAACCTCGTCTTGAGTTTTTCAAATGTTATTGCCCCTGCAATGAAGGACACCTCCTCCTTCCTCAAACCAGTGAACCACCAGCTCAGATTCGGATTTGAGATTAAGAGGTCATACCATTCGTCAAAATTCTTTATGAGTTCAAAATCTAATTCTCCTCTTTTGATTGATGTTATATAAACAGGAGACCACGATTGCATCCCGTTTATATAAACCGAGGATTTATCCCATCCCAGAAGTTCCAGAAAAAAGACAAAAGAGATGAACTTAATAGCTCCTTCGGGCTCAAAGCTTGCTCTTAAAAATACCTTTTCTTTTTCCACCACATAAAAATCAACCTCCATCTCTCCTGCCTCGGTCTTCCCCTTTATTTTATAAACCTCACCCTTCCCGAAGCTTTCATCTTCGTCGTGAAAAACTGTCTTGAATTCCTTTAACTCTTTAAAGCCATCATTCGTTATAACGCCGATGGTTCTGAAATAAACCTCATTATCTTTTAAAGATATCCTTATTCCCTTTTCCTCAACTGTCCATACATCGGATGAACCAGCACATCCCATCAAGGAAATTATTAAAAATAGGGTGAGAAAATTTTTCATTATTTTTAATCGGGGCGAGCCGATTTGAACGGCCGACCTCTCGGTCCCAAACCGAGCGCGCTCCCAGCTGCGCTACGCCCCGCTTTTTTGAATTATTTCACAAAAGATAGAAAATTGCAAATGAAATTCCATTTTGTAGAATGAAAAAATGAAGGAAAAGAATTTTAAAGAATTGTTAAAAGAAGCGAGAAAATTTCTAAATTTTAAATATCATCCGGTAGGTGTGTATTTTTCACAAGAAAAATACGAAGGAGAAGAGAAATTTTTCGCCTGTGTTGGGTTAAAAAGGGCATTGTGTGGTGAAGAAATCATTATGACAAAAGATACCATTTCTTGCTTTGGAGGGCTCCACTGGCTCGGATTTGAAGACATGAGTTCGGGATTAACCCATATCCTCACTGAGATAGAAAAACTCTTCAAAGACCAAAAGGTTTTCAAAAGATGGCTTGAGCTTGTTCCAGCACCACCGCTCGGGAAGTTTTCATCAATAAAATTATCTCCCTCCCTGAAAGACTCAGATATTCCCTCCCTTTTAATTTTTGCAGGCAATCCCCATCAAATTCACAGAATTCATTCTGCTCTGATTTATTCTAGCGGTGACCTTATTATACCGCACTATTACTCTGCCTTATGTCAGGGAGCAATAACAAACCCTTTCATCACAGACATCCCCTCAATAACAATTCCGGATACCTTTGCAAGAGAGATCTGCGGGTTTGAGATGGAAACGATTATTTTTAGTATTCCATATAGATGGGTAGAAGCATTTTTTGATGGATTATTTAACTCTGACGGAGCAAAAGAGAAAATACTTCCTTCCCTCAAAAAATTTCTTAAAAAATAAAAAGCTTCCGGCACCGTCCTACTCTCCCGCCCCAACAGGGAGGCAGTACCATCGGCCCTGGAGGGCTTAACGACCGTGTTCGGAATGGGAACGGGTGTTTCCCCTCCGGTATGGGCACCGGAAGCTTTTAAAATCTAAAACTGAATACATTGTGAGTTAAAGCAAAATGGTTAAGCCGAACGGCCGATTAGTACGGGTCGGCTCAATCCCTTACGGGACTTACACCTCCCGCCTATCAACCCCGTAGTCTCCGGGGGGCCTTCAGGGACACCTTATCTTGGGGCTGGCTTCCCGCTTAGATGCTTTCAGCGGTTATCCATTCCGGACATGGCTACCCAGCGTATGCCCCTGGCGGGACAGCTGGTACACCAGAGGTCCGTCCATCCCGGTCCTCTCGTACTGGGGACAGCTCCCCTCAAGTGTCCTACGCCCACGGAGGATAGGGACCGAACTGTCTCACGACGTTCTGAACCCAGCTCACGTACCGCTTTAATCGGCGAACAGCCGAACCCTTGGGACCCTGTTCAGCCCCAGGATGCGGTAAGCCGACATCGAGGTGCCAAACCGCCCCGTCGATGTGAACTCTCGGGGGCGATCAGCCTGTTATCCCCGGCGTACCTTTTATCCGCTGAGCGACGGCCCTTCCACACGGGACCGCCGGATCACTAAGGCCTGGTTTCCCACCTGCTCGCCCTGTCGGGCTCGCAGTCAAGCCCCCTTCTGCCTTTGCACTCAACGCCGGATTTCCAAACCGGCTGAGGGGACCTTTGCGCGCCTCCGTTACTCTTTAGGCATTTGTGTTTGTCCTCCCCCTGGAAGTTTATATCTCATTGAAGGATGAAGGTAAGGTTCAACTATCTCCAGAAATCTGTGAAGAGTTTTTCCAGAGATTACAATTTGAACTCCATCTTTCTGTTTTCTTGGATAAACCTCTAACTGGTAAACCTCGCTCAAGGTTCTCAGAAGTCTTTTTATTTCATTGTGCGAAAAAGCATGGGTATTGAGAATCACTGCTTTAGATTTAGACCATTTAATTGACCCATCATCCATAAACCAGTAAGCAAGGGAGCGCGGCTTCAACCAGCGATGAATGAGCTTGGGAACTGTTTTTTTACCTTCTCTATAGAACTGGTGAGCATAGAACCTGAAGGCTCCGTGACTTACCGTTTGAAACCACCAATGGATTGATTTTTTACCCGAAGGATATTCCCGGATTCTAAATTGAGGAGGAGTAAGAACCCATTCTTTGAAAATTTCATAGAGATGAAAAAGATATTCCTTATGCTTGTCTGATTCCTCTATTTTCACCCTATAGGTTCTTCCTCCGTTTTGAGTTTCCAGATGAGCATCTCCAAGAAGAATTCCAACAAGTATTTCGCGCTGTTCTTTTGTAAGTTTAAGTTTTTTCTTTTGGTCTTCTATTTCCTTTCCTCGCATACTTACCTCCTTTTAGGGGAGAACACTCCGTTGAACGGAGCCCTCGGTTGCCCGAGGGATCAGACTGTATCACCATCCTGTGTTATTACAGGATGTCCGGCGTACAGTCGTTGAGGGGTCACGAAGACTTCCCTGCTGGTTGTCCGCGTCAGGTGCTTTTTTACTATTTCACATAGAAATAGTAGCCCTGACCCTCCATCCCTTCTCTATTGAGTGGAGGCGTATCTCAATAGATAGGGAACGGACTTCCCAGCATATAGCCGGATTTGCCCCTGATGTCACCATCAGGGCGCCCCATTTATTGAGGCCACCGCCCCAGTGAAACTGCCCACCAAGCGGTGTCCCCCGCCGGGCTTACCGTGCGGGGTTAGAACCTCAGAATAACCAGGGTGGTATTTCACCGACGGCTCCACGGGAACTGGCGTCCCCGCTTCTCAGCCTCCCACCTATCCTACACAGGCTATTCCAAGATTCAGCGCCAGGCTGCAGTAAAGGTGCACGGGGTCTTTCCGTCCCTCCGCGGGTAGATGGCATCTTCACCACCACTACAAATTCGCTGGGCACCCGGCCGAGACAGTGGGGAAGTCGTTACGCCTTTCATGCGGGTCGGAACTTCGCCCTTTTCCTGTGTTTCCACAGGGGGCAGACTATACCTTCACCTCGCCAAAAGCCTTAGGAGCTTTTCTTTGGGGTATTTTCTTTTTCCGGAGGGATTCATCTCATAGGCAAGTTCAATGATTTCGGGAAGGAATTTCCTGCTGAGATGGAGGTTCCTTGCTACCATGTCGCATATTTTCTCAAAGATCTCAAAATCCCTTCTCTTTTTCCCCTGGAGTGGAAACTTCTTAAAATGAGGAATAATCCGCTCGCGAAGGTCCTTTATTGACCTCACTTCAAATTTGTAGGTGCGATCGGGCTTTGAATACCGGATACCACCGCATCCAAAAAATTCTCGTAATGCCTTTATCAGCTCTAAATTTTCCTTGCTGAGAGAAAGGGAAAAGGAAGGGCGGGTTTCTATCCCGACAGAAAATTTCCGCCTGAGATTGAAACTAACCGAGAAACAGCCTTCTCCTTCCACAAGTCCTGTGACATACCATCCTTCTAACTTCATGGATACCTCCGGAAAATTCAGCTCCATAGCTTTTACTTCCCTTTTTAAAAGGGGGCGAGGGCCGGCGTGTTGTCCGCTCCACAAAGAGCGGACCTCCCCTTTCGGGTCAGTCGTTACGGGTCCGTGGAGGAATTCCACGGTTCCCTCGGGATTACCCCACGCCATTTCGGCAGGAGGGCTCTCCCGATATGAGCCGGTGTTTCATTTCTCCTCGCGGAGAAATGGGGCAAGTCTTCACTTACCCGACAAGGAATTTCGCTACCTTAGGACCGTTATAGTTACGGCCGCCGTTTACTGGGGCTTGGGCTCGGTGCTTCTCCCGGGAAACCCCGGGATAACACCTCACCTTCACCTTCCAGCACTGGGCAGGCGTCAGTCCCTATACGTCGTCTTACGACTTAGCAGAGACTTGTGTTTTTGATAAACAGTCGCCCCCCCCATTTCACTGCGACCTCAATCAGCTCCGTCCGCAGGGGACTTCACCAATTGAGGCACGCCTTCTCCCGAAGTTACGGCGCCAACTTGCCGAGTTCCTTGGCCAGGTTTAGCCCACGCGCCTGAGGATTCTCTCCCCGCCTACCTGTGTCGGTTTGCGGTACGGTCACCAGAATAGCTCACTACGAGGCTTTTCTCGGAAGCGTGGGGTCGGCCAGTTTGTCGGGCTTTTGGCCCGACTCCCCATCACCTCTCGGGATTAACGACCTCACGGATTTCCCTATGAGGTCTCCCTACCGGTTTAGACCCGCACTTCCGGTCGCGGGCTGGCCTACCCTTCTCCGTCACCCCTTCGTTCAAGCGCTATTCTGGTGGCTCCCGAATGTTGACGGGATTCCCATCACCTACGCCTTTCGGCCTCGGCTTAGGGGCCGGCTAACCCTGGGCGGACGAACCTTCCCCAGGAAACCTTAGGCTTACGGCGACCCAGATTTCCACTGGGTTTATCGCTACTTATGCCAGCATTCTCTCTTCCATGCAGTCCACTCAACCTTACGGTTGAGCTTCAGCCCGCATGGAATGCTCCCCTACCGCCCATACCTTTCGGTATGGACCCACGACTTCGGTGGTGCGCTTGAGCCCCGTTAAATTTTCGGCGCAGAGCCGCTCGACCAGTGAGCTGTTACGCTTTCTTTAAAGGATGGCTGCTTCTAAGCCAACCTCCTGGCTGTCTGAGCGACTCCACCTCCTTTCCCACTTAGCGCACACTTGGGGACCTTAGTCGGTGGTCTGGGTTGTTCCCCTCTCGTCTACGGACCTTATCGCCCGTAGGCTGACTCCCGTCATTCAGGAAGCCGGCATTCGGAGTTTGGTTGGGTTTGGTACTCCTTTCGGAGCCCTAGCCCATCCAGTGCTCTACCTCCGGCTCCCACTGACGAGGCTATACCTAGATATATTTCGGGGAGAACCAGCTATCACCGGGTTCGGTTAGCTTTTCACTCCTACCCACAGCTCATCCGAGGATTTTTCCACATCCACCGGTTCGGACCTCCATCCCGTGTTACCGGGACTTCATCCTGGCCATGGGTAGATCACCCGGCTTCGGGTCTGTTCCCTGTGACTTAACGCCCTATTCGGACTCGCTTTCGCTCCGGCTCCGGCTAACGCCTTAACCTCGCCACAGAGAACAACTCGCTGGCCCATTCTGCAAAAGGTACGCTCTCACCGGCGTGTCGCCACGCCGGCTCGAACTGGTTGTAGGCATACGGTTTCAGGCTCTATTTCACTCCCCTAACAGGGGTTCTTTTCACCTTTCCCTCACGGTACTTGTGCACTATCGGTCGCGGGAGAGTATTTAGCCTTACGCCGTGGTCGGCGCAAATTCCCACAGGATTCCACGTGTCCCGTGGTACTCGGGGATTCCAACGGGAGGAAAACTCCTTTCGCCTACGGGGCTGTCACCCTCTATGGCGTGCCTTTCCAGGACACTTCGGCTAGGAGTTTTCTTTGTAACTCCCTGACCGAGCCGCAACTCGGTCTGTTGGACCCCATTACCCCATTTGCACAACGCTTGCGGGCTTTTACGTGCAAATGGTTTAGGCTGTTCCCCTTTCGCTCGCCACTACTCAGGGAATCGAATTTCTCTTTCTTTTCCTGAGGGTACTGAGATGTTTCACTTCCCCTCGTTCGCACCCTTACGGGCGCTTCGGTATTAACCGAAGCGGGTTGCCCCATTCGGAAACCCCGGGGTCAAAGCCTGCTTGGCGGCTCACCCGGGCTTTCGCCGCCTGCAGCGTCCTTCATCGCCTTCCCGCGCCAAGGCATCCACCGTATGCCCTTAGTAGCTTAACCAAATCGCTTTAACTCACAATGTATTCAGTTGCGAAAGAGCGAAAAAATTTACACTTTGATTGGTGGAGAATACCGGATTTGAACCGGTGACCTCCGCCGTGCAAAGGCGGCGCTCTCCCAGCTGAGCTAATTCCCCACTTATATGGGCCTAGGTAGAGTCGAACTACCGACCTCACCCTTATCAGGGGTGCGCTCTAACCAACTGAGCTATAGGCCCACATAATCTATTAAAAAGGAAATGCTCGTCGGGTAAATTTTTTGAAAGGAGGTGATCCAGCTGCAGGTTCCCCTACCGCTACCTTGTTACGACTTCACCCCAGTCATCAGCCGTGCTTTAGGCACCTGCCTCCCTTTCGGGTTAGCTCCCGGTGACTTCGAGCACGACTGACTCCCATGGTGTGACGGGCGGTGTGTACAAGGCCCGGGAACGTATTCACCGCGGCGGTGCTGATCCGCGATTACTAGCGATTCCTCGTTCATGCAGTCGAGTTGCAGACTGCAATCCCAACTGGGACCGGGTTTCTGGGATTAGCTCCCCCTCGCGGGTTTGCATCCCTCTGTCCCGGCCATTGTATTACATGTGTAGCCCTGGGCATAAGGGCCATGAGGACTTGACGTCATCCCCACCTTCCTCCCGCTTGACGCGGGCAGTCCCATTAGAGTGCCCCTCTGCATTTAGCAGAGGCTGGCAACTAATGGCAGGGGTTGCGCTCGTTGCGGGACTTAACCCAACACCTCACGGCACGAGCTGACGACAGCCATGCAGCACCTGTGCCGGCTCCTGACATAAGTCAGGTCCCTTCCCTTTCGGGTCGGTACCACCGGCATGTCAAGCCCAGGTAAGGTTCTTCGTGTTGCATCGAATTAAACCACATAATCCACCGCTTGTGCGGGCCCCCGTCAATTCCTTTGAGTTTTAACCTTGCGGCCGTACTTCCCAGGCGGAGCACTTAGCGCGTTAGCTTCGGCACCCCCTTTCGGGGATACCTAGTGCTCATCGTTTAGGGCGTGGACTACCAGGGTATCTAATCCTGTTTGCTCCCCACGCTTTCGGGACTCAGCGTCAGGGCCGTCCCAGGGAACCGCCTTCGCCATCGGTGTTCCTCTCGATATCAACGCATTTCACCGCTACACCGAGAATTCCGTTCCCCTCTTCCGGCCTCTAGCCTGGCAGTCTCAGCTGCCGTTCCACGGTTGAGCCGTGGGCTTTGACAGCTGACTTACCAGACCGCCTACTCCCCCTTTACGCCCAGTGAATCCGAGCAACGCTAGCACCCTCCGTTTTACCGCGGCTGCTGGCACGGAGTTAGCCGGTGCTTCCTCTGGAGGTTGGTCATTTCAGCAGGGTATTAGCCTGCTGAAACATCTACCCTCCTGACAGGGGTTTACAACCCGAAGGCCTTCTTCCCCCACGCGGCGTCGCTGGGTCACCCTTTCGGGCATTGCCCAAGATTCCTCACTGCTGCCTCCCGTAGGAGTCTGGCCCTTGTCTCAGTGCCAGTGTGGCCGGTCACCCTCTCAGGCCGGCTACCCGTCATAGCCTTGGTGAGCCATTACCTCACCAACTAGCTGATAGGACGCGGGCCCATCCTCAAGCGCTAGCTTGCAACGCAGAGGCCAGCCTTTAATCTCCCATCCTAGGGCGATGAGAGATATTATCCGGTATTAGCCCCAGTTTCCCGGGGTTATCCCGGTCTTGAGGGTAGGTTACCCACGCGTTACTCACCCGTCCGCCGCTCTACTCGCCGGGGTTGCCCCCGACTTTCGCGCACGACTTGCATGTGTTAGGCACGCCGCCAGCGTTCGCTCTGAGCCAGGATCAAGCCCTCCACATAAATTTTAAAAATTTGTGGAGTTAAAATACACCTTACCCGCCGAGCATTTCCTTTTTTTACTAAGAGTTGTAAAAGAACATGCCTTTTACTTAAGGCACTTAATAATATAATGCAAAAAAATTCTTTTGTCAAGTTTTTTTGAAAAGTGTCGGGTAGAGCATCCTTAATCCTTTCTTTAGAAAGAAATAGGTGTTTTTTACATCATCCCGCCGCCCTTCCATCATCTTCTGAAAAGACGCATAGAAGTCTTGAGCCTCTTCTCCAATACATCTACCAGAAAATTCCTGCATGGTTCACATTTCCCTCTTAGCCCCTTTTTTGAAAAATCGTCTGAAACTTACCCACATCTTCAATTGATGGGGTTGGATGTTTTGTATTTCTTTTTATTAAGAAATTTCGTGCTTATAAATGGGGAGTATAAACCTTTTAGAGAGACCAGTGCAACCCTTGGTTGCACTGGCTGTTGCAGGCTGAACGCCTGCAACAGAAAAATGTGTGCTTATTTTGCCTCACTAAATGTGTGAAAACGAAAGACAACTCAAAAATTAGTAAAAAGTGTCCCCCATAACCATAACTGGGATTCATCTATATTGTGCTCCTTGGCTAAAACCCGCACCACAACATATGTTGAAACCATTGAAAGCCCC
>Ga0272445_1001411_pt1 | contig 18808 bp, 32 predicted proteins | sample YNPCB0031_FD_194404 | JGI IMG/M metagenome (GOLD analysis project Ga0272445, IMG submission 194404) | Hot spring sediment microbial communities from Yellowstone National Park, WY, United States - YNP-CB-003-1 | ecosystem: Environmental > Aquatic > Thermal springs > Hot (42-90C) > Sediment... | reverse complement strand
GTATTGGGAATGTAGTAGAGAGTAGTATTTCACGAAGCTCGGATATGGCGTTGTAGAGGTCCTTAGAAATGTAAGCTATCTCATGTATAAAAGGTGGTGCAAACACCTGTGTTGGTAAAAGAGCATCTGTCCAACTGACCGCAACAACTGGAACTCTCCCAAGACCGTGCTCTCCGCTTATTGTCTCTACAGATGTCTGGATAAACCAGTTGTTGTCTGTATACACTCTCAATGAGTATTGTTCTCTAAAGGATATGCTCAGTATATTTCCGTACTCATCTATCTGTAGTTCTTCTACTTGAGAAGGGAGCCTCATAGTGGCGTAAGGTAGAATTCCCAACGCTCTTTCTTGAGCTACCGTTTGAACCTCTTGTTCCGTGCGTGGTTTATCCACAACTACAAAGACAGTACCAAATATAAGCGAGAGCTTGCAAAGCTTTCTCATAAAGTCGTCTATGTAAGTTCCTGTCCTGTCTGTGTTTTTCATAAATCCAATATACGATGGACTTTCTATCTGTCTTGAGGGGGGTCTTCGGAAGATGTGTGAAGTGATGGTTTCTACTATTTTCTTTGTGTAGTTTGGATACACTGCAAGTTGCTGTCTGCGCTTGTATTTTTCGTCTGTCTCTCTCGGATAACGAACCAGATAGCTTCCATCCTGAAACCCACCCAAGCCCGTATAACTGTCCCACATAAGTTGATAGTCGTATCTCATAGCCACCTCACTTTTAAGAATTTGAAGGGTGCTTCTGACTTCTCAAGCGCTTCTACTGCATACACAAGCGCATCAACAAGGTCATCATGTGCAGAGAACGGAAACTCTGTAAGCTGTTGTACGAGTTCTTTATGCTCTTTTCTGAATTTCAGTATACCGTTCTCTATTAAAGGACTGAGTTTCTGAGCTCTAACTTCTTTAGGACCTTTTGGCTTGATGCCTTTTATGGGTAAATGCACTCCCTGTTTACTGGCTACCTCAAGCACAAACTTCTTATACACTTCCTGAAAAGCTACTTCTTCAAAAATAATAGTGCGTGGTTTGTAGCGCTTGTATAACTCTATGAGCGTCTCTATGAGCTGATTGGGTGATGAGTGTTTGTTAAATGTGTAAAGTGTATATATGTTGCCAGTCCTTTTGTCTTTCCCTACTACCACAACTGCACTGTAGTCTCCGCCTGCTTTTCCTGTAGCTGGGTCTACCCCCACTGTGATGTCAAGTTTGTCTATCTCTACCTCTTCGTAGTAGGATATCCACTCCTCTTTAAAGAGCTTGTCTTCGGAAGACATAGGCTCGTTCATGTATTCGCTTGCAAACGCTACAGATCCTATCTCTTGTCTTTTTTTCTCGAGGTCTTCAACACTCCACAAATAGGGATGTAAAAGAGTGCCATCTGGTAGTATAGCCTTGTACTTCTTTGCAAACCAACCAAGTGATTGCCCTTTGTCTACCAGTTCATTGAGAAGGCTATCGTAATGTAGAATTGTACCTATCACAAACACTTTTGCATCCTTTGAAAGTCCCATCACCGCTCTGTAGAACCATTCTTTGAGCTTTTTCCTCATGGTGGCGCTTTCTTTGTGAAGGTCTTTTTCTATGTCATCCAAGATGATGAGATCAGGTCTGAGTCCACGCTTAACCAAACCCCTGATTGAAGAACCTGCGCCCCTTGCGACTATGTATGTACCTGATGCAAGCTGTAGTCTATTTGAAGACCACACGCTCGTTTTCATATCTCCAAAGGCTTCAAGTATACGATGGTTCGCTTCTATTTCAAGCTTGATGTTGAATAGTTGTTCTTTTGCTTGTTCTTCTGAGCTTGCAATCACAAGTATGTATTTGTGTTTGGCGTACAGGCTTGCCCAGAGCACATAACCTAGAAAAACCAGAGAAGTTTTTCCGTGCTCTCTTGGTGCTGCTATGACTACTCTTTTCATATTCTCATCTTGTAAATATTTCACTATTTCAAGCTGAAACTCTGCGAAGGGTTTTCTGAATATGTGTGGTAAGAATGTCTGACAGAAGAAAACAAAGTCTTCTCTTGCTTGCTCTTTCTCTTTGTTTTCCGAGAGCGTTGTGTTTTGCAGAATCTTTGAAAGAGCAAGTTTCTTATAGCTCATTCTTGAGCTCCTCTGATATCTTTTTTACGGTCTCGGTGTCAAGATGTTTTGAGAGCACCGTCAGCATTTTCTTGAGTACGCTTTCGGTGTGTTGTACCAGCTGAGCCTTTGTCTTTTCTGTATACGCAGCAGTTCTGGCAAACATGGATGTTGTGGAAAGCAGATCCATCAGTGTCCTGACCCTTTCTTGTTCAACTTCTCCTTTTTCTATCCATTCCGCAATTGTTTCGGTGAGTAGTCCATGGGCAAGCAAAATAGCCTCTTGGCTTTGCTGTAGCATATCCATATCTTCATCGCTGATGATCCCTATATCACGCAAATGAAGCAGTGGTCTTACTTTCTGAATAAATCTGTGTATCGCAGACTTTGACGCTTGCGCCTCTGGAAATCTCAGCTTAATCCCTTCCTCTATTTGTTCGAGAGTCTTCCCTCTCCTATATTCACTAACTACTTCTTTTTTCAGTTCAGGATTTTTGTCTATATTGCTTCTTCTTCCCATTTCAAACCTCTTTGATGAGTTCGTCTATGTACTCTCCGTCCAGTAGTGCTCTTCCTCTTGCGGTGAGTTTTAACTTTTTGATGCTCCCCGTGTGAGCAGGGAGCTCAATTTCAACTATCTCAGCGTATCCCTTTTCAACGAGAGGTTTAATAATTTTCTTCTTGAGCTTATCTTGCGTGATAAATACCCGCCAGTCGTATAGCAGTGCTTCTATCATTTGCAAGCTCAAATCTGACGGGTATACTTGAGCTAAGAACTTCAATACGAGGTACCTAACCTGCTCTTCTAACATGTCTGAGTTCCTCCATAACTTCTTTCATAATTGCTTCTGCTTTGTTCGTAAAGACGAGCATGTCTTCTTTCTTCACGAAATCTTCAAGCTGTTTGAGTTCAAGCTCTCTTTGTCTTTCCTGCACGCTTTCAAGCTTCTTGATATGAAAGTCAACCATTTTTGATAGTTCCTCTACAGCTTTGGAAAGCTTCCCGTAGCTATATGCCACTATTACAGAATTTAGGGATATTGTCAGTATCAATCCAAGCATCATAAAGATTTCTTTTACTTCCATGTAACTGAAAGTACTGTTCTTGTTGCGGGTTTTGTTGTATAGTGTTATATAATGGATGTCTATGATAGACTTTGGTTGGAGAAGGTGATAGAAGACCTTGCTCAGCCGTACCTTGATAAGGAGTATTTCATACCAGATGTGGCTATAGATTTGTATCTCAAAATTGCCCCGCTTGGCTTTCCCGAGAAGAATATGCTTTCTGTAAAGGAAGTATCAGAACTACTCGGTGTACATCAACAAACAATTAGAAGGCTCGCATGGTACGGAAAAATAGAAGCTATCTATATAAAAAGTGCAAAAAAAGGAAGAGGAGAAAAAAAAGGATGGGGGAAAAGAGTGATGATCCCGATAGGTTCCCTTCTTGCGTTCGTGATTAAGAACTCTCTTCTCAACGATGAAGTCTGAGTTTCTTTATGACAACCTCTACCGCATGTTCTACGGCGGAGCTAGACAAAAAAGCTTCCCATAAAAAGGCTTCATACGGGTCTGTGGGTTCTTCCCCCGTATCAAACGCTTTGTCTCTCACTCTTTTTATCTCACTCAAGAGCTGTTCTCTTGACAGGCTCTTGAGTTTTTTAAACGCTCCTTCCATCTTGACACTTTCGACCCTTTGGCTCGCTCTTCCTATAGAGGTACTTTTCCTTAATGGGCTCGCTTCCGCAAGCTTGGGGCTGTGCAGCTTTTGGCTCGCTACTTCAAGCTTGACACTGGCTATCTTTTGGCTCGCTAAATTATTGCTGGTGCTTTTCATTTTTTGGCTCGCTTTAATATCAATAGGGCTACTACAAATCTGGCTCGCTTGAAGAAACCACTTTCCTATGGCTCTCTTGGTATATTCAAACATGGGCTCTCTCCCTTGCTACCACTTCCTTCCAGTGAATGAAGCTGTCATGGGAGAGTATCTCTATTGCATATGGCATTTTGTAGGGTTGCGAGTGTATCTCACATGTGGCTTGATAGAAATGAGAGATGAAAAGTTTGACCGCATACCTCAAGGCTCTGGCTCTCTTGTGGGCTTGAGTGAAATTTTGATTTTCTTGACGGAGCATGTATTCATTGATCACTTCTTTGTAGTATCCATCCTTCTGCATGTTGAAGGATCTCATCAGAAGAAAGGCTAATGCTCTTGCTTTGGGGTTCCAGAAGGCTCTGTATCCTTTTTTCTTTCTTGGTGCTTCCTTGTAAAATGTTGCATCTCTTGGCTGTGCCCCACATTCAGGGCAAGGCTTGACTTTTGGTGCCAAGTATTTGTGTTCCTTTTCACATATAATAGCAAAGTAGTGTGGGACTAATCCAAAGAAGCTCCACCACGCCGATACATTTCTAGTCGTATCAAGCGGTAGTGACAGAAGTTTGGCTGACAAGATTGCTCCTACTCCTTTGACATGCCTGAGAAACTCCTCATAGACAGGTTCTTCTTTGAGTAGTTTCTTGATGTCTCTTGCTATGCCTTCCTCTACGAGTTTAAGTTTTGTAAGATGCTCAAACACTTCAGGTGTAGCAGTGTTTGAAATTGTTCTCAAGCGGTTTTCTGCTCTGATGCGCTCTTGCTGTATATCCTCATAGGTGCTGACTAACACCTTAAGGGCTTCTCTCATGGTTTACCTCCTTTTCCTTGTTCTAAGGTCTACACCTTTTACTTCTATCCACTCACACATCTCCACAAGTCTTGAAACTATTGCCTCGGGGAGGCGGATAACAAACTTCTCCTTTTGTTCGTTTGTCGTGATAAAGAGCTTCTTGTTGTCGTCGTAGGCTCTGTATATGAGTTCTATTAGAAAATCTAACCTGTGTTGGTGTAGTGAGCTTGGGTTCATATCATCTATCATAATTGTGTCTATATCTTCATAGCACTCTCTCACTTCTTGAAAATCAAAAGTGAATGCAGAGAACCTTCTTGCATGTTTGATCCTGTAGTAAGAGAGTTGTTTGGCAATCCACCAACATACCGCTGTGCTTTTCCCTACACCCGCAGGACCGCTTAGTACCGCACCGCAGCGCTCGATCTTCTTGATCTTTTTGACCGCTTCTGTCTCTTGTAATTTGTCAAGCACATCAACTCTTGGAAAACCGCAAGCATGAAGCACTTGTTTGATTACTTGCGTCGGCAGGGGCTTATAAACATAGACTATTGGATATTCTTTCCTTCCGTACCTTTCACGAACAAGGGATATGATGAAGCGATTTTCGGTCTCTCTGACTTCAATAACTGCTTCCTTTTCAAAAAATCTGAGTGCCTCTTCTTTTGTTCTTGCTACAAACATGTTCACACCCCCTACATAGGTAATTCATCGTCTTCTCCCCACAGCTTTGTGTATTCCTCCTTCCCCCTTCTATAGTCTTCGCTTGACCACTCTTTTTTCTGTTTTATAAACCGTAGAGCGTTTCTGAAATGCAGGATACCTTTATCTCCTTTTTTGGTCTGCTCTTTGAAACTGAGATAATCGCTTTTAAGATCCTCTACGCTCTCTCCGTTTCTTGTGTATATTTCAAACAGCTCTTTAAAGTGTTTGGCTATGATTTCTTTATATTTCATAAACCTGAGGGATTCTGGTGGGCGCTCCTCCCACAGTTCTAAATACCAACCTAGCAAGTGTTGTAGAGCCTTTCCGTAATCTTTTTTCTTCTCTTCCTCCTCTGCTTGAGCTTTGAGCTGTATTAGAAGCGCTTTGAGTTTTTCTCGTGCGCTTTGTGGTGACGGTTCTCTAAGAATCTCCTCTAAACGCCTAATTACCGTTTGTAGTCGCATGTTTTACCTCCTTCCTTAGAGTTTTGAGCTTCTTCTCCACTGCCCATTTGCTTCTGCTAAGTTGTTTTGCAATGTTTTCCAGCTCTCCTTTTTTTGCGTTTCTGCGGAGCAGTGGCTCAAGCGCTTTAAGTTCTGCTGTTGTCCATCTGCGTCTGCTGTCTAATCGCATGCCCATACCTTTTCTCCTTCTTCTGTGATAGTTCTTGTAGTGGTTCTTCTTGCATTCTGTAGAGCAAAACTCTTGTGTTTCCTGTTTTGGGAAAAACTGACTGTTACAGATGGGGCATGTCTTTTTGTATTTTTCTATGTCTTCAGGTGTGGCATCTTCTGTAGCAAAGAGGGGCGGGTTTTCTACAACTTGTCTTAATATATTTAGTCTCAGTTGGCTAGCGATTAGCGACCTCACCTTTTCCTTGACCCACCCATATAAGGGCTTGGGTGGGTTCAAGGCTTTTATAATGTCTTCCATCCTGAAGACCTTGAGCTCAAGCATCTTTTCCCAGATTTTTCCGTCAGTGTACATGCCTACCTCCCTATGGTTGCTGCGATTTTTTCTATATTCTCTTCGGTTGGCTCAAGCTTACCTTTTGCGATGATGGAGCTGACAAAGGCTATGTCTATCGTTGTCCATTTGCGTGCCAATCCTACCTTCAAGAATGGTTCAGGTGGAAGCTTTAGTGGTTCAGTGATAGCTTTGACTGTTTTTTCTGTAAGGGGTTCAAGCTCTTTCGTAAGGATGATGCGCTTGTGGAGGCTATGGGGGTGGTTGATCATTGTCTTTGCCACATCCTTTGGAGCCAGAAAGATGTAGCAAATTCCTATATCTTCATCTTCTGCAAGCTCTTTTAAAGTGTCTAACATAGCCTGTCTTCTAAAAAGAAATCCTGCTTCATCAACAAACAGTATGGGTTTAATGCCTCTTCTGTCTATGGTATATTTGAGAAGATCAAGCGTGCTTTCGACTGTCTGTCTGTAGCCAGCCCTAACAGCATACGAGATGAGTTTTATGAGCTTGCTGCGTGTCATCTCTTCATGTGGGAGGCGCATGTAAAAGGTGTCTCTTTCCTCTTTTGTGATTTTCTGTGCGCTTTTCGTTTTGCCTACCCCCCAATCTCCCAGGATGAGGGCGTGAACGGGAGATTGTAAAACTTCTCTTTGCTGGCGAATAGCTTGTAGCGCTTTTCTGAGGACTTCTTCTGTGTGTATCATGTTTCACCTCCTGATAAGATGTCTAAGATGTCAAACTCTTCTTTTTTGTTTTCTACTTCTGCCTGCGGGGTTTCTTGGATTTGCAGAAGCAGATCAAAATCTCTTTTCTTTTCCACCACAGGCTTTTCCAACTCATAAAGCTCCTCCTTGAGTTTGTTCTTCCTCCTCTCCACCCTCTTGGCTGTTTGTTTTTCTTGTTTTTCCAACACAGTACTTGTTTCTTCCACTACTGAAACGAGTCTTGCAACGCCTAAGAATTGTCCGTTCAAGTCGTAAACATAAGCTTTCGTGTTGTCCTCAAGGTCTATGCGCACTTTCACCTTTGGGGTTTTTCTGTTTCTTCCCAGATCAAGCTCTGTGTCTTCTGGAAGTCTGAACTCATATGTCTTGTTCTCAAAGCGAATATACCCGTTTACAACACTTCTTTCTTCCTCAACACTCAACGCTATCCTAAGTCTGTCTGAGTCTACAGGAGCATATCCCTGGAACCTCTCTGCGGGTGCCCATCTTCCTGCTATAAAACTGTGTTCTTCTCTGTTGTAAAGTTCTACTGCTTCGTGCAGGATCTCTTCAAAAGAGCTTTGTTTGACTGCGCTTATTAGTCTTATCTTCTCTTTTATATCTCTTATTGTCCGTTCTATTAGCTTTTGGTTTGGGGAGTAAGGTTTTGTTCTTTGTATCTGCACACCCAGCTCTGTGAGCGCTCTTTTGACATTCCTTGCCATCAGGAACCTCTCGTTGTCGCTTTTTACGCCAACGGGAACACCATACGACGAGAAGATGTTCCAGAGGAAGTACATATAGTCAAGCTCGTTGAATGCTTTGTTGTAGTGTTTTGTATCTTTCTCTCTATTCTCTACTACCATGTAGCCAAGGACAAATCCAGACTCTTCATCTTGAGCCAAAAGCACGGAATAGAGTCTTCCGTTGTGTGTGTATCCAGTTGCGTCAACTTCAAAAAATCCTTTTCTGCGCTCTATTCTGCCACGGGAAGGTCTATACTGATGTAGCTCTTTTTTGTCTCTTCGTATGACTTCAAGTTTGTAGAGACTACCGTACTCATCTTTGATGAAACTCTTCAGTCTTCTCAGGAATGTGTGATACGAATTTATTCCTAACTCTTTTAGTTCTACGCTCAGGTTATTGAATATTTGACGAAAACTCAACACCTTGGTTTTCCCTTTTTCCCTTGTGTGGTGTTCAATCAGTAGTTTGAGCTTCTCTCTCAGTTCTGGCGGTAGGCTTTTTCTTTTTTTCTCAAGTTGAAGTTGTTCACCATATAACCACTTCTTGACAGTCCCCCTTGAAACACCAAGGAGGCGGGCTATCCGTCTCATGGATAGCCCTTGTTGATACAGATGAAGTGCTTGAGTTTTCTTAGTCATCCCTTATTACCCTCCTCAAAAGTCCCAGTTCTGGAAGGGTCCTCCAGGTTTTGTTTTTTTCTCTATATACTCTATGAGCTCGTAGAGGAATGCGACTACTTTCTTCTTTCCGAACTTTCGAATCGCATCTACCGTAGCGTTCACTACTTCTTCTCTATACTCTTCCCACGCTTCCACCATAGCATCGTAAGCGTTAGTCTTTTCTTGTGTCTTTTGCTTTTTCTCTTTCTCCTCTTTTTCAACAGCCTCTGCCCAGCCCTTGTACCACTCTTGCAACTGTTCGGGGCTGAGGGGATCCTCGTAATCAGAAAGGGCGGGCTGGGTGCCCGCCAAAGAGAAGGAGGAGGGAGGTGAGGGAGGCATGGAGGGTGCGTAGCCTCTACTCTTATAAACTTGCATAAGTTCCTCTGCGTGGTTTTGAAGGATCTCATCTATTTGGCTCTCTGTCATGGAAAGAATGGCTTTTCTCTCCTCATCCGTGATAAGCTCTGGATATCTGTTGTATCTGAGATCTGCTCGCAGACTTCTGTAAGTGTGAAACTCGTAGTCCCTTTGGGACAGAATCTTCTTTGCTGCGGAGAGGATGAGCTCTTTCAGCTCTTCTGCGCTGTCCGATTTTTGCAATTTTTGCAAATTTCGGACACTTTCATTTACCCAGTCTTCAATTGTTGATTTAGGGACCCCAAGCCTATCGGCTATCTCCCTTAAAGACACCCCTTGCTTTCTAAGTTCCAGTGCCTTTTTCCTTAGTTCTTCCTTCTCCTTTTCTTTCACTGGCTCCAGCCAGTAATACAGCGTCCTCTCCGCCACCCCGAAAAGTTTCTTTAGTTCAGGGATAGATACACCGAGCTTGTAAAGCGTTTGGGTTAATAGTATTTTCTCTTCCTTTTGAAGGGGTAGCCCATGCTTTAGGTTCGCCTTGATAGCTTCAATCCTGCATTCCAGCTCATCCTTCAGCTCTATGATTTCCGCTTTGATTGTTTCCAAGCCCAGGCGCTTGTGCGCCTCGAGCCTGTGCATCCCGTCAACAACCCAGTACCTATCTTCTCTTTTCCACACCTTGATGGGGTCAAATACGACCCCCTCCTCGATCATCTCTGCGTACTCCTGCACCTTTTCTTCCCTTGTTCCTGTGATGATACGGGGCAGAAGCCCCTGAGGGGCTTCTATCTGGTCAATTCTGATTTCTACTATCATCTCTTACACCTCCAAGAACTTTAGTAAACCTTTGAATAACAGAGCCTGTAGGAAGGCTACTTCCTGCATCTCAAGCTTAAGGCTGATTCTGATGGTCTCTTCCTTTGCTCCTTTCCTTCCCTGCTCGATGGTCAGCAGGGCGTTGTTTTGTCTAAACTCCACAGTGAGCTTTTTCCACTCCCCAGTTTCCTCATTGAAGCGGAAAAGCCCTTGTTGTTTGCGCTCTTCTTTCATCTTTTCACCTCCATACAGAAATCAAATGTCGCCCTATATTTCTTCGGCAGGCTATCTATATACATGCACGCTGTGGCAAGGGAATATTTGAGTTTTTCGTTTTCTTCTGATACTTCCGCTCTGACTTTGTCAGATACCATCAGCGCAAAAAGAGCTCCTGCAAGGGTCAAGATACTTAACAACACTTCCCAGCCATCTTTTAACTCAACGAGTACTCTCTTAAGCATGCTTCTACCTCCTCTAAGCTGCTTTTGCACCCAACCTCTCTGACTATGAGAGTGCCAGGTTCGTATTTGAGCACTTCATAGAGCACCCAGCTTTTTGAGTGCTCAACAGCGAGTATGTAAGGGCTAAGCCACACATGGCGATACTGAAACAAATCAAGCTCCAGCACCATCTTGCCATTTAGTAAAAACTGCCTTAAAATAAACTTGTTCATGTTTTTACCTCCTTCCTAATGTACCGTGTGGAGTTGAAATGGCTTTGAGAGGCTTGCTCTGCTCAAGCCTCCACTTGAGCCAGGCTTTTTTCTTGTTCAAAACTGCTTCCGCTTCATCTATTTCTTTAAGTATCCTTGTAATCTCCTCATCGGTTAGCTCGCCATCTTCCAAAGCTTTCAAAAGCTCCTCAGGAACATCTACAAGCTCCTTAAGAAGTTTTGACACAGGGCAGTCTTCATCCTTAGGAAGGGCTTCAAGTTTGAACTTGTAGCGATTAGCTATGTCTGTAAGCACTTCAAAAAGTAGGTCAGGATAGAAGCGATTGATAACATCAAGTATTTCTACCGCTCTTGAAATAGGATCTCGTCTATGAAACGGGCTATCTTCTTCCATGGACCAAGCGTAGACAGCTTTTTCTGATACGCGAAGACTGTTAGCAAGCGCATATGCGCTCTTCTGGGAAAGAAACTTCCGAAACACCCAAGAGTAGCTCATATCTATACCTCCTTATTGGTTTTTTTCTGTAGATTTTTTCCTCTTGTTTTCTACCATGTCCCTGAGAAATTGTTCATAAAGGTAAAGGAGGTCAGGAACATGGTAGGCTTGTGCGATCTCAAAGATCAGCTTTCTGGAGCTCTTACCCGAGAAGGTCAGGACAGAATACACATATGTGTATTCTCTTTGGATCCTTCTTGCTATCTCTGCAACTGTTTTTGTTCCCGTTCTTTCCTTGACAATGTTGAGAAATTGTTTTTTACTATTCCTACTGGCTCGCATGGTAAGGATAATTATATACACGGTTTTGTGTCTTGTCAAGAGGTAAAAACACAAAAATGTGTAAAAGTGATGAGTGATATAGGGAAAAGGATAAGAGAGTTAAGAAAGATCTTAGGGCTTACACAGGAGCAGTTTGGGGAGAGAATAGGGAAATCGTGGAGAACAATTCAAGACTGGGAAGCAGGGAAGAGCAATATCCCTGACCACACTTTAAAGTTTATCTCCTCCACCTTTGGCGTTTCTTACGAATGGCTTAAGGAAGGCAAGGGAGATATGTGGGAGAGGGAAAAGCTTAGCCTTGAGGAAATTATAGAAAGAGAACAAAGAAAGCTTTTGGAAAGCAAGATAAAAGTTCCTGTGGTTGGAAAGGCTGGGGCTGGGTTCCCGCATAGCCCTTCAGACATAGAAGTTCTTGGTGTAGTCTTTGTTAGTAAAAGCCCGCATCTCAAGGAAGGCAAGATTTTTGCAGTGCAAGTGCATGGAGACTCCATGCACCCAGCCCTTACAGAAGGAGATTATGTCGTGTTTCAAACATACGAGGGTGACGGTTCAGACATTCCAAATGGAAAAATAGTTGTAGTGAAAAATCACAGCGGAGAACTGCTTGTGAAAAGGCTTTTGAAGATGAACGGCACTGTTTTGTTGGCAGGAGATAATCCTAAATACCCTCCAATCCTCCCTCAGCAGGCGGAGGCAGAGGATTTGCGAATTGTGGGAGTAGTTGTTAAAATTCTGAAAGAGTTTGAAGCATAGGAGGGGCTATCATGAATAAGGAACTCTTCTATGTGGGGCAAGGAATATTGGTTGTTTCTGTTTTTACGCCTTTGGTGCTGTTTCTCGGGACAGGGTTTAGTGTGCTTTCTTTATTGCTACAGGGAGAGGTTAAAGCATGGTTTGGGGTAATAGTGCTTGCGGTGCTCGGAGCTCTCGCATCTAAACACTTCTACGGCGGAAACTATAGACAGGCTTTCATATTGTCAGTCTTTCAGTTTACTTTAGTGCTTGCATCCTTCGTTTATCTGGTCTTTAGTCTTGAAAGGTTCACATCAGAGGCAGTAAAGGCGTTAGGCGACGAGGATATTACTACACAGATAGCGGGCGGTTTAGCATTAGCCTTGAAGCCAAGTCTGGGCTGGGGATGGATGCTTATTCTTGGGGGTCCTGCCATTTCTGTGTTCACTGCGTATAAGCAATTAGGTAGCAAAGAAGAACTAAAAAACACCATAAAAGAAGCTTTTTCGCTTCCTAACATTGTCTCTGCTATTATCTTTGTCTTCGTAGCATTAATGCTGTTTGTTGGTATAGATAGATACATAGATATGAGGGATAAGGCGAAAGCTTCCCTCGCCCTTGAAGAGTCAATAAAAACAGCAAACACTCTTCTCACTGTTAAACCTGCAGATGTCCCAGAGAAAATAACGCTCCAGCAAGCCCAGGGCAGATATGCAGATATGGTTGCTAAGTTCAATAAAGCGGTAGAGGAATATCACCAAAAGCTAAAAGACCTCTCAAAATGCGGGGGAGAGATATATGAAAAAGTGCTGTCTCTCAATCAATCCTCTAGCTTAGTGTATTATGAGTTGCAGATGTTGAAACTTGAAGCTATAACTTGTCGGCGCACAAGAGAACAATACTACAAAGCCCTCACACAACTAAACCAAACATACAAAGAAGTTTCCCAGACTCTTCGCCCATCCACTACCTTACAGCTACAGCAGGAGGATGAAAGATTTGAGAGGCTAAATCAAATTCTTGACAAACTTCAATAACCTAACTTTTCTCCTGTTTAACACTATACAACACACCCATTTGCTTTGATTTGTATTTTTACTGCAAAATGGCAGAAGTGAAAAACATCCCAACCGACAAGCTAAAGTGGATAGACAGCAAAAAGGAAAGGGAAAAAGTCCCCGCAGACTACTTTCTTGACCCAGACAACAGAAGGTATCCGTACAAAAACAGGGACGGCTCCATCAACTGCTACATGCTTAGATCCGTAATCCGTTTAGCGGGCATGCACGGAGAGGAAAGCATCAAGAAAAAAGCTCAGGAACTACATGACAAGTACTGCGGAGGCAAGTGATGGAGGAAAAAGAGCAAACTCAACAAAATTCTGAAAAGGAGGTAAAAGATGGGCAAGAAAAAAGGTGGGAAGAAGCCCAAAAGCAACAAGACATAAGTGAAATTCTTGCTCAGGAGCTTGATAAGAGAGCAAGAGATCTCGGCTACAAGGATTGGGAAGACATGCAGGCAAAACTTCTTGAGGAGCAGGGCAGATTTTACGAGCTTCTTGAGAAAACCAAGAAAGAGGCAGAAGAAAAAACAAAAAAACTTCTTGAAGAGCTTGAAAGAGAGAGAAAAGAAAAGCTCGAACTCCTCACGAGTCTTGAGATCAAAAAACTACTCTCACAAAGAGAAGTAGTAGATGTTGAAAAAGCGTTCAAACTTCTCAGAGCTGAAGGGCAGATGGAGGTCAAAGACGGAAAGGTATTCATCAACGGTGAGCCTGCAGAAAAATTTCTTGAGAAGTTCCTACAGGAAAACGCGTTTTTGCTTAAGGTAAAAGGACAAGGTTCTGGTGCGGGACACAACACTGCATCAGAGAAAGTGCTTACACCTGAGGAGCGCATCAGACAAGGTATAGAAAAAATGTTAGGAGGTAAAAGATGAGTGTTTTGAAGGTCGTAGCAGGGAAGTATTCCGCAGAACAAACAGAAAGAGCGGTGCTCGAGTACATGGCAGATAAAGAAGCACTTTTTGCTATTCTGCCGTGGGATTCATGGAACACAGATGTAGTGAGCTGGTACAGAACCGGGGCACTACCGACCGCGCAAGTTGTAGATCCGTATGGCACCATTCCAACAGGAGACACTTCAGGCAGTATGGTGAAAAACAAAGTCAGCATGCTTGCTATGAACGTAGATGTGTACGATTTTGAGATCAACGCAACAAAAACCATCATAGACAGAGCGCAAGAGAAAACTCTTGCAGGATCAGAAGCAATTGTTAGGAAGTTCAAAAACTTGTTCATCAACGGAGACAGCACAGCAAACCCTCTGGAATTCGATGGACTCAGACAATGGATAGATGCATCAAGAGTTGTTCCTACAGCTGCAAACGGATCTCCCATCAGCTTTGATCTCCTCGATAGGCTCATCGATATGTTCCCGGATGGACCGCCTGATGCCATCATCGTACACCCAAGGACTTACCTCAGCATAAAGGCGCTTCTTAGAACCGCATACACAACTCCGCCAGATTTGATGCTTCCGAATTTCGGGAGGGCTGTGCTTTCCTACGACGGTATACCCATCTTAAAGAATGAATACATCCCAACGAACCTTACGAAAGGTACGGGTACAGACCTGACAGAGGTGTACGCAGTGAGACTCGGTATCAATCATGTGTGTGGTGTGTATCTTGAGGGTATGGGAAGGGCAGGTGGTGTACAGATAGAAAATATAGGAAGATTACCAGATGTGGCAGCTACAAGATTCAGGCTCACATGGTCTGTGAGTATGAAAGTCTCAAATGTGTGGGATGTAGCAAAGATAGAAGGCATAACAAACTAATGGGGGTATAGATGAAGAAGGTACGTATACCCTGGCAAGAGAATTCTCCACTCCACACTCCACGCGGCGTTTATGAGTTTCAAGACGGCATTGGGTATGTAGACGATGAGACATGTCAAAGACTTCTTGCTATATACGGAGACAAGATAGAGGTGTTGGAAGATGATAAAGATAACACTGAAGAATCTTCCCAGGATAATGCAAGACCAAGCGTTAGTGGAAAAGGCAACAAGCAGAGCGATAAAAAGAGCAGGAGAAAGGTATCACAGGATGATACATGACTACATAGACGCTCGGAAAGCCTTTACGCCACGCACAGGACAACTACAGAGAAGTATCAACATACGCTTTGAGAGGTTCTCCGCAATCATATCTGCAAACACAGAGTATGCACCATACGTGGAGTATGGCACACGCCCACATACTATCATGCCAAGAAACAGAAAAGCGCTCAAAATACCAACCAGAGATGGGTTCATATTCAGAAAAAGGGTCTCACATCCCGGAAGCAAGCCATACCCGTACTTCTTCGCGGATTTTGAAAACAGAATACGAGCAGTAGAAGAAGAGTTCAGAAACGCCTTCTTGGAGGAGCTAATGTGAGGTACATAACACTGTCGGATATCACAGACAAAGTCCCTGTACAAGAGTCTGATGTGGATTTTGCCGAGAGATACATAGATGGAGTCTTGGGCAAGAGTTTTGACCCCCCGTACCCGAACCTTTTGAAAGAAGCTGTCAAACTGATCGCACTTCACAGAGCTTGTATTAGGCTCGCACAAACAGAAGATACCATATGGCTTTCAAAAGCCGATCAGTACAAAGAGCTTGCAAGAGAAACCATAGATGCACTCAAAACAAATCTCTCAACAAGTGGCGTAGCTATCAACAGGTCATTGAGGAGTTAAAAAATGCTGAACTTGATCAATTTGCGTGATGTGTTAGCTTTGCGTGTTCCGAATGTATATTTCAATATCAGATCCATTAATGAAGTACCCTTAGAGCACCCTGAGTTTGCATCTATATATGTAGATACAACAAACATTGAGTATCCACGCAAAACACAAACAACATACATAGTTGTATATGCAAAAAGAGCAGCAAATCCTACAGATATTTCTGAGTTTGAGAGCTTTTCAAGGTCTGCTATGTCACTTGTTGTAAACCTTCAGCAGCTCTTTCCAAACGCAAACACAAACATCGAGTGGGGTAATAATGACGCATACTTCTTTGCGCAGATAAAACTCGCAATCAAGGAGGTGGCGCATGTATAGACTACAAACACCAAATCTCATCGAGAAAATCATCTCACAGAGAACCCTCACCGTAGGAACCACGCCCACACCTTTGAATTTGAACAGTCTCACAAGGGTGCTTGTGATAGAGAACACCTCCACAAACACTGTACACTATGGGGATGAAAATGTCAGCACAACCAGCGGAATCAGCATACAGCCGTCAGAGGTTTTAGTTTTGTTTGTCAAGCCAGATATCAATCTTTTTCTTGTAGCAAACACACCTTCGCAAATAAAAATCATGGAGGCATACTGATATGCCGAAAGTTGTTGAAACTCAATCATTTACAAACAGTAGGCAGATAGCAGATTGGGTTAAAACAAAATTGCAGTCCGCAGGAAGTCCTTGGAGCTTGGTATACACTGCAACATCAACAGACACAAGGGGAGCAATCTACTACTTCTCAAACAATCTGTACACGATTGCTGTGGGTGGGACGAGTGCTGATAACGTATCAGTAGAAGGAGCAACAATGACCACAGTTTACTTGTATTTCAAGCTTCTCAAGACTAAGAATGCAGACGGGACAGAAGTACCAACTGGGCAGAGCCTATACGGAGATTACATTTCGTCTTTTCCTTTGTCCCAAACGTGGCTTCTTACATACACGCAAAATACGGTAGTCTTTCGCTGTAACGAGATGAACAAAACATACGGTTTTACAACTATCAGTCCTGCAACAGATATATCCGCAGCGGTCTACTTTACAAACACCACGAATGTAGCAAGAGCTCTTGATGCTACTACCAGTGCAAGCGGATCGCTCGTGAGTCTGTCCCAGACGGGAACACGAGCTTATACGGGAGGTATAACAGATATAGCATTGCTACCATATCACATGCTCGTAAGCGGGAAAGTATTCCCAAGATGTGTGGATCTGTATCTTCCAGTTGGTCAATCGCAGGCATTTCTTGATGAGGTAACTGACGGGACAAACAACTATGTCATCTTTGTTCCGAACACTTTAGCTGTGAGGTACTAATATGGCTACATACAACGCTGTATATCTTGACAATCAGATCGTTTCAAACACGAAAAAACAAAAAACATACACACTCTCCGTTTTTAGTAGTGGTGTAATTTCAAAACCAAAGACCTGTGGTGGCGGTAGTTCCTCTTCTGTGGGATCTTCACAAAAAAACAGAAGGAGGTTCTTGTGGTGGTAAAGGCTATAGCTTTTGTTCTTTTCATCATCAGCGGGATTCTCGTTGTTGGTCTACTTCAAGAACGCTACTTACATCTAAAGACAAAAGAAGAACTCGCAAAAACAAAAACACAGCTGACAGAATGCAACGCAAAGATAGATGTTCAGAATGCACACATAGAAAGTATGAAAGCAGAGTACGAAAAGAAATTGAAAAGCTTTAAAGCAACGCAAAAAACAATTCAAAAAGTTTTTGAGCCACTGAGAATTGAGATACCACAAGAAAAAGACGAATGCACCGCACTAAAGCAGATGCTCGAAGAATACAGAAAGGCGGAAAGGAGTCTGCCATGAAACTCTTAGTAGCTTCCTTCATCCTTTTTCTTTTTTCTTGTGCGGAGAAGGTGGTATATAAGACAGTAGCGGTACCAGTCAGGTGTCAGATACCGAAAGTAGAAGAACCAGAATATATCAAGCCTAGTAGTGGTGCGAGCTATACAGAGATACTCAAGGCGCTGATAGAGAACTATAGAATGTGTAGGATCTACAGTGAAGAACTCAAAAAAGCAACGGAGGTTTGCGAGTGAGATATTTACGCAGAATACTGCGATACTACAGTTTTGAAATTGCGCTTGCTGGCATCATGCTATACATCACAATGTCTTTCACAAGCTTACAGGAAGAGCTGATTTCCGCATTAGCCAGGAAGTTCTTTCTATGGTCTGCAGGGTTGGTGGCATACTACATCGCAAGAATTATGAAGGTAGGAGTCATAGAGTGGGGAGATGATAAAAAAGTCTATGCTATTGCTATACTTCTCTACACTGGCTTGGTCTTTGCCTTGGGCTGATTGTTTGAAAATCAAGGAACAAACAAAGACCGCATCTGTAAGAATTCTCGGCGAGCACTTTCCGTGGTGGTACAATTTAGGACTGGCACAGGTAGAAAGTGGTTGTAGGTGGAGAACAAGCCTTGATGGACACGGCTCCGTAGGGTACTTTCAGCTCACACCGAAATTCGTTGATATGTACATCAAACAAGTCTATCCTGACTACACAAAACCATACAGCGCACAACACTTCTACGCTTTCGCAGCATATCTAAAGCTAATACTAGTAGAACCTCTTTGGATCACATACCAAAGATACAACGGCGGGGATCTTGTACTCAAGGAATGCAAGCGTGCAGGCTCCGACAAATGGCAAGACTGCAAAGCTCACTGCAAGCGTGGACTTGTATGCACGTGGAAGGCAGAAACACGCTGTAAACAATACAAAAGTGCATGTGAGATCAACTACAGCTACAGCAAAAAAGTCTACAGGGCAGGTACAGAATATAGGACTGGAGAGGATCGTTATCGCTTTTGGTAGGACTGGAGAGGGTCAGTAAGCAACTTTTTTAGTCGAAAAAGGCGGGCTGGGTGCCCGCCAAAAAAGTGAACTACTCCACCTTAATTATACTGGTGCTAAATTTATGATCTATATCATTTTTGTGGCCACTTGCAACATGTTAAATTCACACAAAAAATAATGTTGCAGTCCACCCTTGAAATCTTTGAGACACAAGCTTCCGAATGGGGTGGGGGTGGCCACAAATTTTGCAAAATTACACCATTTTTTTGTCAA
>Ga0272445_1001410_pt1 | contig 18826 bp, 13 predicted proteins | sample YNPCB0031_FD_194404 | JGI IMG/M metagenome (GOLD analysis project Ga0272445, IMG submission 194404) | Hot spring sediment microbial communities from Yellowstone National Park, WY, United States - YNP-CB-003-1 | ecosystem: Environmental > Aquatic > Thermal springs > Hot (42-90C) > Sediment... | reverse complement strand
ACATTACCTTTTACAAGCATATTAAGAACAATAATACCATCGCCAAGAATGGTTACTGTTGATAGTGAACCGATGTTCTTAGATAACAAAGGTAAAGTTATAGTTGGTGCTGTAAAACTCGCAGCTAATATTTCTACTGAAGATACTGTAATACCGTTAAGTGTTCCATCTGATGTTGAGATACCACCAAGTGGATACGCTGTAATTGATAACGAAATAATAAAATATAGTAGTGTCACAGCAGTAGGTCTTGTAGATGTACAACGTGGTGTTGAAGGATCGTTTGCTGGTCCACATTCATCTGGTACCGTTGTAGGATTTACAGTTATACAAGGACAGAAGAATGTACCATTACTTAAACTTACAATGTATTGTAGCGGATTCCAAGTTCAACTACCATCTATAAAGTTTGTAAGGACACAACCTTCACCACTTAACGGTGACGATTCTGATATAACAGCAATTAAAGTTTACAAAGATAATGGTGATGGTGTACTTAACCGTGATCCAGAAACTGGCTATGTATCAGCAGATGTAGAAAAATTCTTAGGTTCAGCACAGTTTGGTAAAGGGTCAGATCCTGCAAGTATAGCTACTGTCCTGCTTAACGATCCTGATTACAACCGTGGTTATGCGTTGATTACCACAACACCAACTATCTACTGGGTTGTAGCAGATATATCACCATCAGCAAAGTTTACTCATCCACAGATTTATAACAAAAACGAAGTGTTTGGTATAAACATTGCAGTACCTGCTAACTTCTCATTAGCACCAAAAGAAGCAGGACATTGGGTATCAACTACAACATCACAAGGTATACCTGCGTTCCCAATAAATTCTGTAGTCTCTGCTATAACACCAACTGTTGATACATTGATTGTTGAAGGTGAAGGGATACTTTCACCTGGAGTGTATCAGAACCAGAAGAATGTTGGTGTGTTACGTCTTAACTTTAGAACAAACAAAAACACTGTCACAATTAAGAAAATAAGAGTTGATATGGAAGGCACAGCAGTTGATGGTGATATTGCATTGATTAAAGTATGGAAAGATTTAAACAACAACGGATTGTTTGATTTAGAAGATACAACAAGGACTGCTACTGGTGAATACCCAGGACTTATATCATTCGGTACTGAAAGATTCTCAGATAAAAAAGTTGAGATAGAACTTAAAGAACCACAGGTTATAGATGACAGACCTGGTGGTGTTAACTTGTTTATTTCGTTTGATATAGCAGAGTTTGCACAATTGATGAACAAATTTTCAGCAGTAGTTGCTGACGAATCATATATTACAGTTGAAGTTCCTGATAATGTGTTGTTTAATATTAAACCTATAAAATCTGCTGATGCTACAATATATGAGGCACCATCAGAAGTTATCGCACGAGTATATAATTATGCAAAAGATATTGCAAACCTTGGTGGGACATACCAAGCAGAAAAGAATGTCCCTGTGTTAAGAATGAAGATAAGAACCGATGTTGCACAAGCAGTATGGACAAGGATAAGGTTAGAAAAAACCGGTTCTTCTGCAGATCCGTTATTACCATATGGTAAGAACTCAGATGTTGCATATGTCAAGATTTATAAAGATGCTAACTTTAATGACCAACTTGATGCAGCTGATACTTTAATATCAGAAATTGAAACAGAACTTATGCAAGAAATAACAGAAGATATGAAACCGCCATTCTTGATGGTTATAAAATCATCAGTTTCAGCAATAGGTTCGTTCCCACAAAACCAGCCACAATTGTGGGTTAAAGTTGATGATGAGGTTTTTGAATATACTTATATCACTACAACAACTGTGGATTCAACAATATACCCAGCGTTGTATATTACAAAACGTGCACACCTTGGTACTAATGTTCAGTATCACCAGGTTGGTAGTAAAGTAAGAAAATGTGATATGTTCTATCTCAATGACGATCTTAATAGACAAAAAGAAATTTCGTTAGTACAACCACAGCTTGTATCACCAACACCACAAACATATTTTGTTGCATACGATATCTCAGATGTAGCAATAGCAGGTAATGCAGTAGGTGTGAAACTTATTGGTAAAGAAGCGTTTACTATAGAATATCCAAACGAAGCATCGCCAATACTTGAAATTGAACAAGATTTTCAAGGTACAAATGTTAAAACAGATGTTTATCCGTATGAAACATCACTTATAAGGATTAACCCTGTTACACTTACAATAAAAGGGGAATCAGTTGCACCTGTGCAAGTACCGCAGAAGACAAAGAATGTACCGTTCTTAATGGTTTCAATGAATACTGATAGAAACTATGTATGGGTGAAAAAAGTTTATATAACACAAACAGGTAGTGTGCAAACACCAGGTGCAATAGGTGGGTATGGTCAAGGTGATATTTCAAATATATCAATCTGGCTTGATAACGGAGACGGGTTCTTCTCATCATCGCTTGATACGTTCATAACTTCTGTTACACATCCTACAGTTGACTTTACAGCAGGTGCTGCAAGAATTACATTTCCAGGATATGGTTTGTATGTATCAACAACACCAACAAGGTTCTTTATTGTAGGTGATATTGGTAAGACAGATCTTGCTGGTTATTCTACAAAAGATCATTATGTTGGTGTAGAAATAACATCGTATAAATCGTTTGATCTTACACCACAAACTGCTGAGTCAAATATATCAAATAAATTCCCGTTGAAATCATCGCTTGTACTTATATTAGATGAATATGCACCACCAGTGTTGCCAAAATGGTCTGTGTTAGCTTATAAGAAAATATGGGCAAACCCGTTCGGTGACGGATATCCAGCAGTTGATGTAAATGACGATGGTAAACCTGACAGAGTAATAAGAAACGGTGAAGTGTTCGTAGATATAGATGACGATGGTGAAAACGATCTTGAAGATTTAGATGGTGATGGTGTCAAAGCAGAACTTGACCTTGTAGGTGATGGTAAACCAGCAATAGATATGACTGGTGATGGTTTCTTAGATGTAGATTTCAACTGTGATGGTAAACCAGACGCTGTGTTACCTGATATGAATGGTGATGGTATACCAGAGATAGATTTGTCTCGTGATGGTGTAATAGATTGGGGTTATATACCAGAAAGATGGACTAATAGAACCACACAACTTTATGCACAATGGAGGAAAGTTACAACAGCAGTGGATTACCGAGTTGGTGCTGGTAATGTCGCTAATAGAAATAATTTAACAGAAGCCTTTGCACCAAATGGGTGGTTGTCAACAGGTAACAAACCTAAGTTTACTATAACAAACTTGTCGTTGAACGCTGCAAAAGTTACACGTCTTGTAAAATCTGTCTCAAGATTAGATACACCACCGTTTGATTTGTTTGTAGAGTCTACTGAAGGGTTCCCAGCAGAAAAATCCGATATTTATGTTGGTGGAGAAATAATGTATTATGAAACAAAATCTGAAAATTCGTTCAGGATCACACAACGGGCAAAATATGATACACAATTACAAGATCATCCAGCTTATACAAGAGTAACAAATTATGGGACATACTATCGTGTATCAGCAATAGGTCAAGCTGGTGTTGAAGGACCAGCTGCACCAATATTAGTTTACAGAGTTGACCTAACACCACCGTCAGCACCGTCAAAACCTATAACTGATTATGATAGAACACAAAGAGAGATAACTGAAGGTGTATACACAATAGAATGGTCTCCATCATCAGATTATGAATCTGGTATAATGGGTTATGAAATACAAGAAAGAGTTGATACAAGTCCTGTCTGGAGAACAATAAGGTTTGTCCCTGGTTCAAGAACTTCATTTGTTGTAGGAAACAATGATACACCTGATAACACACCACGACCTCAAGGACATTTCTATTATTACAGAGTAAGAGCGAAAAACTACGCTGGTTCATATTCACCATGGTCTGAAATATCAAACGGTGTTTGCACAGGATTGCCAAAAGAAGTTATATCACAAGTTTCAAACTATCCAAACCCTGTTGATATACGTCTTGGTGGTGAAGAAGGAAAAACATATATTGTCTATGTTTTAAACGAAGATGCAGAAGTTGTGTTAACAATATACGACTTGCTCGGATACAAAGTAAGAGAATGGACGTTCAAACCTGGTCAAGAAGGTGGGAGAAAAGGTGCAAACCGTGTCCCACCAGAAGGGTGGGATGGTACCAACTCTGCTGGACAAAAAGTTGCTAAAGGTGGGTATATTGCACAAATCAAAGTGAAATCGTCAAAAGGTGTTATTACTGCTATAAGAAAAATCGGTGTTATAAGATAAACATTATGAAAAATAAATTGGCATTGTATAATCTTAAAATGTTAAAAAAACTCAGAGAGTTAATTACAGAATTTATGGATGTTTATATCGTTTTTTTAGATACTGAAGGAAATTTTATTACACCTGATATTGGAAAAAGAAAGTTTTGTTTAAAAATAGCTGAATTTAAATTAAATAATTATTGTGATAAATCTAATTTTATATGGACAAAAAAATGTGTTAATAATAACCAACCATATGTTTATAAATGTCCATTTGGGTTAACAGAAATAATCACTCCTATTGTTGTAAACAAAAAAGTTATTGGAGTTATTTTAGCTGGACAAATAAGAAGTTCTCAAAAAGATAGTTTTATCTTACCTAAAGATGTTAATCTCACAAGTGATAAATTTTTTAAACTAAGAGAGTTGTATAAAGAAATTCCAGTAGTAAACTATGAAAAAATTATAGCATTGAAAGATTTTATGTTGTATATATTAAACTACATAATTGAAACAGACTTTGAGATTGTTATGAAGAGTAAAAGGTCTAAAGATATTTTGCATATAGTTGAAGAAGTTAAAAAATTTATTGATAAAAATTTTTGTAAAGAAATTGATATTCAACAACTTGCACGAAAATTTGATATTCCAATGTATTATTTAACACATATATTTCACGAAGTTGTGGGAAGGAGTATCAGTAATTATATAAATAATAAACGGCTTAATTATTCTGTACAGTTGTTAAAAGATCCTTCTTATACAATCAAACAAATTGTTTCAATTTGTGGTTTTAATGACCAACATTATTTTAATAAAATGTTTAAAAAAGAGTTTGGTATTACCCCAGGACAATTCAGAAAAAAGCTTGTATCAAAATAAATATTCAAAATTTTTTTCACTGCACAAAAATAGCAAAAAAATACATTTACAATTAGTTTATATTTTTTGTATATTTAAATTAGTTTAATAAAAAATATTTATGTTATGAAAACGCTGAACTGGGGTATATTAGGGACAGGATATATTGCAGAAAAGTTTGCTAACGATTTTAAATTTGTTTTTAACGGAAAACTAACTGCTGTAGCAAGTAGGAGTGTTGAAAAAGCAAAAAAGTTTGCTACAAAATATAATATAGAAAAATACTATGGTAGTTATGAAGATTTGTTGAACGATAAAGAAATAGATGTAGTTTATATAGCCACACCTCATACCACTCATGCTGAACTTTCAATAAAAGCTGCAAGAAAGAAAAAACATATTCTTTGTGAAAAACCTATGTCAGTAAACTATCCACAAGCTATGGCTGTAATAAACGAAGTTAAAAAAAACAAAGTGTTTTTTATGGAAGCGTTTATGTACAGGACACATCCACAAACAGAAAAAATAATAAGTTTGCTAAAAGAAAAAGTTATAGGTGAAATAAAAATTATATGTTCAGAATTTAGTTTTAAATCAAATTTTAATGAAGAAAACAGGTTATGGAACCATAAATTAGCAGGTGGTGCTATATTAGATGTAGGCACATATTGTGTTTCAATGTCACGACTTATTGCAGGTGTTGCTGTAAATAAAAACTTTGAAGAACCTGTAGAAATAAAAGGTTTGGGTAAATTAGCAAAAACTAATGTTGATGAATTAGCAGTAGGGATTATGGTTTTTCCTTCTGGAATTTTAGCACAAATGTCAACAGGTATCTGTGTTCAACAAGAAAATTCGTTAAAAATATATGGTACTGAAGGAGAAATTTATGTACCCTTGCCATGGTTTCCTGGTCTTGACGCAACAGAAAGTAAGATATTTGTAATTAAAGAAAATAAGAAAGAAGAAATAGTTGTAAAACCACAAAAACCTTTGTATGCGATAGAAGCAGAAAAAGTCAATGAATGGATTTTAAATGGTAAAACTGAAGCTGAATATCCAGCTATGACATATCAAGATTCATTAAACAATATGAAAGTTTTAGACAAATGGCGTGAATCGTTTGGGTTCAACTACGAGTTTGAAAAAAATAATGTGTACATATCTACTATTTAAGAATTAAAGATTCATTATTCTACAGTGAAATACTATACTATTAAAGGATTAGAAAAACCTGTCTCTAGATTGGTTTTTCGGTGCTGATATACACACAAAACTTTGTTTTACAACAATAATGGAAAAAATAAAATTTTTAAAAGGAGGTTAAAAAACAATGTTAATTGTTGAAAATAAAAAAATTGTTGATCAAAAAACAAATAAAGAAGTTGTGTTAAAAGGAGTAAATTTAGGTGGATGGTTAATGATGGAAGGATATATATTAGGTGGAAGAAACCTTCCTGAAACTGAATATAAAAATAAGTTTAAAAAAATAAATGGTGAGAAAGAACTTGAAGATTTTGTATATTCGTTTAGAAAAAATTTTGTCACAGAAGACGATATAAAAAGAATAAAAGAGTTAGGATTTAATTGTGTAAGAGTCCCGTTTCATTACAGCGTAGTTGAGAAACAATTTTTTTGGTTAGAAAAAGTTGTTGAATGGTGTAAAAAATACGGAGTATATTGTATATTAGATTTTCATGGTGTTAAAGGAGCACAAAATGATGACTGGCATTCAGACGCTGTTGGTGGTAAAGGAAAATTTTGGTATGAAAAAAAATATCAACAAGTGTTTTATAAAATGTGGAAAAAAATTTCTGATAAGTTTAAAAATGAAGATATAGTTGCTGGTTATGATTTGATGAACGAACCTGTGTTAAAATTTAAAAATTGGGCAAAGATGTTATCTCAAGTGTTTAATAAAACAATAGAGATAATAAGAAATAATGGAGATAACCACATAATTTTTTTAGAAGGAAATAATTGGGCTACAAAATTTGAGTTTGTTGAGTTTTTAAAATATAAAGATAATATAGTATTAAGTGCACATTTCTATCATCCGGTTGATTATACATTTAATTTTATCAGAGGACTAAAATATCCGAATAAAGAAGTAAATAAACAAACATTATACAGTATATTAGTAGAATATAAAAATCTTTCAGAAAAATATAATATGCCAGTGTACATAGGCGAGTTTGGAATTAACCTTAGATGTGATAATGGTTGTTATGGGGAAGAAAAGTATTTATCAGATGTTATAAATATATTTGATGAACTAAACTTTCATTGGACTATATGGTGTTACAAAACAATTTATATATCTTATTATCCAACAGGATTGTTTGTATATAACGAAAACCCGTCTTTTATACAAAGACAAGAAATAAATTTTGGTTGGGAAAGATATATATATGTATGGAAAAAAGAAAAAAATAAAATTAAAGATTCGTGGTTAACAAAAAACTTTTCTACTGGTATAATTAAATTTTTAAAAATTTGATTATGATAATGCAAAAACTTTTCTATACCACTGGTTAAACAATATGTATTATTTAGGCAGGGTCGCTAATAGTAAGGTTTATAGTGATTATTGTGTATATAGTGTATTTGACGGGTATGATGGGGTGAGGAAGTATGTGGTATATAATTTTGATAGTTCAAGTAGGGCTGTAAGTTTTTATGATGTAAGCGATGGTAGTTATATAGGTAGTTTAGTAGTAGATAGGTATAGTATGGTAGTAAGTAGTAGTTTAGTTATTTTAGGGGACACGGAACTACCTGAGATATTAGATATAAGTTTAGTGGGTGGTAGTACGGTATATGGTGAGGTTAATAACAAGATATACGGATACAAAGTTAGGGTTTATCCTAATCCGTTTGTTGTAAAGAAGGATGTTGTCGAGATAAGGTTTAAGTTAGATGATGCAAAAGATATGTATACAAAAATAGTTTGTGTAAAATGAAAATAATAAATGATTTAGCTGATATAAAATTGTTGAATAAATTTCATAAAATATTCTTTAAATTAACAAATTTGTATATAACATTTGTTGATACAGAAGGTAAGTTTATAACAAAACATCGTTCAAGACGACCATTTTGTATGTATTTATCAAAACTTGGGTTTAAAAATGAGTGTGATAAAAACAATATAGTTGGATGTAATAAATTTTTAAATACTAAAACACCTCATATTTACAGATGTTATGCTGGGTTAGGAGAGATAATTGCACCGATTTATGTAAGAGGAAAACTTTTAGGTGCTGTGTTAACAGGACAAATACGGGTAAAAAATTTTGCTGATAAATTTTGTATAGAGAAAAATAAATATAATCTTACAGAAAAACAATATAAAAAACTTCTAGTTTTGTTTAACAAAGTACCTATACTTACTAAAAAAGAATTTGTTTCTGCAGCTAAATTTTTATATCTTATTATAAACTACATTTTTGAAAAACAATATGAACTTTTAGTTCAAGAAAAAGAGTTTATAACTCATGCTGAAACACTTGTTGAAAAAGCAAAACAGTATATTAAATCAAATGTTCATAAAAAAATAACTTTGAAAGAAATTTCTGATTATTTAAATGTGAGCCAGTTTTATTTCAGCCATTTGTTTAAAAATAAAGAAAAAATTTCGTTTAAAAAATTTGTTTTGTTAACAAAGTTAGAAATGGCATTGAATTTGTTAAAAAATAAAAATCTGACAATAAGAGAAATTTCAGAAAAGTTAGGGTTTGATGATTGGACATATTTCTCGAAATTGTTTAAAAAAGTTTATAATATAAAACCTACTGATTATCGTGAGAAAATCTTTAGAAAAAAGTTATCAAGATTAAAAATACAAAAAAATAGCAAAAAATTCCATTGATAGAAAGTGGATAATTTTATATTATAATAATCAGGAAGGAAATAAAATTATGAATATGAAAAAAAATAATAATATAAAAACACTCTTGCTTACCTTTATTTCTATTGTAACTTTCCAAATATATTCTTATTCTGTTTATTTAAAATTAGGTAGTGAACTTTCCTTCGAAACAGTGTCTCATAAACTTGATGATGGATGGATTGTTGAAGAAGAAAAAATGGATAAAGTGTTTATATCTACAACAACAGAAACTAAAAATTCTTGGAATACTTCAAGTGGTGCAATACTTTTGTTAAACTTTTTAGTAAAACCTGTCAACAATTTATCTATCTTTAGCGAGTTTAAGTTTATAAACAATTATGCAGATAGATACTGGTTCACAATAAATGATGAACATAGGTTGTATCTTAACAATGAATTTTTTAAGTGGACAAAAGCTGAAGTTAAATATCAAATTACAGGGTTTAATATAAGATATTTTAAAGGTATTGGCCATTATCATTGGGGTAATGAAGGAGATCTTTTTAATTTGTATCCAGAACAATATGAAGAACAAAAATACTTAAGGGTTTCAGGTAGAACTATTCCAGAAGGTTTTGAAATAAACGCTAATGGCAAGTTTGGAAAAATTACTTTAGTAGGTGGAGAAGAAGTTGTGTGGGGATATAAAAACAATTTTTTGTTAAAATATAATTTTAAAATTTTAGGTTTTGAAAATACTTTTATACATAAATATGAAAAAATACCATTTTATAATGATTATGTGTTGAACACTGATGAGTTTACTACGAAATTTTCAATCTTTCCAAAAACAAAAGCTCATATAGGTATACTTTATAGACCTTTTAGAATAGGTGAGAGCTATACATATGTTAACGAAGTGGATGAAGGTCAAGGTGTTTTAGGTACAAAATACGATATTAAAACAGATAAAACTACAACAATTGACGCAATTTCAACTAAGTTTGTTATAAACAGTAGTTTAATAAAACCATATATAGATAATGTAAATATAAACTATACTTATGCTAGTTTAGTTGCTGGAGATAAAAATGAAGTTGAATTACAGCTATCAAAAATGTTAGGTAAAAAAGTTTCGTTTAATATAGGATATTTGTATAGAAAACCAATAATAGGTCCTTTACCTTTGTTGTACGAAGGAACTGAAGAAAATAAAGGGCCAATAATTGTTTCTCCACGAGGGCCTGAGAGTCCATTTGTTGTAAACTGGGATAACAGAGAAGCATCAATTTTTTCTTTTGTGTTTAATTTTGACCCTACACCACAAACTTGGTTTTATAAATATCAACCTAATATTGTAGAAGATTGGAATATAAATCCTAATGAAGATGCAAAATTTGCTTGTGCTTTTAAATACTCGTTGGAGTATTATCCTACTGCTACTGATAGATTATATTTTTATGACAAAGATGGGAACATAGTTTGGGAAGATGCATATTCAGCAGGTTGTTGGGCAACAAAAACACCTTTGAATAATTTCAGAATAATATCAAGATTTAATTTGTTAGGGATAGGTTTGGTTATAAATTTGTTCACAGGTGAAAGTCTAGCTACTGGTGGTGTAAGTTATACGACTTCAACAGAGTTTAGTAAACCTATTACAGGATATTTAGGTTATTCTTTAATGTTGTTAAAAAATAAACTATCTTTTGAATTTTCTTATGTTAAAAACTATTGGGGACCCGAAGATTGGCACAGAACTTTTGGACAAGTTATTGACGATTTGTATAAACTTAATTTAGGATATAGCATATTTAATACATTCTTTATTAATCTCAATTATATTAGTGTGAAAGAAACTGATAACAAATATATAAGTAAATTAGGTTCATATGATGAGATTAAACTTACAACAACAATAAAATTTCAAAAAGGATTTTCTTTCACAACTAAATAAAATAGGAGGTTCTTATGAAAACAAAAATATTTTTGTGTTTTACTATTATGTGTTTAACAATATCAAGTTGTGTAAAACAAGAAAGTAGTGTTTCTCCAGAACAAAAAGTTTTAGAAAGTTCTAATAAATTAGTCGGTTATCCGCCTTCATTAAAAGATGGAAAATTTTATGTTTACAAAAATTCTACTGAAAGAAGTTTCTATGCTCCGTCTGGTTGGATGGGAGATTATGGAGATATAAAATTAGATTATGCATGTAAAGAGAATCCTTATTCAGAACCTACTTGTATGAAATTTGAGTATTCAGCAAAAAGGAGTCAACAACAAGGTTGGGCTGGTGTTTATTGGCAAAATCCTCCAAACAACTGGGGTGATAAAAAAGGTGGATATAATTTAACTGGTGCAAAAAGGTTAACTTTTTATGCACGTGGTGAAAAAGGTGGGGAAGTTATAGCTGAGTTTAAAATTGGAGGTATTTTCCAAGGTGAATATCCAGATAGTTGTTCAAATTCTATAGGTCCAATCGTGCTTACTAAAGATTGGAAAAAATATACAATTAATTTAAAAGGATTAGATTTGTCTTATATCAACGGAGGTTTTTGTTGGGTAGCAACTGCTAATGATAATCCAGAAGGATGTACTTTTTATTTAGATGATATACAATACGAATTTCAATAAAAAATAATATAAGAGGGTAATAAAAATGAAAAAAATAATCACATTTTTAATTTTAGCTTTTGTTATAGCTTTAATTATTAGTTTTATCACAGGTTGTTCTGATGTAAAAGTAGAGGACAGATTAGTGAATCCTATACCTTCAGGTGCTACTGGTAAATGGAGTGGTGTGTGGGTATTATATGACGATGAGTTAAAAACAGGTGGCGGAATAATGTTTTATACAGAGCCAAACCCTGAAAATCCAACTTCTCAAACATTAAATGTTTCGTATACAGAAGAAAATGGTAATAAATGTATAAAATATTCATGGGATGGAGATATTTCTTATGATTCTACATGGAAAGTATGGCAGGACAAATGGTGTGGTATGGCATTGATAGTTGGCAAAGATTGGACTGAAGTACAAACTTCTACAAAAGATTTGTCTCTTGCTGGATATAAAAAAATATCGTTTAAAATAAAAGGACATCTTTCTGAATCTACAAGAATAAAAATAGACACTCTTGTTCGTATAGGAAAATTTTCATCATATCCTGCTGCAAGTATTGTAATAAACTCACTTTCTGATCAGTGGGAAGAATATACACTTGTTTTAAACAATGTTTCTACAATAAACATATTTTTTAGTTTAGTAATTGAAAACAAAAGTAATACAAAAAGTCAAGGTGCTGTGGTCTACTTAGACGATATTATTCTTACACAATAATGAGTGTTGTTTATATGAATAAAATAAAAAAATTGTTTGTTATAATAAGTTTATCATTAATTGGTTTTAGTTGTAAAAAAGCAGAAGAAAAAAATAAGATTATTGTATTCCAAGGTGCACATTTTGTTAATTATCCGCTATTAATGAGCGGGGTAATAATTACAATACTGCCTGTAATAATAGTATATGTTTTTATGCAAAGGTATATTATTTCAGGCATAATACAAGGCGCACTTAAAGGATAAGTTTTTAAAAATGTTATTAAAATTATAATATGTATTTTTGTCTTCTACAACTTGTATTAACAAGTATATGACAAAAAGATTGAAATAAATAAAATAATGATGAAAGAGGAGAAAAAGATAATGAAAAAGATAAAATATATCAGTTATTATATAATACCGACTTTATACTTAAGTTTTTGTTTTGCTGAAGGATTTTTATATGATTATGGTAAAGAAAAAGTTGTGAATTATGAAAAATATGGTAAAATTCTTAATAATGGGACTACTTATTATAAATATGTTATAACAGACAGACAAGGTTTAGCAGAAGCTGTAGGAGAAGGAATATATCCAAACACAGAATCTGTAAAAAAAGATCCATTATACCAAAAACTTTTTTCTGAAGGAAAACTTAAAAAATCTCATTGGGAGTGTGTAGATACTGATGACCCAATCAGAGATTTTTATGTTTGGGCAACAGCGCCTGAAGAACCAGGGGTAAAACAATTCTTTATAGCAAAAGCTTTAGAAAATGCTGGTGAAATTTTACATGCAATAAAAGCATATTATGCAGTTGTGGTACATTATCCAGGTTCTCCTTGTTGGTCTGCGGATAAAAGTTTTGTATGGTATGTTGCACCTGAAGCAATAAGTAGAATTGAGAAACTTTGTGAGAAACATCCTGAGTTAGAACTAAAACTTGTTGACGCGTATGTTTTAATAGAGAATGGGAATGATACTGATTTAAAAAATGATATTGTAAAAGTAAATATAGGTAAGTTTGTAAAATTTACAAAAGAAGATAGAGTAAAAAAAATTAATTTAGATGAATTAAAAATTGTTGAAACACGAGGTAAAGGTAAAGTACAACTTGTAAAATTTTCTAATGGCCATTGGCAGTTGAGAGTTAATGGTAAACCTTTTATAGTTAAAGGAGTAAGTTATGTATGTTCTCCAGTAGGTCAGTCACCACATAATGGTACTTTAGAAAACTGGCAGTTTATGGATAAAAACAATAATGGAAGAATTGATGGTCCATATGACAGCTGGGTTGATAAAAACAAAAATAATAAAAAAGATAAAGATGAAGTTGTTGTTGGAGATTTTCAACTTCTTAAAGATATGGGTTGTAATGCAATCAGAGTTTATCATAATGCGTCAACTAATGAATATGTTAGAGGGAAAGAGTTTAATAAAAAATTGTTAAGAGAGTTGTATGAAAAATATGGGATATATGTTATAATGGGGGATTTTTTAGGTGCTTATACAATAGGGTCTGGTGCTGATTGGAATTTAGGGACAGATTATACAGATAAAGAACAATTAGAGAATATGAAAAAAGTAGTTAAAGATATGGTTTTAGAGAACAAAGATGAACCTTATGTTTTGATGTGGTTGTTAGGAAATGAAAATATGAATAGTAGTAATCCTAATGCTGTAAATTATACTAATACTAATGCAAATAAATACCCTGAGGAATATGTAAAGTTTGTAAATGAAGTAGCAAAAATGATACATGAACTTGACCCTAACCATCCAGTAGCAGTAGCGAATTTAGATACTGTTAATTTGTCATATTATGCAAAATATGCACCTGAAGTTGATATTTTTGGTTGTAATGCATATAGAGGTAAAGACGGGTTTGGCGGTTTGTGGAAAGAAGTTAAACTTAAATATGACAGGCCTGTGTTGATTACAGAATATGGTTGTGATGCATATTGGGAGGGTAAAGGTGAGGATGAAGAAAAACAAGCAGAATATCATAGAGGTTGTTGGAAAGATATAGTTTATAACTCAGCTGGTAATAACGGGGTAGGGAACAGTATCGGAGGGATAATTTTTGAATGGATGGATGAATGGTGGAAATCAGGTGCTGCTGGGTGGGATGGTGCTCCTTATGAACATGATACACAAGCACAACATAGAGCTCCGTTTCCTGATGGATGGGCTCATGAAGAATGGTTTGGTATTGTAAGCATGGGAAATGGTAACGATTCACCGTTTTTAAGACAACTGAGGAAAACATATTTTGTTTATAAGGAAGAATTATGGAAAGAATAAAAAATAAAGTTTTAATCAAATTTTTAGTTTTTAGTTTTTCACTTGTAATAATTTATAGTGTATCTTATACCACACAGGTAAAAGTAAGTGGTAGACAATTATTAGTTAATGGTTCTCCGTTTATTATAAAAGGATTTTGTTATCACCCAATACCAGCAGGACAAGGACCAAATTATAAATGGGTTAACGATCCTAACATTTATAACACAGATTTTCCTCTTATAAAAGATACAGGTGCAAATTGTATAAGATTATATAGTGCAGACTGTACTACTGCTATGTTAGACGCTGCATATAATAATGGTTTGTATGTAATACTTGGGTTATGGGTAAACTATGATGCTAACCTTGCTGATCCAAATGTAAGAAATCAAATTAAAAATGATTTTGTTTCTATGGTAAATCAGTGGAAAAATCATGATGCAATACTTATGTGGTGCATAGGTAACGAACAAAATTATTACAACGGCAACAACAGTTATTGGTACACATTAGTTAACGAATGTGCAATGTTAGCACATCAAGCAGAAGGAAGTAATTACCATCCTGTGGCTTCAGTTAATGGCGAGATAGAATCTATAGGTGATCCTTCTTTAAAATCAGATGATGCTTCAATGCAGTATTTAGATGTATGGGGAGCAAATATATATAGAGGACCAAGATTTTATACTTTGTTTGACGATTATGCAAGAAAGAGTTCAAAACCGTTTTGGGTAGCAGAATTTGGTTGTGATGCATGGAATGGGCAACAAAATAAAGAAGATGAAACTATGCAAGCAAAATATTTACAATCCTTATGGCAAGATATGGTTTACTATTTAAATAATTCTGATCCAAACAAACCATGTATTGGTGGAACAGTAATGGAATGGAGTGATGAATGGTGGCAATATCCTTATGGTTCTTGGAGTGTGCAAGATACTGCTGCTAATTATGTAAACCCTGGATATATTGATGATCCTAACATGAATTATGAATGGCAAGGAGTTGTTGCTATAACACCAGGTTCTTATGCAAGAAGAAAAAGACAAGCTTATTATACTTTACAAACATTATGGGGTGGTAGTGGTGTTGATAATCCACCTATTGTTTCTCTTAGTATCAATAACAACCAAGTTGTTTCAGGATTGGTAACTATTACAGCAAATGTTACTGATGATAAAGGTGTATCAAAAGTAGAGTTTTATTTAGACAATACTTTAAAAAATACAGATACAACCTCACCTTATAGCTGGACATTAGATACATGGCAGATTAACAATGGCACACATAGTGTAAAAGTTGTAGCATACGATACATCTAACCAAACTGGTGAAAAAAATATAATAATAATAGTTCAAAATAGTGGGACAAACAATCCACCCGAAGTTAGTATTTTATCACCAATAAATAATTCTATTGTTTCTGGTAATGTTAATATAATAGTAAATGCTACTGATGATGTTTCTGTAAGCAAGGTAGAGTTTTATATTGATGATAATTTGTATATCACAGATACAGAAGCTCCATATACTTGGCAATGGGATACAAGGAGTTTTTCTAATGGTCAACATACGATAAAGGTTAAAGCGTATGATAATACTAAACAAACAGCAGAAGATAGTGTTTCTGTAACAGTATATAATGAAACTAGTGGTGGAGGGAATGGTAATGATGAATTGCCAAGTGTATCTATTCTTGCACCAGAAAATAATAGTACTGTTAGCGGAGTGATAAATGTTGTGGTAAATGTTACTGATGATAAAGGTGTATCAAAAGTTGAGTTTTATATTAACAACAATCTTTATATGGTATACAATTCTACATCAAAGATTCAAATTTGGCAATGGGATACAAGAAGTGTTCCTAATGGTCAATATGTTATAAAAGTTAAGGTTTATGATACTATTAACCAAACAAAAGAAAGTAGTGTTTCTGTGAATGTATCTAACAGTTTGTCAGATTATGAAATTGATAAAAAAGATAAAGTTGTTGTTATTCCGAATCCTATCAGGTTCGATAATCAAGAAGTTAAAATTAAGTTAAAAAAAGTAGATGTTCAAAATAGTAATAAAATCAAAATAGAAATATATGATTTGACAGGTTGTAAAATTAAATTTTTAGATATTAATCAAGATGGGGATAGTTTTGTATCTGTATGGGATGGTAAAAATTATGATGGAGATATTGTTAAAAGTGGGATATATATATGTCGTGTTGTTATAGGCAACGATATCGTTTATAAAAAAATTTTAGTTTTAAAATAAATAATTTTTAACAAGGATGGAAACCAACAATGAAAAAAATTTGGTTTAAGTTTTTGTTAACCATATTTTTTACTAACATAAGTTTGTTTGCTAGTATTAATACATTATTTGATTTAGGTTTTGATGCAAGAACTTTAGGTATGGGTGATACTTATTGTGCAAATTCAGAACTTGCTTCAAGCGTGTTTTTGAATCCAGCTGGGATCACTAATGTGAAAAAATTACAGGTTTGTGGTATGTATAACTCAAGTTTTATAGATATAAAAAGTTATTTTTTAAGTAGTGTTTGCAATTTATCAATTTTTAGAGTTGGGATAGGTGTTGCACAAAGAAGAATTGATGATATTGAGAAAACAGATGATAACAATGTTTTAGGTAACATAAGATATGTTGATAATGTATATTCAGTTGTAGTTGCAAAAAAATTAACTTCTTTTATTTCGTTAGCAGTGAGATTAAAAATTTTGTCTCAACAAGTAGATACTTTTTCTATGAACGGGTTTACTTTAGATTTAGGTGGGATGTTAAATTTAAAATTTATGTCTTTAGGAGTATTAGTTGACAATGTATCTTTTTCGTCAATGATAGGGAAATCATATTGGAATAATGAAAATGTTCAAGAATCTATACCTTTTAAGGTTAGAATAGGAAGTAAAATTAAACTTCCTGTTTTAACACCAGCAGTAGATTGTGAATTTGTACCATCAGATACAAATCCTTTAAGGATATATTTTGGTGTTGAAAAATGGATTAATAAAATTTTTGCGTTAAGAGCTGGGTTTAAAAAACAAGATTGGAAAAACGAGATAGTTTTTAATGGTATTTCATCAGGTGTTACATTAAAAATAACAAAGTTTAATTTAGATTATTCTTTTGTAAATTATCCTGTTTTTGGTTTCTCACATTATTTAATGTTCTCTATAAATTTCTAAGTTTTTAGAAAATGGAAAAAAAACAACAAAAAATTTAAAATGAAAGGAGGGTTAAAAAAATAAAATGAAAAAAATAATAACAACAATACTAATGATAAGTGTGTTCGTATGGTGTATACCTAAAATATCAAATGCAGAAGAAACTGAGAATGTGAGTTTAGGTCCTAAAGAAACTGCTGTATTGTTATCTGTTGTTTTCCCAGGTGTTGGACAAATATATAATAAACAAACAACAAAAGGTATAGTGTTAGCTGGTATTGGTGCAGCTTCTTTAATAGCTTCAATAGTAATGTATAATACAGCAAACAAAACATATGATGATTATGAAAAAAAAGGTGATCCAAATGATAGTTTGTATGATACTTATTTATCACAAATTACAGCTACGAACATCTTTTTAGGTATATATGCAGTAGTTTGGGGATATAGCGTTGTTGATGCATATTTGGGTGCTTCAAAAAATAAAGTTAGTTTAAATATTTTGCCATATAAAAAAGATGGTGTTATGGTAGTATACACAAAAACATTCTAATAAAAGAAAGGAGGTTAAAAAATGAACCACAAAAACAAAAAAATAAATAAACTAAAAGAAGTGTTGTTATGTGCTAGTGTAGTTTTGATGTTCAGCTGTGCTGCTAAAGATAGAATTTCTTCACCAACATCTTCTAATACTACAACGACATATACTTTAACAGTAGTAGTGAATCCACAAGGTGCTGGTAGTGTAACAATTTCTCCCACAAGTTCAGATGGTAAATATGCTGCTGGGACACAGGTTACGTTGGTAGCTACTGCTAATACAGGATATACATTTTCTAATTGGTCAGGTGATGTAACAGGTACTACAAATCCTATTACAATCACAATGAATTCTAACAAAGTTGTAGTAGCAAACTTTACACAGAGTGGTGGCAGTGGGGGCAGCAGTGGTGGAACTACTACATATTATACTTTAACAGTAGTAGTGAATCCACAAGGTGCTGGTAGTGTAACAATTTCTCCCACAAGTTCAGATGGTAAATATGCTGCTGGGACACAGGTTACGTTGGTAGCTACTGC
>Ga0272445_1001407_pt1 | contig 18837 bp, 16 predicted proteins | sample YNPCB0031_FD_194404 | JGI IMG/M metagenome (GOLD analysis project Ga0272445, IMG submission 194404) | Hot spring sediment microbial communities from Yellowstone National Park, WY, United States - YNP-CB-003-1 | ecosystem: Environmental > Aquatic > Thermal springs > Hot (42-90C) > Sediment... | reverse complement strand
AAAGGAAGTAAGCGAAAAAACAAGAATAAGGGATGAATTTGAAGAATATAGAAAAGGTATATCAAAAGACTTGGAAAAGGATATCAAAAGTAAAAAAGAGCTATTAGAAAAGTTGATAGGGAATGCGGAAGCTACTAGAGCTAGAATACAGGATCTTAGCGATTCCCTAGCGCAAATAATGGTAATAGGTGGTAAATGTCCTGTATGTGAATCAAAGCTTACACCTGCTAGAAAGAAAATGTTAATAAAACAGAGAAAAGCGAAGATCCTTGCTCTCCAAAAAGAATTGGAGGAATTGGGAGAGAAAAGGAAAGCTGTGGAGGCTGAGATTTCAGAATTAGAGGAAGTAAAGAAAAAGCTAGAAGAAATAAAAAGGGAGTTGGAAGATTTTGAAAACTTGAAGGCTGAGCTTGAAAATGCTAGAAGCATATATTCTGTACTTGCTGAAAATGAGCAAAAAATGTTAAAGGAGTTAAACGAATTGGAAAAGTTGCTCAAAGATCTTCAAGAAAAGCACAAAATCGCTTCAGAAGATAAACAGAAGCTAGAGATACTAATGTTTCAAATAAAGGATTACACAGAAAAAAGCAAAAGAATTGCTGAGCTTATTTCTGAAAGAGAAAAGTATGTAACAAGAATCGTGAAATTGGAAGAAATTTTAAAAGGGGTGGATGTTGAGAAAAAAGAGAGAGAGTTTACCGAACTTGTTGGAAAAGAAAAAGAGCTAGTGACGAAGATCCTTGGAATGGAAAGTGTTATAAGAGAGAAGAAAGAAAGGCTGAAAGAACTGGAAAAAACTCTTCAAATGGTCGAAAAAGAAAAGAAAGAAGTAGAAAGGTTGGAAACAATCGTAAGAGAATTAAAGATTTTTGAGAAGGCTCTAACAGAAGTTCAGTCAGAGCTGAGAAGAGAATTTGTTACTTCTGTCAATTACACCATGAACAAGCTTTGGCCTACTCTCTATCCTTACAAGGACTTTGAAGGGATAAGGTTAAATGTAGAAGAAGGAGATTATGTTTTACAGCTGTTTTCTAGGACTGGTGGATGGGTTAATGTTGAAGGTATTGCGTCTGGTGGGGAAAGGAGCATAGCTTGCCTAGCTCTAAGGATTGCTTTTGCTTTAGTGCTTGCACCACAATTAAGAGTAGCTTTTCTGGATGAACCTAGTCATAACCTAGATTCTAAAAGTTTGTCAGAATTAGCTATAACTTTGAGAGAAAGAGTTGGTGAATTCCTTGAGCAAGTAATACTCATCACACATCAAGAAGAATTAATGGATGCTGTAAATGGAAAGTCTTACAGACTAGAACGTGATAAGTTTTCGGATGGTGTCACAAGAGTAGAACCCTTGGAATAAGTTTCGATCACATAAAAGCTTCTAAATCCTTAGAATCCAAGCTTTTTTGAATGTTATATTTTATTAAAGCTTCTTCAAGTTTCATCCCCTTTTCTGTTTTCTTACTCCTCCTCTCTCTAACCTTAACAAGAACAGGATAGTTTACTGCTTCTCCTACTACCAAAGCCTCTCCAACTTTCAAGCCAGGTATCATCTCAAGAACATCTTTGGTTATCCCTTCTGTACTTTCTGCTATATGCTGCAAATCTACGGGATTTGTTATTCTTAAGATTATGTTCGTGTTGGCTTGACTCAGGGCTGTAGTAGAAAGCCTCTTGGGCCTTTGACTGATGAGAACAAGACAAGCATTGAACTTCCTTCCTTCCCTTGCTATTTGCTCTATTACTCCACGCGAAATAGCAAGTTCCTCTTCCTCACCACCAGGAGCAAACTGATGGGCTTCTTCTACAAACAAAACAAAGGGTGGAATTTTTTCTTTCCTCCTTGCATCGAAGAGTTTTCTAGCAAAGTATGTAAGAACAATTTGCCTTTCTTTCAAATGAACAAAATCGGAAAGATCTAAAACGCTTAATTGGCCTGCTCTTGCTAACTCTTCTATAGATGGAGAATCTCTATTACTAAAAAGCCTTGTTGAATTGAGCTCGCTTAACCAAGCAACAAGAGCAGCTTTAGTCTTTTGATTTATGTTGCTATTCTCAACTTCTTTTATCAATTCATTCATGTTATAAGTTCTCTTTCTTTCTTGAAGACCTTCAATTATTGGAGTTAATTCTCTTTTTTGAACAGGTGAAATTTGGGGTAAAAGCTCAGCTATGTTAGCAGGGGATAAGTGATGAGTAGCTATAGAAATGTTGCTTTTGTTATACACTTTTGTTCTGCTTATGTAATTTGGATCTTCGGCAAACCCTATATACTCGCCATGAGGATCTACCACTATTATAGCTGGTCTACCAAGCTTTTCTGGTCTATCTAGAAGCTCTTCTATTATCACAGAAGTTAAGTAGCTTTTGCCAGCCCCTGACATTGCTAAAATAGCTAAATGCTTTTGCAAAAGTTTTGTTATATTTAGCTTTGCGCTTACATTGTAAAATTCTACATTCCCTATGTTTATTCCATTCTCGTCAAAACCAAAAAATTCTGACAGAATTTTTCCATCAATCTTGTAAACCTTATCACCTGGTGATACAGGAAAGCTAACTCTCTGCTGAGTACCGTTTACGTAAACTCCTAGGGAGAAAGCATGAGCAATTAAATATTCCCATCTTTCTACAGGAAATTGTTCAAACATCTTTCTTCCTTCTCTCTCGTATTCGCTTACAGACTCTGGATAAAGGAAATATCTGTTCGTCTTGATTACTTGATCTACTCTAGCAACTAATAAACCATCTTTAGCTTGAAGCTGAACAAATTCTCCTTTTCTTACCGGTATTCCTTTATTTTCCTTTATCACAAACCAAAACTCGTCGCTGCTCGGTCCTTCAGGAGAAGATATAACCGTGCCTATTTCTTGCATAGTTTATGTTTGGCTTGGAGTAATAAATAAATTTACTCTGACTGAAAGTAAAAATTTAACGTAGCTTAAGTTTTAAGGTTTAGCCTGTACCAAGAGTAGAAATTTTTTAAAAATGCTCTCAAAAAATAAAGTTTTGAGTGAAGGTGTCTAATCCATAAATTATCTAAAACAACGAATTTCACCCATCCAGCTGTCAATGGTTGCTACCCAGTGCCAACCATTATCAGGTCCTGGGTTCTCTTGGGCTGTAAAACAAGGACTAGGACCGCTAACCCAGCTAAAAACACCATATACGTATCCGGCTTGGAAGCAAGCCATAGCCACCGTTAATTCAGGATTTCCTAGTACGGCGCAACATCGTCCACCATTACAAGCGGTGTTTGGGTCTAACATCGTTGTTTCACGTATCCCGGTAGGAGAGCTACATGTTAAAGTTCCTCCTATTCCACTTACATATTGTCCAGCAGGACAAGCTGAAGGAAAATTGGTTAATCTAGCCCACGGAATAGAACCTCCTTGTAAAGTTCCTGTCCATCTTACGTCGCCAGCAACGTCTAGATTATAGCTTGGTGCTGTTCCAATTCCAATCCTGCTACCTGCTGGAAAAACATAGTCTCCTGCTTCACCGAAAGTTCCTGCGCCAATCTCACTTGCACTGTGACCAGGGTTTGGCTTTCCAGAAAAAGCTAGAGCGGGAAGGTAGCTTGTCAGCATTCCTAAGAAAAAGACCAGAACTCCTGTTGCAATCAGCCTTTTGTCCATAATTAGTATTAATTATTTAAACTTATATTTTTAGTTACTTTTGATAATTTTATCTACTCAACACTAAACTAATAATATGAACAAAAAACTTTTCATTTTATCGATTTTACTAATTTCCATTTTACCATCACAAACTTTAGCTCTAACTTGCTCTGTAGATACAACCTGTAGTGGGATTGTCGTCTTTAAAATGTCTTCTACCAGCAATGCACATGCAGAACTTCCTACTCAAACTAATTATGGCTACTACGTTTGCTGTAGCGAGGCGGGATTAGGCAATAGTTGCTCAGGAAACTATGCTGTTGCCCTAAGACTTTCTTCGGATACAAACGCTCATGTAGAGAAGAACACTTTCTCTAACTATCCGAACCAAGTCTGCCTTTCTGCTTCTACTGGCTCTGTGGATTGCAACTATGCTTCTGACTGTACTACACTTGGTTCTAACTATGTATGCTTAGCTTCTATATCTTCAGATACAAACGCTCATGTTGGCGATTGCAATGCTTATCAAACAAAAGTATGTTGTAGTATAGGTGTGAGTCCTCCACCACAAGGCGGAGGTCTACCAGAATTTGACTGGCTTGGCATACTTCAAATAATAGCACTTGCAACACTTGGTTTCTCCTTGATACTTCTTGAGCCGAAAATTAGAAGGCTTGGCTTATTTAAAGGAAAACGATAAAGCATTTGAATAGAATTTATTTTTCTGCTATCACATTAGAATTATGCCAAAAGTTAAACTTCTAGTAGACTACCCTGTTGCTTTTATAGAAGAGAAGAAAGCCTTGGTAATAACAGACTTACACCTAGGAATTGAGCATGAGCTTTTTCGTTCAGGAATAACTATTAATCCTCAAGCAGAAAAATTTGCAAAAATATTGAACAAGCTAATAGAGCAACTCAAAGCAAAATATCTTATAATTCTTGGCGATGTAAAGCATGAAGTGCCAGGAACGAGCTTTAGAGAACTAAAACAAATTCCAAAATTTTTTGATGCTCTAGAAGACGTTAAAATTTTTGTTAGTAAGGGAAATCATGATGCTGGCTTAGAAGATATACTGCCCCCTTATGTAAGCCTACGAGGAAGCAAAGGATTCAGAATGCAGAAATATGGTTTCTTTCACGGACATGCCTGGCCTTCTAAATCTTTAATGCAATGCGACTATCTTTTCATGGGCCATTTACAACCTGCAGTCGAATTCAGCGACAGCTTTGGCTTTAGAAGTATAGAGCAAGTCTGGCTGAAAGGTAGGCTGAACAGAGAAAAAGTTAAGGAAAGGTACAAGACAAAAAAGGTAGGCAAGCTTAACTTGTTAATCCTTCCTTCTTTCAACAAGCTTTCAGGCAGCCTAATTTTAAACAGGGTTCTATCTTCAGAGCTTTTAGGACCAATCGTGAGCAAAGGCTTTGCAGAACTTGAAAAATTTGATGTCCATCTTCTTGATGGAACTTACCTAGGAAAATTGGGAAGCATAAAAATTCAGGCTTGAATTTGTTTGAATTCTTCTATAACTTTTAACTCTTCTTCTGTAAGCTGGTCTTTAAACTCTGATAGCCAAGCATTTATGCTGCTTTCTGGTAAGTAAGCATAGAGTATGTCTCCTTCTTCTATCTGTCTTCCAACAGTTGGTTCTTCCATGCTTATTGCTACCCTATCACCAGTTCTTGCTTCTGGAATGGTCTTGCCCTCTTTCTGTATTTCTTTTATTGTTCCCACTTCCTTTCCATCTTTCCTAACTAATCTTACACCACTTTTTATACAACCTGCCAAAACTTCTATTCCTACTATGGCAGGCTTACTAGCCCTGAAAACATAACCTGGTAACAACCTTATTTTTGCAGGCCAAGTAAGCTTTTCTAATTTTGCTCTCTCTATTTCCTCTTTTCTAATTTTGCGCCACTCTTTATACTCGTCTATAAGCCTGTAGATTATGTTGTTCTCGAAAATCTTTACGCCAAGATCCTTTGCCAGAGCTTTTACTTCCTCTGGTACTTTAACATTAAACGCCAATATAGCCCTTTTCAATTCACTAACATTTTGCAACTCTATAACATCTTGCTTGTTTGCTACACCTACCTCAGCCTTCTTTACTTCCACACCTTCTTCGCTCAAAATCCTTACCATTGCCTCAAGTCCTCCTAGCGTGTCAGCCTTTACAACCACTCCATCTACATCCTTAACAAATTCTATTTCTTCAACCTCCTTTTGCACAAGCTTTTTCGCCTCTTCCACATCCTTTTCGTCTCTAACCACCATGAAAGGAGAACCTGCAACCACATTTTCTAAGTTAGGTGCAGCTATTTTCAGACCTACAGCTGCATATGCCTCATCTACTTGCTGGAATTGTTTTTCTACTCTAAGTTCTTGTGCAGGTCTTGGTAAAAGAAGAGCTTTCACTCTTGTCACAACTTGTTGCTTCCCACCTATCACCAAATAATCACCCTTATGTATGCAACCATCATACAGTATAACATCTATAGTCTGCCCAAATCCCTTAGTTTCTCCAACTTCTAATATAGTACCTTTTGAAAAGTTAGAAAGCTTTAACTTGTCTTTTAGAAAGTGTTGGGCCAACCCTACAAGTACCATTAATAGTTCTGGAATGCCTTCTCCGCTTATGCCAGAAACAGGAATTATAGCAACTTCTTTTGTAAAATCCTTTACTCTATCAAACCTTTCTGCTTGGAAGCCCCTCTCAGCAAACTGTGCTACTATTCTATAAATTTTCTTATCTAACTCCTCTTTTACATCTTCTCTTTGCTTTTGTAAAGTTTCGGAAAAGCAGGCATTAGGATGAGAGAACCAGCCAGGAAGCTTATCTATTTTCGTTGCAGCAACTACAAATGGTGTCTTATATTCCCTAAGGATCTTCAAACTCTCGTCTGTTTGTTCCTGGAACCCTTCCATTAAATCAATTACAAGAATTGCTAAATCGCTTATGTTTCCTCCTCTTTTTCTCATTCCCACGAAAGCAGCATGACCAGGACAATCTATAAGCAATAAACCTGGAACTTCTATTTCAATTTTCAATTTCTTCAACAAATCTCCACAAATTTTCTTGATAAGGTCTAATGGTATGAAGGAACAACCTGTTGCCTGTGTAAGAAAGCCAGGCTCCATTTTGAGAGCTACAGCAGTTCCTCTAATCTTATCTGCTAAAGTAGTTTTGCCTGCATCTACATGGCCTAATAGAACAACAATTGGACTCCTAATCATTTCCCCACCTTTAAGCTTAATATTATTAACGTGAGGAAATATTAAATAGGGATGAAATATGAGCGTTACACTTAATGATTTAACTCCAGTAAGCTTATGTGTAGTAACTGAAGAACTTTTTGATGCTAAAAGGTTTTTGCGTCATTTTTGCGACAATATTCTACTAAGAGACAGAGACCAGCAATTAGAACCCACGATAATTTCTTTTAAGCGTGAGTTAAACAGTCCAGTCACTCAAAAAAAGTTTTTCGACGGATACAAAGCAATCCTTCTAAGCAATCTAGATAAGATAATTTCGCTTGTTTCTGGAAGATATAGCAAAATTGACTTAAAAACTGTTGAAAGGATAGTGAAAGAGGGAAAAGCCTTAATTCAGAAAATATTGCTAGCAAACAATTTCTTGGATATAGCAGACTTATATCCAACCTTCAGGTCTAAAATATACTTACCAACTTATCAGCTTTTCTTGGCTTCGATGAAAAAGTGAATTAATGCGTACAGGAGCTTAAGTAACTATTCTTCTTTGCTCTGAAAGGAAAATTTTGAAATATATTCCGATGAAAACTATTACTATTATCACTATTGCAAGTATTATCCACAATCCGGGGTCTGAAAAGTTCATTTTTATCCCTAATACTTATTTCTCTTTTCTTGAAAATAAGCTTTTAATTTTCTGAACAAAGCTTTCCTTTTGTTGCATGGCTACTTTTGCTTGAGGGACTTCTGTCGGCCATAGTAAATATGCTAATAAAGCTCCTATCCCAACTGCCACACCAATTGCAACATAAATTAAAAGATTTGGGGAGCCTTTTCCTGCCTTAAGCTTTTCTAACTCTTTTCTTATATCGTTGGGTAAATTGCTTATGGAATTTAAAATTTTAATTGCATCTTCATAATTTCCTTCTTCAACACAAGTTTCTGCTTGGCTAAGCAATTGCTTAGCATTCTTTAACATTTCCTCTGCAGAGGAAACATTGAAGCCCATGTCCTTAGAACTGTTTAGTTCTGTTTCTAAAGCAATGAGTTCAAGCTTATAACCTTCTATTGTTCTGTTTACATTCCTTTTAGATTCTTTCCCAAAAACTATTTTTAGCGTAAAGCTTGAAAGTATAGTTTTGTTAGCGCTGTATGCCTTAAAAATTCCAGTATAATTTCCTGTACTTTCATTGGTTACTGTAAAGTTTATGTAGAATGTTCCGTTGGAACCTGGAGATAAGCTTATGCTTTTAGGATTGATTAACCACGAACCAACAGAAATGTTTTCTATTGTAAAGTTAACTGTTTGTTGAATGTTACCTGTATTTTTAACTACAACTTGAGTATAGTTGGAAGAATTTTGCTCAGCTAAAATTAGATTTGGTACTTGAATAAAAGCTAAATCAGCAAATGGCTGTTCAGTTACTGTTAAGATTGCATATTCCCCGCTAGAAGTATAATTTTGTGTTTCTTCACTTTCGCAGAAGTATAAATAAGTTCCTGGTTGTAAGGTTTGTACATCCGGATTAGAGACTTGAGTAGAATTCCTGTAAAGTTTAACTGGCACGATTGAAGTGCATTTAACACTTGTTTGAACTCCTGATTGCACAATCCAAGAAGGTGAAGCATTTATGTATATACTGGGCTTAGCTTTTGTTACAGAGAAAGAATTTCTAGGAGTTAATGCGAAAGGATAGCCAAGTTTCTCACCGTAAACTTGCCAATAGAAGTTGCCAGCAGGTAATATTGTGCTGTATGAGTAAGTTGTTAAGGAAGAATTTGTCATTACATACCTTCTCACTTCACCAGACCAATCGCCCTCTATCAACACTTTGTCCAGATCTGGTGCTGAAGAAAAAGTTATGGTAAAGGTTGAGGTCGAAGGAGAGTAAGTAGTTGGAAGAGAAGCTGAAGTTGTGTAAGTTGGTGTAACAAGCACAAAATAAGTAGAAGAATTGGAAGTGTAGTTCTCGTTCCCTGTATTTACAAAAGTGAAATTGTGTAGACCAAGCTTAAGATAAAATGTGAGGTTCATGGAAACAGGTTCATAGATTCGGGTAGTAGTGTTTTCTGGACCTGTTTGATAAATGGTTAAGTTGCCATGTAAAGCTGTTAATGAAATTGTTAAGGGCGTTTCGTTTGTTATAGAAATGTTTTGGTTAAGCTTAAAGTTTAGGTAAATGTTTAAAGGATTAGGTGCTTTTGTAACGTTGAAGATGAAAGCAGGGGTTTGAGCAGAATTTCCATTAGTATCGTTCGCGTACCAGTAATAAACATAGCTTCCTGCCTTAAGATCTTTTAAAGTTGTGGAATAAACATTTCCGGTAGCATCAAAAGGATAAACATCGTTTCCAAAAAAGAATAAGATCTTGCCCAAGGCTATGTTATCCTTCCATGTTATGTTGAAATAATATGTCGCAGCTGGAGAATAAGTAACGTTAGTTGATCCTGGCCAAACATTAGACCATTCAGGCGGTTTTGTATCATTAACTTCAAAGGTGTTAGTAAAAGCCTGACTCACATTGTTTGTACTGTCAAGAACTACTACACTAAATTTGTAAGTTCCATTTACATCAGCTCTTACTCTAAAAATAAAGGTAGAAGATGTGCCAGCCTGTATTTCTCTAGACCAAGATAATACAGAACCTTCTTGACTGCAACCTTCACAATATGCAAAACTAAAATTTGGAGGAAGTGTCAAGTTTATTTGGGTTATGTTTGAAGTACCTAAGTTTGTTATGTTAAGTTGAAATTCGGATAAAACGGAAGAATTTATCAAAGTTGGAGCTACAGTAGCAGTGAATTCCGCAGCTAAACAGCTCTGGAGAAAAATGAAACAAGTTAAAAACAATGTAAACTTTTTCGCTCCCATCTTTAATTAATTTTTATTCAGAAGAAAATAAAGCATTAGCCTGATCTGTTTGAACAAGTACCTTGTGAAAGTTATCTTTCCAATTCACTTGTAAGACCGTTATTTCTCCACTGTTCAAAGGTTCTTTTGGCTTGTTTAACATAGTCACATATTCACCGTCTACGAAAACTTTAAAGTTGCTTAAACTAAGTTTGCCAGTATTCGCTACTGTTATCAGCAAGTTGTTCTCATCGTCTCTGGCAACATTAACTATTTCTAAGCTATAGAAGAACTTTCTGATTGCAGAAATTGCTTCTCCTGTGCTCGGTAGTTTTGGCAAATACTTGCCTATGAAAGGTATTGATTGCAAGTTTGGAAAGGAGCCAAGGATTAAGAATGAGACTATTAAGACTAATGCTATTAGCGCAATACCAATTACCAAGCTCTTAAGAATCCTTATTCCTATGTAGACAATTATCGCTACAATTATTATTCCAAAAATCAAGGGAAGTACCATATTTTAGTCTTGGTTTTTGTTGTTTAAAACGTTAAAAAATGTAATACGTATTACATTAACCTGGAACTTTCTCATGATTTTCGCTACATAAAAACAAATACGACTACATCCACACAAACATAAACTTAAAAATTTAGTGAAAAATTACTTTATCGAGGAAAAACCTAATTGAAATTAGGAAAAAGCGTAGAGAGATGTTAAAATATGTGTGGCTGAAAAATTGAAAATACTCACAGAAAAAGTAAAGCGAATAGAGACAGAAGTAAAAGAGATAAATAAGATATACGATGAGCTAGAAAGAGAGTCGGACAAAATAGCTGAAGAATACGGATTTAAGAAAGTAGAAACACCAATCTCACTTGAGGCAAGTCTTGTCTTAGAAGTTCCAAAGAAAGGTGAATTTTGGACATCTATAACTTACGAAGTGAAAGACTTGGAATCTCTTAGAGATGTGTTCAGAAGAATCGACGAAAGACTTGAGCTAGATATTTTTGAAAAGAATTTCCGTGGTTTAAGGATTCCAAATCTGCAAAAGGAGCAAGTAGTACCATTTTTGCAAAGTCTTATAAGACACACACCTCCTTACCAATGATCTTGATTAAAAGCGGGCCTGGTGGGATTCGAACCCACGACCAACAGCTTTCTTCTGAAAATAGGAGGTTCAGCTTTCTTAATCTGCTGCTCTATCCAACCTGAGCTACAGGCCCTTCAAATTTAATTATCTGAAGCAATTAATAATTTATGCTCCCCTTTAAGGAATTAAAGAAAATAGCAAAAGCTACTGTAGAAAGTATGCAAATAGGAAGGAAGCCAAACAAGGGGATAGAAAAGGCAAGAAAAAAATTTGGAAAAATTGTAGATAAGTTCTTGAAGTTGGAAGAATTTACAGCAGGACAGTTGAGTGAAAAAGAAAAAGAAATAGTTGAAGAGCTTAAAGATCCTGATTATGGGCCACTTATAATAGAGAAGAATAATAAGTATTTAGTGAAAAAGGAAGTTGGTCAAACAGTTCGTCTTGTTTATTCTTCTGTTGATAAAGAATGCGCTAAACTTGCTCAACTGATTAAAGAGGAGTGTTGGAAAAGAGGAGTTCATGTAACAGACTTGACGTATAGCTCTAAAGAAGCTAGAAAACATTTAGAGTTAATACCTTTTGACACTGCTGCCGAGCTTCCAGAAATTAGTAAACTTTTTGCAGGAGCATATGATGTTAGGATCTTCCTTGGAGGTGAGGAAGACATAAATTGGATGCGTGGATTGGAAGAAAAAGTTAAGCTTGGTGCACCGGCCTCCCAAAAAATTCATTCTATAATAGATAGGAAAAAGGTAAGATGGTGTTATTTTGGCTGGCCTATAGAAAAGAAACAGATGTTTGTCAAAAAAAATTATTATAGAAAAGTTTTTTACGAATCTATAAAAATGACTTTTTCTCCTATAGTGAGAAAAATTTGCAATTATTACCGTTCTGCATTAGAAAATTCTGACGAAATAATAATTATTGCAGAAGATGGAACAGATTTGAAATTCAGCATTAAAGGAAGACCTATATTAGTAGCAGATGGAATTATCGACAAAAAGGATGTTGAAAGAGGGGATGTAGGCTTAAACATTCCAGATGGTGAAGTCTTCGTTGCGCCTCTAGAAGATTCGGCAGAAGGCTACATACTTTTTGACTTTGTTACTATTCCAGGATTTGGTAAAGTCACTAACCTTGAAGTTGAATTTAATAAAGGAAAAATAGTATGGTTTGATTCTCCCCAAAAGAAGATTTTCCAAAAATTCCTAGATTCTAATGTTGGAGAAAAGGATAGAATTGCTGAATTTGGTATAGGTACTAACCCTGCTGCTAGATACGTTGGAGAAAATATAGTAGATGAAAAAATTTTTGGTAGTATCCACATTGCAATAGGTAACAATACAGGAGCGTATCATGGAAAAAACAGAGCGAGTTGCCATTTAGACATGATAAAGATAATGAAAGGTAAAGGAGGGAATGTTTTTGCAGATAAGAAAATCATCATGAAAAATGGCTTACCAATAAAGATTAAGAATCTAGACAAAATATTAAAAAGGTGATGAAAAATGGTTAATAGTATGAAGGTACCAAGTCATTTAGGAATTATTATCGACGGAAAGACTCTCTGAGAGTCCCGTAAACAGAAGATGGGCATTAAAAAATGGTTTGAAAGCTTGGGATGGCCATAGAGCTGGAGCTAAGAAAGTTGAAAAGGTTATTGAATGGTGTCTTGATCTAGGTATAAAACAAATTTCCTTTTATACATTATCAACTGAAAATTTGGAGAAAAGACCAAAAAAAGAGATTAAAGAGCTTTTTAAAATTTTGCACGAGTACGTAGAAAAATTGTTGAACGAAAAATTTTCGCTACTTGAAAAATATGATGTAAGAGTAAGGTTTGTTGGCAATTTGAACAAATTGCCAAAAGGGCTTATAAAGCTAATGGGTAAGCTTATGGAAAAAACTGCAAAGCATCAGAAGAGATTTCTAAATTTTCTTGTTGCTTATGGTGGGAAAAGTGAACTTTTACATGCTTTTAAGAAATTGGCTGAAAAGGTTGTTAAGCTTGGAAAAATTGAAATAAGAGAGAAGGATATAGAAGAAAACCTTTGGATCAGCGAGCCTGTTGACTTAATAATTAGAACAGGTGGATATTCGAGACTTTCAAACTTTTTAATTTGGCAAGCAAGTTATAGTGAATTGTACGTTACCAAAACTCTTTGGCCAGACTTTAGGAAAAGAGACCTAATAAGGGCAATAAATTGGTTTAGCTCTATAAGGAGAAATTTTGGTAAATAGGATGTACGATGTTATAGTTGTTGGGGCTTCTGTCTCTGGTTTAAGAACAGCAGATCTAATTTCTTCAGAAGGCTATAAAGTTTTGGTTTTAGAAGAACATGAAAAAATTGGAAAGCCAATAAAGTGTGCTGGTCTAGTTAGTTGGAGAATTCTCGAACTGCTTCCAGCTTTGCCAAAAGAAATAATAGTAAATACTGTAAATGAAGCAAAATTTTTCTCCCCATCTGGAGATTTTTTTACACTTAAATCTAAAAAGCCGGTTTATGTTATTGATAGAGAAAAACTTGAAGAATTTCTTGCAAAGAAAGCTCTTAAAAATTGTGAAATAAGGTTATCTACAGTTTTTAAAGGTTTAAGGTATGATAAAAGATGTGTAAAAGCTTTGACGAATGAAGGAAGCTTTGAGTCCAGAATTTTAGTAGGTGCTGATGGTGCAAATTCTTCTGTAGCTAAATTCTTAGGTCTTAAACAACCTTCTAAAATTTTATTCGGTCTTCAAGCTACAGTAAAAGGGAATTTTGAAGAAGGAACCGTGGAACTTTGGTTTGGAAGAAAGTTAGCCCCGAACTTTTTTGCATGGGTTATACCTGAAAGTAATAAAAAAGCAAGGATAGGCCTAGCTACAAATGAAGGTTCAATCTACTTTTTTAGAAAATTCTTGAAGAAACGAACTGGAAAATTTGTAAAACCAAACGTTGCTGGAGTTCTCAGACTTGGTTTAATGAAAGAAACTGTTCATGAAAGGGTCTTGCTGGTTGGGGATGCTGCTTGCCAAGTAAAACCATTTAGTGGTGGAGGTATTATTTATGGGATGATTGCATCTGAAATTTGTGCTGAAGCATGCAAAGTGGCTTTAGAAAAAAACAAATTGGACAAGAAATCCCTTAGGAGTTTTTATGAAAGTGTTTGGAAGAAAAGGCTCGCCAAACCTATAAAAATTGGCATGCTATACAGAAAAGTTTTGTCTAGCCTTTCAGACTCCCAACTAGATTTGTTATTTGCTAGTATTAAAAGGTTTGGAATAAAATTTTTAGAAAATCTTGATATGGACTTTTTACAGTAAGCTTTTCAACAAGCTTAAAGTTCTCTCGTTTACTTTTATGTGATAATTTTTTGCGCCTCCGCCAGTAGTGGTAACATAAAATTCTTCATCGTTTAATCCAGCTGTTTTAACCCAAGCTAATATCAACCTTCTTACTGTTGTTGGGGAGAGCCTATAGTTTATTCTTTCACATATTTCTTCTATATCAGGGACGTAAACAAAATCTCCTTGTCTCTTGTGCTTCATCTCCATTTCCTCAAAAAGTCTTAGAAGAAGGTCGTGATACGGCTTTCTCTTCTTTCTTATTGCAAGATCCTGATAGTTCTTTAAAGGGATTGGCAACTCATATATTTGCATAATTAAATTTCAATTGGGAAAAGAATTTAAATCAAAACTTTAATTTTCTTCTTCCCTACTACAGCTTTCAGCAATTCTTTACCTATCTCTGAATCTTTATTAACTTTTATCCTTCCTTTCTTTCCTACAGTTGCAGAAAATAGAAACTCTTCTTCCACATAAACAGAAGCAACTTTGCCTCTTAATTTTTCTCCAAGCACAAGCTCTAAACTATTACCTCTCTCGTTTATTGTAAATTCAACTTCTTTTCCTATGGCAGGAATTCTTGGCTCAACTTCTATGTGAATACCAAGTTTTTCTTCTATTTTTGAGATTGTAGTTCCGTTTCTTCCTATTAACCTAGGAATTGCCTCATTACTTACTTTTACCAAAACCTTTTCGTTAGAAACGAACTCAACTTTAGCACCAGGATCAAACTTCCTTATCTCCTGCAAAATCCTTTCAACAGCAAGCCTCTCAACAGCAGAAACTCTTTCTCTCTCGCTTACAGGAACAACAACATTCTCTTCTCCGTAAGTATAAATTTCATATTCAAGTTTATCAGTCTCAAAATCTCTAACTTCAACTACAGGTCTTGCTAGATCTGCTTCTGTCATCCCTGTAGGAACTTTTACAGTCATCCCTAACTTATAAACCTTTTTCACTTCTCCATCTCTTATGAAAATTATCGTATCTATTATATGAGGAATCATTCCAAGCTCTACTCGAGTAATAAATCTTTGAATAGCATCTATAGGGTCAGTAGCATGAACTGTGCCTATCATTCCAATCCCCGATAATCTCAGATCAGCGAAAATCTCAAAATCTTTTGTTTTCTTGACTTCATCAAATATAACATAATCTGGCCTTACCAAAAGCAAAATTTCGGCAGTCTTCTCAAAATCTCCTTCCAGTGGGCGATATTGGGTAATTTCATCGCTAACTTGCATGTCTCTAGGAGATTCTAAAGTTTTTACCACTGCTTTTTTCTCTTTTGAGTAAAATTCTGCTAAGCTACTTGCAAAACAAGTTTTACCAGCTCCTGGAGGTCCTGCAATTAATATCCCTTCAGCTCTTTCTTTCAACCTCTCAATCAATTTCTCAGAAAGCTTATAATCTTCGAGCTTAAGCTTAACTATTGGTCTAACAATAGTAACTTCTAGACCATCAGAAAATGGAGGTCTTGCTATAGCTATTCTATAATTTCCTAGCTGCAAAACAGTTGCACCCGCTCTAGCAACTTCTATATAACTTTCTTCGCTAACTCTTGTTGCCTCATATATCTCTCTTATTATTTCTTCCATTTCCTCAGTAGTGCAAGGCTCTTCCCTTATTTTTACTAATTCAAATTTTCCAGGCTTACCTCTTTTAGCTAAAGGTGGAGTTTTTTCTTTCAAATGAACGCTTAGCGTATCAGGTGTGAAAAATTCTTCAAACTTAAGTCCAGTTGTCTTGATTTCTGGAGGTATATAATTAACTCTTACACCTTCTGCTTCTGCAACTAAAGCTTGTACATAGTCTGCTGTGTAAAGTATCCCTCCTTCTTTCTTTGCAACTTCTCTTATCATTGCATCTATTCTTCCAGAATGAGCAAGTTTTATATCTTCTAATGTTGGTCTTTCTCCAGCAAATCTTATGCTTATCCCCTTTTTCTCTCCTAGCTCACGTATACTCTTTAGCTCTTCCAAACCTATGAAGCCTGGTTCTCTTCCTTTAGAAGCTTGAGCCTGAAGTTCGTCTAAAGCAGCTAAAGGTATAATTATTTCTACATCTTTCAGCTCTCCACTTTCTATCATCTTCGAAATTTTCCTGTCTATTATTATTGAAGAGTCCAGTACTATTTTCCCCACTCAAACCACCTTAAAAACTTATTCTTTTGAGAACAGAAAAAGATTTAAATGGAGCTGTTCCTTTCTAAATCATGATAGTTTGTCCAGAATGCGGTAGTACAGATATCAAGATAATTCATATGCAAACTATTTGCAACAAGTGTGGAACAGTAATAGACGAGGGACGATTCTCAGGAAGTAGAATAGTGTAAAAAGTGCAAGCCCTTTTTCTTAGGGTCGCCTCTCACTCAAAAATTTGGCAACTTCTTCTCTCTTAACTTCAAATTCCTCTCTTTTCTCCATATCCCTTATTTTAACAACGCCTTTCTCCATTTCCTTTTCCCCAAGAATTATTACGTAAGGTATTTTCAAAGCATCTGCATATTCTAACTGCCTTATAAGCTTCCTGCCCTTCAAGTCAAAATCTGTCTGTATGTTACAATCCCTTAATTCTTTGACTAGTTTAAGAACTTCGCTTATGAGAACTTGATTAGGATATGCTACAAAAGCTTTAAGGCTTGTCTTCTTTTCTTCCACCATTTTCCTGCTTTTCATGACTTCTATGATCCTTTCTATTCCTAAGGAGATTCCTGTAGCTGGAACTTCTCTTCCGCATAAGATTCCTATCAGCTTATCGTACCTTCCTCCACCAGCAATGCTTCCTATTCCTTTTTCTATGAAAATTTCAAATATTGGGCCAGTATAATAATCTAATCCTCTTGCCAAGCTCAAGTCCACCTTTATGTATTTAGTTAGGTCCATGTAACTCAAAAATTTGACAAGTTCTTCTAACTCTTTCACCCCTTCACATTCACCCAAAACTTCTTTTACTCTACTTAAAACGTTAGCATCGCCTTGAATGCTAATTAATTCTAGCAACTTTTCTATAGAATTTTTAGAAATCTTCAATTTCTTCAGTTCGCCCTTTACCCCTTCTATACCAATTTTATCAAGTTTATCAACAACTCTTAGCACATCTTCAGTCTTCCTCTTTATTCCAGCCTTCTTAAGTATAGCTGATAAGATCTTCCTGTTGTTAATCCTGACAATAAAATCCTTGAAACCTAGCTTCTCTAGAACATTGATAGCGCAAGCAATTATCTCTGCATCTGCTAGCATGCTTTCAGACCCTACTGTATCTATATCACATTGTAAAAATTCTCTCAACCTTCCTTTTGCCACTTCTCCGTATCTCCAGACTTTTTGAATTTGGTATCTTTTGAAAGGTAAGGGTAAGTTTGGATTAGAAGCTACTACCCTTGCTAATGGAACTGTTAAGTCGTATATGAGCCCTACTTTACGACCAGACTTATCCTTAAAGTTGTAAGTTTCTTTAAGTACTTCTGGTCCTCCTCCCTTTTTAGCTGCTAGAACTTCCCAAGATTCTATAGAAGGAGTTTCCAAAGGTTGAAAGCCAAACATCTCAAAAACATTTTTTACAGTAGCCAGAACTTCTTGCCTAATTCTTGCTTCCTCTGGTAAAAAATCCTTTGTTCCTTTTAAAGGCTGAAACTTCATCTTCTCACTTTTTATTTTTGTTCGTTGAGCGTATATTAGTTAGTAGGGATGAGATTTGAACCTGCATCTTTTTTTCAAGCTTAGCTTACTTTCTTCTTTAGAGGCTTATAGACTGTTCAAAAATTCTTTCTCCAAACTTTACACACTCTTCACAAACCTCTAAGCTGGCCTTCCTTACCACAAAGAGAACACTGCACATTTTTTAAATTAACCAATAGACATTTAAGCTTTACTTTACATCTATCAAGCATGGTAGATCCTGCGTACATAAAAGAGAGCATGCTTATTTCAGAGCTTTATAAGATCGTGGAAAGCATAGTAGAGGAACGGTACAAAGTCTTAATGGAGAAGCTTCACATCCCTGCTAAAAACTGGGCAAGAAGAGCTTCGATAAAACTGAAAAATTACATAAGAAACGATACTTTAAAAGAAATAGGTATAAAAGGTGAACTGAAGATAATTCTTGGCTACTTCTAAAATTTTAATAGAAGAAAGAAGAAAAAGAGATTTATGCAAAAGCTATATGATCCAAAACAATTAGAAAAGAACGTAAGGAATTTTTGGGAAGAGAAGAAAATACCTGAAAGACTGATAAAATTTAACAAAAGAAAGAAAAAGTTTTATCTTCTTGATGGTCCACCATACGTCAATGCAGAGCCTCATGTAGGACATATCAAAACTACTGTTCTAAAAGATATTTGGACAAAGTTCAAGCTTATGCAAGGGTTTTCTTGCTGGTGGCAGCCAGGCTTTGACTGTCATGGCTTACCAATAGAAAACATGGTTGAAAAGGATCTTGGAATAACATGTAAAAGAGATATAGAAGATAAGATAGGGGTAGAAAATTTCATAGAAGCTTGTAGAAAGAAAGCTGAAGGGAATGAAAAGATTTGGCTAGAGATTTACAAACGATTAGGAGCATGGCGTGGCTATGCAAACCCATATTTCACTCTTGAAAACTATTACATAGAGTCTGGGTGGTGGGCTCTTAAGCAAATGAGCGAAAAGGGACTCCTTTACCAAGGGGAAAAACCAACATATTGGTGTCCTCATTGCGAGTGCAGTCTTTCAGGGTATGAGGTAACAGATGCTTATGCTGAAGTA
>Ga0272445_1001406_pt1 | contig 18839 bp, 4 predicted proteins | sample YNPCB0031_FD_194404 | JGI IMG/M metagenome (GOLD analysis project Ga0272445, IMG submission 194404) | Hot spring sediment microbial communities from Yellowstone National Park, WY, United States - YNP-CB-003-1 | ecosystem: Environmental > Aquatic > Thermal springs > Hot (42-90C) > Sediment... | reverse complement strand
GGCGTGAGTCTCCGCCAACTGCCACAGGTGAGAAGTGCCCATCACCAACCGTCCTTTACTTATCGCCACGTCTGAGGCAACCCAGCTCAGCATGTAGGTGAGGCGGTCCTCCACGGGCAGACGCGCCTTAACCTCCCCCGCCGCCCTCACCGCAGCCTCAAGCGCCTGCCCAAAAAACCCCCGCCATCTCGCGTCTAGTTCCAAGAAGTAGACTATGGCTGCCCCCTCTCTCTTTTTCACCTTCTCGATTCTAAGCTTTACGCCCTCAAGCTCCTTGAGCCCGCCGCCCTCCTCAAGCCTGAATAGCCTAAACACGTAAGACTCGGTATTCTTAGACTTGGCTTTCTTCTCCAGTATCAGCGCCAGCTTGCCGCTTCTCAGAAGCTCAACGAAGCCGCGGTAGTGATCGGCGCCTGGCTTTAAGAAGAGGCGGCGAAGGGCTTCTGTCGCCAACTCCTCCACCGTTACGGGCTTCTCTGCCTTCGCCCTCTCGGCCTTGAGGTACGCCGTCCACGGCGGATAGTAGAAGAGCCAAGCAGACCCACCCGCCTCAAGCCAGTACCCAGCCGCCTTGCCGAAGGCGCTTCTCTTGCCTAGCGCGTATTCCCTATACGCGATAAGAGCGGCGTAGGCCCACACGCCGAAGCTGACGTCCTTGAACTTAGAGAGCTCCGGCGCCTCCGCCTCCGCCAGCCTCCTCGCCACGTCTTCCTTCACGTCGAGGAGGTCCCTCAGGTCGTACTTTTCGGCATATTCGTTCAGCCGCTCCCTGAGAGTACTCAAGGCTTTTTTAAAGGCCGCTTCCTCTTCCTCGACCAGTTGTTTTATCTGTCCGAGATCCGCCACGTACACAACCCGCTTAAACGACCCCTCCCCAACCTCCTCCCTCTGCACGGTCTTCACACGTTCCTCCGCGTACTTCCTCAACGCAGACTTGTAGACGCCGAAGGCCTCCTCCAGCGCAAGGACGGCGTAGAAGAGGGCGCGCCCGTAGTTTTCGTCTTCGCGGTATTTTGAATACAGCTCGGCGCCCCCTCCGCGCATAAGTCTTTTCTCCTCAGAAGGCTTCGGCATTATCAAAACCCTCAGCGACTCCCACGGCTCCGCCAGCTCCACTTTCCCGGCGTTGGCCGCCTTGGCGATGTCCTTGAACTTCTCGTAGGGGTCGGAGGCCTCCCTCAGAACCTTAAACGCCTCCTCCCTTGAGTACTCCTTGACGCCGGCGGGTACAAACGGCGTCAGAGACGCGGCATACGCCAGCTTATCAAGCTCCACCAAGCCCCAAATGTTCAACGCAACCGACAGCGCAACCGCCCCAGCCGCCACAGCCGCCATGAGGAAGAGGTAGGCCTTGTGCTCGTCGACCCAAGCCAACACCCTCGCCACCGCCTCCACAAACAGCTCCACGAGGCGTTGGACAGTTATCTTGACATGTTCGAATACATCCTTCGCCCCCTCATACAGCGCCTTCGCCGCCTTCTGCACATACTCAACAGCCTCTCTGAAGCGGCCCACCTCCGCTAAAGCCACAGCCGACGCGACGGAGGAAACCACGGCCTCCGAATAGAGGCCGCTGTATACAGAATACAGAGCCGCCGCGGAGAGCCCGGCGAAGGCGGTGGCCCTCAGCGCCTTTTCGACAGTGGAGACAGCCTTCAGCGCATCCCTCCTATACCGCTCACCGGCCCTAGCCAAGATGTCGATAACCTCAAGCACAAACTGCTTGATGCGGTACTCGGCGTCTGGGACGCCGGCCTCCTCAGCCTTTCTGACAGCCTCCCTAACGGTGCGCTCGATACGCGCGAAGAGCACCTCCCCGTCTCTCGTCTGATACCCCTCGAAGAAGTAGAACAACGCCTCATACACGTGCCTGGCGGCGTCGGGCGACGCCATCAGCCTACCGAAGGAGCTCAGCACATGCTCAGCAACTTCGGCCAGTATGTGGGCGAATTCTGGCTCCTTCGCCGCCACCTTCTCCAGCCGGGCCTTCACCTTAGCCGTCACTAGGCTCTTCGCCTTAAACGCCGCCTCTCTATCCAAAGCAAAGCCGAAGCGCTCCAGCAGATAATCCACAGACTCCACCATCATCACGTCGACAACAGGCGCCCTAGGCCTCTCCTCACGTCTTAAACCACGTACAACCTCGGCCTCGGGCTTCGGGGCTTCTGGCTTAACGACCTCCGGCTTGCCAACCTCAGGCCTAACAGCTTGAGGCCCAACCTCCGGCTTAACAGCCCCAGGCTTAGCCGCCTCAGGCTTTGCGGCCTGCTTTTCAACCTCCCGTCTTAAACCACGTTCCTCAACGACGGGCCTCTGAACCTCCACAGCTGGCCTCTCAGCAGGCTTAACGGCCTCGGGCTTAGCCGCCGTTTCAGGCTTAACCGCCTCAGGTCTCCGGGCCTCAGGCTTCGGCGGAGGCGGCGGGAAGAGCTCTTCGTATGTGAACTTGGCGCCGGTGAAGGCGTTGAATAGTTCTATTGCCTTCCTCGCCACCGCCGGCTTCTTGGGCGTGTAGGGTTCAGCCATGCGCTCAAACCACATGTTGACGGCGGTTATCCACGTAGCTCTGAACTCGCCCCACCCCTCCTCATCCCCCACGAGGCGGCGCATAAAGACCGGCGTAAGCTCGTGCGGAAGCCACGGCATATAGACGGCTTCGGCCACCTCCTCCTTAGTCCTAAACCCCCTCCCAACGCCGCTCCTCAGATAGCCGGCGTATTCGTCGGCCAGCCTAAACGCCAGCCACGTCAAAAACAACTCGTCATGCCGCTCCCAAACCCTAGACTCCGGCTCGCCATACCTCTGCCTAAGGTACTCCAACGCGGCGGCGGCACGCCCCCGGTCAAACTCATAAACGATCTGCCACAACGTCCTGTTGAACCGAGCCTCGTAAAGCTCATGCACCACCTTCCTCATCTCGTCGAAGTTTCTCCCGCGCAGAGCCTCTCTAAACCGCGCAAGAGGCTCCCCCACGCTAACCCAAGCAATAGAGTAGGCAGTAATCCACTCACCCTCCCTAACCGGCTGCCTATCCCTGAGGATGAACCAGAGAAACGGCTCAGGCACAGGCCACTCCACCACGCGGACACGGGCAACCCCCTCACGCGCCCCATCCACATGCTCAACCACAGCCCTCTCCACCGCCGACAAGTCAAAACCGAAGGGAGCAACCACATACGCCGTCCTCCACTCCTTAGGCACCCCCTCCTCAAAGGAGACAGGCCTCTTAATCTGCCGAACCTCCCACCCAGCCTCCCCCGCCCTCCTCGCCAGCTTCTCGTCCTCGGTCCAATACGCCACATACGGCTCAAGCCTCCCACGCCAGCCGCCTTTCGCATACGCCTCAACCACCTCCTCCGGCATCGTCGAGAGGCCCAGCAGAAGCGCCCTCTCCGCCGCCTCCCTCCCAACCCTCAGACCCGTATCCCTCGCATAGTGTCTCATCCCCTCATGCATTTCTGCGACTGCGTCTTCCAGCCTGTCGCTCCTAACGAAGCGTTCAGCCGCCTTGGCGCCATACGCCGCCAGAAGGCCGTCTACGGCCTTCTCAAGCTCTTTAGTGTCGGCCTCGCCCCTCTGCACCCTCCTCGCCGCCTCTACTACCTGCTTGACGTATTCACGCATCTCAGGCCATTCGCCGTTGGCGGTGAAGACTCTCTCAAGCGCCTTCTCATAACCCTGGAGATCCATCTCCACGCCCCTCTTCACCCCGATGCCGGCGTTCTTCAACACGCCCCGCACCAGCTCGTAAACAGCCTGCTCCTCCCTCTTCGCCACGGCCTCCCTCACCGCCTGAGGCAGAGCGTCCCACCGCTCCTCCACCGGCCTAGCCCAGAACCGCGCGTACTCCTCCAAAGCCCTCCTCCCCGTCTCATAAGCAACGAAAGACATCCACCTGGCTATTGAGTCGGAGCCGCCCTCCCTAGCGGACTCGATTAAGGCCAGCGCCGCCTCAGGCGAGAACTTGGCAATGGCCTCCACTGCAGAGACGTACTCCCTCCTTGCGTCGAGGTACTCTTCGTAGAAGGGCTTGGTCTTCTCCTCCACCGCCTTCAACACGGCCATCACGTCTTCGCCCTCCGCCTCTATGCCGAGGGCTTTGAGGGCGGCTTTCAACTCCTCCAGCGCCTTGAGGGCTTGCTCTTTGTCCTTGGCCTTCAGCGCCTTCTGAAGCGCTTGATACGCCCTCCTCACCTCCTTAGAGGCGTGCCGCGTGTCGCCTTTAACCAGCGCCAGGTAGACAGCCGCCTTTTCGGCGACGTTCTTCAGCCTGCCGTAGTAGGCCGTAAAGACGTCCTTCACAGCCTTGGCAACGGCCTCCTCCACGCGCGGCTTCGGAGGCGGCGGATGCGGCCTTACGTCTGAGAAGAAGCGGCCCGCCTTCTCCAAGTCGTACACCGGCGGGATGGGCTCGGCCTTTGCCCTTAGTATCTTCTCGAACTTGGCGTATATCCTCTCTGCGTCTGCGACCCTGATCGCAATCTCGCCCAGCTCCCTCGGGAGCTTGAGCTCATCAACCCAGCTTATGACGCGCCTAACGTCCACTGCGCGTATCATCCTCTCAGCCACCTCCTGCGGGTCTCCTGCGAAGGCCCTCGCCGTGAGGCCGAAGTACTTCATCCCCACCTCCCGGACGTCGTACCCCCCGACGAAGTCTCTAACCTCCGCCAGATAGGCCCTGTACCTCGCGCGGGCGTCTGCCAGATGCTTCTCCGCTTTCCTCTGGGCCGCTTCCACAGCCTTCATGGCCCTCCTCTCCAGATCCATGCCAACCTCCACGCTCTCCGGCGTCCCTTCTCTTAGGTAAGCCTCAGCCACCTTCAGAAGAGCCTCAGCCCTCCTCTCGGCGCCTTTCAGATACGTCTGCACGAGGCGCACCTCTTCATACGCCGCCTTAGCCCTCAGCACAGAAGCCAACAGCTTCAGCTCATGCGCCTCAGCCTCAAGCCGTTTAGCGACAGCCTCATCAGATGCCGCCTTGGCCTCAGAAAGCATCTGCGCGGCTTTGGTTAAAATAAGCGACGCCGCCTTGTCGAAGAGCTGAATCTTGGCGCCTCTCACCGTCATCTCCGACAGCTCTCTAAACGGCCTCCCCTCCCCTCTGTAGTACGCCTTCAACCCCCTCGCCACCGCCTCTTGGCTGAAGTCGCCTAGCCATTTCATCATCTTGCTGGCGTAGCTGAAGCCTCCTGTTATGCTGACGGGGGCCCTCGCCACCACTGCACTGGTCTTGGCGTGCTCGTAAGCCGTAGCCAGATACGAGCCGTACTCCACGAAGAGGCCATACCACCTGGCGTACACGGGCTGGAGGACGTCGGGGCCGAGGCGGTCTACAACGTAGCTATACATCGGCGCCTTAACCAAAGACCTAACCCACTCCTGATCCACCAGATACTTAACCTCGTCGTAAAGCGGGTTGCGGAAAATTTCGCGGCCCTCTCTAAGCAGGTATAACGAAACCTCAGACAAAGCTCTAAACAGCTTGTCCGCCTCCTCAAGACCCAGCACCCTAGCCGCGCCCCAGGCGTGGCCGAAGTCGGCGTCGGCGCGGGGACGCTTAATGTACTCAGCCAGCTCAAAAACGCCGTGCAACCTGGCCAGCTCCCGCTCCAGCTCTCCCAAAGCCTTAACCACGTTTTTCTCCGTCGGCCTCTCAAGGGCCTTGACAACCTTCTCTAGTCCGAGTTGTTCTGCCAGAGCCCTGACCTCCCTAACCTCTCTCTCCAGCGGCTCAAACCTCGCCCTCTTCTCCTCAATAATCTTTAGAATCTTATCAAGCTCTGCAACCGCCTTCTCGAAGTCTCTCACCTTCAAAGCCTTAAACGCCTCGCCGAAGACTGTCTTTACGTCGTCGGGCGCCTTCTTAAGCGCGCCTTCTAACTGTTTTATCTTCTCGTCGATGCGCGCCGCCGCCTCTAGCGACTCTTTCGCCTTCCCCAGCGCCACGACCAGCTCATTGAGCTGTCTATGCCGCTCAGCCAGCTTCGGAAGCTCAGCTTCAAGCGCCGGGAGGACCGAGTAGTCGCCAGCCTTAACCCTCTCCAGAAGAGGCGCCAGGTGAGGCGCTATGTGTTCAACCGCCGGCTTGACGTCCTCTATCAGCTTGAGAAGCTTCTCCTCCACATCACGCTTAGCCGCAATAACCTCCCCAGCCTCCCTAGCCAAGGAGGCCAGCGCGGAGTAGTAGCCGTATTCAGCCACCTGCCTCACGACGGCCTCATCACTCAGCTTCGCGATTAATTTCTCCGCCTCCTCCACTGCGGAGGGGAGTCTCTGCGCGACCTCCTCAGGCGCCCTCCAGCCTACTGCCTCGGATATCTTAACCGCGGCCTCAGCCGCCCTCCGCACGCTCTCCGCCTCAGTCTTCAGCCCACGCTCCTCAAACGCCTTAGCCATCTTTTCAGTTTCCGACGTAAAGACCCGCCTAAACACCTCAGCCCTCTCTCCCTCCGGAGCCTTAAGCGCTTCCGAAAGCGCTTTTATAAACACGGGATAGACGTCTCCAGCATTTTTCCTCACCTCCTCCACTGCCCTAAACAGCAAGGCGGTCTCGGCTAGGCCGAAGGCCTCCGCGGCCCTGGCGGCCCTCTCTGCGTCAACGCGTTGAACGGCAGTAGGCAGATCAGCCAAGCCGCGTAGAGCCGCAACGGCCTCCTCCACCTCCCTCACGGCGCGTTGCCTATACTCAGGCGAGTCTAGGCGCCTAGGCTCAAGGCCGAGATGCTCCAACGCCTTGGCCACAGGCTCCACGTCTCTTATGGCGGCCAGACGCTCACTGGCGGCTTTTTCCACGGTCTCTGTGAGGGCTAGGGCGCGGCTGTAGTCCCTATTGACCGCCGCCTCAAGCGCCGCCTTAACTACGCCGGCGTTTAAGACCTCAGCCCGCGTGGAAAGTTCAGAGATCTTCCTGCCCACCGCCTCCGCCTCGCGGCCGAGGGCCGCCGCCCTCCTTATTCCCTCAGCCGCCTCCGCCGTCAACACCTCCGCAACCGTAGAAGCCAGGCCCTTAACCTCCCTCGCCAGCTCCTCAACATTCTGGAGATGCCTCAGCTCCCTATACGTGCCGAGCGCCTCCGTGGCGAAGAGCGTGTGTAGAAACTCCAGCCTGCCCAACACTTCGCCACCGCGTTCCGGCGATAGGAGAGCCCTAAGCCTCTCCACGGCGCCCCACCCGCCGGCGTAGACCTCCTCCGCGATTTTGTCAGCCGCACTCCTCACCCGCGCCGCGGCGTCTTGCATACCTCTCTGCTCTAGTTGCCTCGTGGCCTCCTCCGCCCTCGCCTTAAACACCTCGGCGAAGCGAGAGACGTCCCTGGACTCGCCCACTGCCCTAACAGCCTCCTCAAAGGCCCTCCCGACGGCGGGGAGCACGACTGCGACGTCCTCAACCGCCCTCCAGCCCACGGCCTCGGAGATTTTGGCCAGCTCAGCCGCGGCGCGCCTAATCCTCTCCACAGCCTCCACGTCCCCCCGCCTTGCGTACTCCTCCACCAGCCTCTCCACCCTCTCTGCGAACACCTCGCGGAACACCCGCTCCCTGCGCTGAGGCGCCTTCAACGCCTCCGCCAAGGCGTCTTCGAACGCCTTAATCACCTCCCTCACCTCAGGCACCTCCCGCCTAACGACCCTATGGCCCTCCAGAAGGTCTTTGACGAAGAAGAACTCTTCCCGGAATCTTCTATAGATTTCTGTAGTTTCTTGCAGAACCTCTCTCCTCAGCCTCTCGGCGTCGGCCGTAAGCCTCTCCACGGCTTGAGGCGTGAGGCGGAGCTCCTCGGCCCTTTCCAACATGCGCATGATGCGGCTGTACTCCACAGCCTTCCTCAGAGTTTCAAGAGCCTTCTCCTCTGCCCTAAAGCCGGCGAGGTATCTGGCGTACTCCGCGGTGAGGACTACGTCCGGCTTAATCCTAACCGCCTCGCGCACCTCCAGCGGCCGCTCGTGGAGGTGGGTGAAGCGGTAGGCAACAGCCTCCCAAGGTCTCCCCTCGTAGACGTCTACAATCATAAAGCGGCCCCCCGCCACAGCCCACCTCTCGCCGTGGGCAGACCTAGGCTCCCAAGCCTTCAACAAAGCCTCGCCCTCCTCTGCGCTTCTGCCCCCCAGCACGATTCCGCGGGCGGCTCCCGCCAGCTTAAGCGTCGGCAGCTGTTCCTCGATCTTCCACTTCACGATTTCAGCCGCAATTTGCCTAGAATCGTAGCGGGTAGGCGCCACGGCGTAGTGAGCCTCTAGGAACTTCTCGGCGCTCCTCAACGCCTTTACGGCCGTCTCCAGATCCATCAGCGCCAGGTGCTTGACTACGTTCTCGACAGAGGCGTCCCGCGGGATCTGCGGCGCCTTACCCTCCGCAGTGCGCTGAAGCGCCTCGTTAAGTGCCGCAACAACCCGCGCCCTAGGCGCCTTATCAATCACGGCGAAGTGCCTAATCGCCTCGTTGAGGCGCTCCGTAACGCTCTTCGCCGCCTTAGCCAACTCCCCACGCTCCTTTTCGTCCAGCTTCGAAAGATCTTCGAAGTACCTCCTCAGCGCCTCGTACCGCCGCTGGAACTCCGCCGCGAATCTGCGGAAGTCGGCGAGTCCCTTCTCCGCCTCCTCGGCCATCTTCTGCCTAGCCTTTTCAAACTCCTCCCTCGCCTGCTCCACATACAGCGAAAGCGGGTGGAGCCAGCCCCAGCTCCGCCTCATCTCCCTCATAAAGCCCTCAACCGCGGCGCGGAGGTTCAGGTACAACGCGGCGTCTTCCGGCTTCACCTCCCCCTCAGCCGCAAGCCTAGCCACCACGTGCGGATCCAGGCGGAGCAGACCACGCCACATATACGGGAGGCGGTCGAGGCGCCACCAGAAGAGGTGGTATGCGAGGGAGCCGCGGCTCATTTCTACTTTTTCCTGCACCCACATGTCGAAGCGGGGAGAAAGCTCTCTCGCCGCTTCGATTATGTTGTCCGCCCTAAGGGCGCTCCATATGCGCCTAGCCGTCTCCAGCCTCGCCCTCCTCTCCTCTTCGCGCCTACGCTCGAGATTCCGCAGCCACTCCGCATCTGCCCTCTCCTCTGAGGCCCGCAGAACGCGCTCAAGGGCCTCCCTCCTCCACTTCACTTTAATCTCTTCGCGTATCTGCTCCGCCGGGTCTTTTATTGCGATTTCTCTCCTCCAGAGCACGTAACGCCTGTAGTACTCCTTGAGGTCGGGGCTTCGGAGGTATCTAAGGCCGGGTATCCGCGTGGCAAAGAAGGAATGCACCCTCGCCGCCGTGCGGACTGTCCGCCTCATCACCGGCCTCTTCACGGCAAGCCAGATCCTCAGCAGAAGCCTACCCCTAACGGCGACGCGGAACGGAAGCCAATACGTCCAGTCTTGTATTACGCCGATGACGAAGCCGAAAACAGCCCTCATAGGCGTTGGGAAGTCGAACAAGGCTCCGAGAAATTCAAACACCGCAACTATAGAGAGGATCGTGACGAAGAGGACGGTGAAGAGCCAAGCCAGCACGTTGCTCTGCGTCATCTGCACATCCTCAAGGTTTTGTATGTTCCAAAGCGGGATCCCAGTGGCGTTGTCCGGCGGAGGCATCTTCATTTGAACATCGTAATACGGCCTGTAGGGCAGAGTGCGGTTGTTCCAAGGTATCCGCCACTGCTTCACGAAGCCCGACAAGTTAACCGGCGGAGGAGGTGGAGGAGCGCCGAAGACGTATCTAAACATATCCGCCTTGGCCGTAGCGACGGCTTCGGCCACCTTCGAATGCCCCATTGGGTATGAGGCGGCCCACCACTCCCTAGCCGGATACAGATTCAACGCGGCGGTGAGGTTCACCGGCGCACGCCAGTCGTACATGACGCATGCAATAAGGACGTTGCGGCCTACGTAGCTGTCCGGCGCCGTGTAGAAAAGCGGAACGGCGCTGGGCGTCTGGTTTATAAACGCCAAGTACTCCCTGGCAGATGCGGCGGCCGCCTTGGCAAGGGAGGAGTTGCTGGCCTCAGCCGCCGCCAGGTATGGCCCCACCCGGGCGAAGTAGGCCAGAGAGACGTTTCTAATGACGACGAGGGTTAGGTAGTTGTCTCTCAGAAGCTTCGTCAAATTGCGTTCTGCATCTACGGCGGGGCGCCACCTCGGCTCTGCCGTCGGCACGAGGGCGGGCTGGCAGTAGTACTGATGCTCCACGCCCTCTAGATAATGCACAACCCTCACTCCGTCCGTATCCGTGTAGTTGGCCAATGTGTCTGGCAGTGGGTCTCCACGTTGCGTGTATTCAACGCCTACGTTCCCCGTCCACGTGAAGGCGTACAAGACGCGCGGAGGCCCCGGCACGGCTCTGAAGAAAGACAGCACCATGTACGTCCTGTTGTCTTGCGTGTAGCAGTAGGCGCCGAAAGGCGGCGTGCCGTCCCCCCACCACGGCCCGTAATCAAGCCAAATCCTCACATCCCACGTCCTCGTGGTGACGGGTACTTGTCCGGCGTAACTCTGCTCCTCCTCAGGCACCCAAGGCCGCGCGTATATCGTAGTGTTGTATCGATACTGGCCGGTGTCCTGCCTCTTAGTTACGGTAGCCCTCTGCCAGACGTCTCTTGACGAAGAGCACCACTGTACGCACGTGTCGTTGACGTATTCACAACACCACTCGCAGGTCTCCACCCAGTGGTTGAGTCTCACTGATTGGCTGGGTACAGGCTGGCTGGAGTTCTGCACGGCGAAGCTAAACACAGAGCGCACTGCGTCTGTAACTGGGTTGATGACCCACTTCTCACCCGTCCACAGGGAGAAGTTGTATATGCCCCTCCTAACCGTCGTGTCCAACACGGCGCACGCCGTCTTGTTGCCAAGGGCGTTGAAACACGTCTCGTTATCCGGCCCAGCCAGCCACCCCCACACCCCGTTGTACGCATATGCAACGCCTTTGTCAACCACGCCGTGTCTATCCCTTGCCGTGTAGTTTACCGCAACGGCGAGGAGCCGCCAGTGGGCTGGAACGTCTATCCGGAGGTGGTAGCTTCTGTAGCCAAGCCACTGGTGGAATTGACAGATGGCGCGGGAGAGATTGGCCGCCCGCTCCTTAAACCTCTGCGCCTGGTCGGGGGGCATCAAGTAGTCTAAAAACTCCCGGAAGTCGCCGTAGGATATGCACCCGCCCTCCTCCGGCCTAGGCGCGGGGAAGTCCAGCCAGGTGTTTATGGCGACGGCGGAGAGCCACGTCTTGTTGCCATATGCGACGGGCGTTACGGAGCCGGCGGTGGTTGTTACCCAGTCGGTGCCGTTGAAGGCCGCCTTTTCGAAGACTTTGTATTTCTCGGCTAGCTCCAGGGCGGTGGCCGCCGCATTCTCCACGTGGGTGGAGTTCAGCGGCAAGTCGGTGAGGTTTAACACCTCCCGCATCTTCTCCCCCAGCTCCGTGGCGTTAGGCTTGACAAAGGTGTTGTTGTAACGCGCGAGGATGAGGGTGTGGGGAGCGCCTTCAACCGCCCACAGAGGCACCGGCGCTATGCCCGTGGCGTTTGTCGCCGTGGCGTTTAGCCACTTCGCCGTCTCCAGGCCCCACGTGGCGAAGTCCTTACCCAGAGGCGCCAGGTAGTAGCCGATGTAAGAAGGCACTATCATGATCAAGGCGAAGAAGAGGAGGGCGCCGCCCAGCGCCCGCGTGGGGCCGAAGATTACGGCCAACAATGAAAGGGCCAGGAGCGGCACAGCCATCTTCACCGCCAGCCCAGCCATAAACTCCAAAAAGTGGAAAACCATGACGAAGGCGGTGGCGGCGTTGTATGTGGTGAGGGAGATCTGCAGTGCGGGGTCTCCCACTTTGGAGACGTAGAGTGCAAATTTGGATAGCTGGACGAGGGCGCCTCCCGGCACCAGCGACTCGATTATGTTAACCACAGTCTCCGCCGCCGCCACCGCGAAGAGGGCTGAGTAAGAGGCCTGCTGAACCGTTAGGAGAGCCTCAAAAGTCTCGTGGATTGCCTTGTAGTTCCGCTCCAGCGCCTCCTGCAACGACCCGGCCGGGTAGGGGTATGGGAAGAACTCTCCCTGCCTCAACTCGAAGAGGGGTGGGAGGGGAGATCCCTGGGGGGTGAAGTAGGCTATTGTCAACATGGTCACCGTGGGCACTAGGAAGAGCGCCACGGCGCCTATCAACGCCGGGAGAGCCCACTTGGGGTCTCCCCGCAACAGCATTACGAAGGCGGCAACGACGATCAACGTGATTATGCCTAGGTCGTACATCTCAATCGGCAATAGGTGTGTCTCTGCGTGGTTGAAGAGACGCGGCCGCCAAAGCGGTTGCGTGTCCAACCCAGGCGTGGGAGCCGTGGTGGATAAGCACGGGGTCTACATCAGGCCGACAGACCATAGCCCCGCGTGTCTTGACAACGCCGGACGGCAACGCGGCTGGCTCCGCCGTCCCCAGCGCCGACGCGCCGCGGCGCATAAACATACACAACCACGAATAGACACCCCCTAAAAAATACACTAGTTATACCAAACACAGACAAGACACACCTCCCCAAAACTTCCTCAAAACACAACATAGAAATGTATCACGTGAGACTTGATAGTTTTTGTGAACCGTCTCTCCCGGTAGGACCGCCGCATAGATGAAGAGGCGAGAATCAACGCCAACAATGAGAAGCTTCTCAACGCCCGCGCTTCTAAGCCGCATCTGCGGCTTGCCGCCCCTCTTTCAGTATTACTAGTCCTCGGCGTGTTTCTCCATAACGCCGCGGACGTCGGCATCTACGTCGGCATCCACCTAGGGGGGGTTCTCGCAACAACCGCCGCGGCCCATCTTCGAGGTCCCGGGGATAGTTAAGCGGTTAAGTTCTACGAATAGTTCTGAGGAGTCTTGCGGCTACGCCACGTATCATCCCCTCAGCTGGGCTACATCTTCTCCATAGACGTGTGGAGAGATCTGCATGAGGTTAGACCCCCAACGCCGCATAGCCGCGTGAAGAGATTTGTGGAGATCCGGCCGCGCAGGTCCTGCGGCCCGGCTGGAGACAGACAGCGTCAAGTAATCAAGAACGTGTTCTACAACGGCTGTCAATATTATCTCACTATTCCAGTCTTCTATATCATTAAGGTGTACCTCCTAGGTCGTGGAGAGACAAGTCGTTGACAGGTATATGCGTAGGAGCGGCTTGGAACCGGATGCGGGGGGCCTTATGCCTATGGTGGCAGATCTGCTAAGCCCCGCGGTAGACGCCTCAGCGCGGAACGCTGGGAGACATCGCTACGGCTGTGGAGAGGGATAGCGGCGCCAGTCCCGGAGTCGATTACGGAAGCGCATAGACAGATATACAACGCCGACGGCCTTTGATTTTGATATAACTACAACAACAGCATTAAAGCTTAAAACCCCGTATGTAACACGTATGTGAGGGGCGGGGGCCTGGATCCGGCGCCAGCCCTCATCAAGATCAGCGGCTCATAACTCGGTCACGCCCGGCCCCCGTCCCCACGTACAAACTTATGCCGAGGGTTTAAAAGCTAGTAAGGGTTGTTAGGTGCATAACCTCATTATCTCGGTATGATGTTTCCCTCCCTTTATTCCGCCGCGGCTGTAGCTTATGCAAAGTCTCCCGTCTAGCGTGGTTACTGAGGCCTCGCTCGCCTGTATATTAGGCTGGGTGGGGCCACGTCTGCGTTTTGCGCCTCGGCGACGTGGTTAGAGCGTCGGGGACGCTCGAGACGAGAGACAAATCGGCGCGCATCGCGCTGTTCGAACGCATGCGGGGTCTCTACGTGTATGCCGCCCATGGCTTACGGGTGGAGACCGGCGGAGAGAGGAGACGCCTATAGGCTGTCGGGAGGAGTCAGAAGGCTCCTCCACGAGCTCGGCAGATGCGCAGTCGAGACGAGGGCCGCTGAGAGAAGGCTTCTGCTGGAGACACCGTTCGGCGTACAGGCAGTGGGGCCCGTAGTGGTTGCCTCCCGCGGCATATAGACCGGCGGAGACATGCTGAGAGAAGCCGCGGGGTCGTTGAGGAGGTATGATGGTTACGAAGACGCGGGGCTGGAGTAGTAGCTAAACGCGCCGCCGGCGATGTGACATGGCGGACTTGAGACCCGCGGCATCGAGGAAAGCCCAGCCGCTGAAGGCGTTGCTAGAAGTGGTAGTAATACAACTTAAGCAGAGCCAGCCTGCACTCTTTGCTGTTTAGGTCGCCGCAGTTATCGTACACAGCACGAAAGAGCGGCTGAAGCACCGTGCCCTTATACGTCACAGAGCCTACTAGGCCATGTAGCCTAACCGCCTCGGCTCTACCCTCTACAGCAGCCAGCAACATGAGAGCGAGCCGTGCGTGAGAGTATTTTGGCGCCAAGACCTCCACTAGAGTTCTCCCATCCACCTTATCCAACAACGCAGATGGGTTCTGTACTACCTTCTTTATACATGATCTCAACATCTCAATATCTGCCTGTTCACTTGTGGCAGATGACATGACGATCGCTTGGATCTTCGTCCTAAGTGATTGTTCACACTTTTCAAGCGCTTCGTCTTTATGAAAACGACTAGCCACGACGGATTGGAAAAACTGAAGCATAGGATTAACTTCCCCCGTAAACGCCTCCAAGACTTCCTCCCGCGGGACTCCCTCGCCTACGCCAAGCAGTTTCAACATAAGCATGGTCGCTTCAGAGAACAGTAAGCGATTCAGCACTTCATGTTTTTTCAGTTGTTCCTTTGCAAGTTCTCTCTTGCCAAATGACGCAAGGTAGATTAAATATTCGCTGAATACAAGAAGTTTTACAAGATAGTGTACGACATTTAACAGTGATATCTCTTCTGAAATGGGCTGTCTCTCTACCTCCTCCCACAGCTTCAGGTAGCCCTCCGCTGTCTTGAGGAACTCCTCCCAGCTGTTTGCGGCGATGAGACGGGCCTGCAGAGCAAGTCTGCTGGCGGCAAAGTAGCTTGCCCATTCTCCCCATCTCTTATATATATATGCTATTTTTTCCGACTCCTCGGCCGTCTCCTTAAGTCTCTTCATGTCTAACTCGCCTCTCTCGTCTACGGCGTGGATCAGCTTGTAGCTGGCTAAGTCACGCGTTAACCAAACCCACAATTTCTCAATGACTCCACTCACATCTAATGTGGGGCTCCGTGCCTCTATCCACTCGGCAAAATCCACGTCGTTATCCATGATCTCCTTTAGCTCCTCTGGACGGGCCGTCGCCACTTTTTCCAGTGTTTTCATTACACCATCGCCCTCACCTACCAAGTCTGCCAAGTTGCAACTATCCTGCGCATATGGTGCCAAATCGTCACGTTCCAGCGCTACGGTCAACACAAACGCCCCAGCAACTGCGCCGAGCAGACCACGCCCTTTAACATCGCCGTAAAGCTGGCACATCTCCGCCACGGCATCTCGCTCGCTCTTCCAGGTGTGCTCCCTTCGCCTTCTTAATAAGCTTGAATAAGCGCTGATGGCCTCTACCAGAGGCCAGCTACGACCTGGCACATGCAGGCGATTCTTGATCCGTTGCAACTCGGCGTAGATGTAGTCCATAATTTCATCATCAGTCACCACCAGCTCAGAGGCGGCGATGGCCAACACAGTGACGTATCTATGGGGTGCCTTATCGCCAAGAGATCTCAACACGGCTAAAACTGGCAGGATGGGAGGAGGTCCCAATGGTATTAAACCCAGCAGAATAGGTGCTTGCCTTGCAATTCGTCGCACTGCAAATGACGCCGCGTAAAGTAGCACGTCGGCTGTCTTCGCGTCAACCTCACCCCCGGCTACCAACGCCGCCAAACCCAAGGCGTAATAAGTCTCGGGGGGCGTGAAACCTCTCTTTCTCCAGTTATTTATCAGCGCCTCCAAGGTCTCGGCATTGACTGCGCTAGCGGCGGAGATAAGTGGCGAGAATATGCTCGCTACTTCTCGAAGCGTCTTCGCCGCCTCCGCCGGCGTCCCTTTCAGGTAGAGACGCCCCGCCTCTTCGTACATGGATGCCACGAAATTATCAAAGAGAGACGCGACTATGCCGTCTGCCGTCATGTAGTCATCCACTACGCACGGTTCAAGCGCCTCGCCCAACACAGCCTCCGTCTCTTTAGGCAGATCACCCCGCCTAGGTAGCTGTGGATGCATAGCCAAGATGTGACCAAGGATAAGAGCCGTCCTCTTAGCGCACCTACGTTTCTTATCCTCACTAAGTTGCGATATATCGCTAGCGAGACCATTCCTTATCAGATCGATAATTTTACCTAGAGATGAGTAGATCGCCATCTCTTTAGCAACTCTCACCACTAAACCACGTTTCTCCAATTCGGCAAAACCGTTGACTAACGCTTGGTGAAGCTCCTTATGCTCTATTTTGCCCCCAATTGCGAGGGAGAAAGACACATCACCTATCGCCTCTTCAAGAGTGCTGTGGTGCCGCCTCGCAAGCCACCTCACCACCTCGCTACCTCTGACTTCGTCACGGCTCTTTCCAAGATCTATCAAGATCTCCTCAGCGAGTTTCACAGGTATAGGCCCATAAAGCCCTCTAAGCACGATCAGCGGGGCGTAGACGTTCGCCCTTACCCTACTGCCTCCCAGCACCGCGTACCAGATGTAGTCCAGGGCGAAGTCCACGGCTTTGTCCTGCGCCCTCCTTAACGCTTCAGCCACTGCCTCCCGCCGGCAATGCTGCCTCTTCAGCCAGTCTCCCGCCAACGCCGCCACCAAAGCCCTGTTGTCGCCGTATTTCCCGACTTCTTTAGCCACCTCAGCCGCCGCCTCGCCCGGACAACCGCTGTAGCTCTCCACCAGCCTCTGCAGAAAGATGATATCGCCGCTACGCACCTCCACAGCTACATGCACCCCCAGCCTATCTCTCAAAAGCGCATACAAGTCGTCGCTTAACACAACCACCCCGGCCACCTCCTTATCAGACACAACAGACTCCAAGAGCATGAGCTCCTCTACACCTATACGCGGCCTATGCCGAGCTCCCTCCCAAGGCCTCTGCGGGTAGTGCCCCGGCTGGGAGGGGTCGAAGTAGAGGATGGGCTCCCTCTCCGCCCCCCTAATCTCATCTATTACCTGCTTCAACTTGGCCTCATCCGCCCCTTTCGTCACCTCCACAACCACGGCGCGGTCGCCTACGATCTTCTTCGCCAGTGCCACTTTCGTGAGTACCGACTTCCCCTCTCCCTTGGGGCCGTGCACAACCACCAGCTGACGCTGGCTTAGCTTTTCTGCCAGAGCCTCCTCGGCGGGGTGCTCCACGTAGACCGCGCGGTCTCTCGCCAAGACGTTCCCCACGTATATCTCCCCGTCGCCGAAATACACGCCCAGCTGCTCCGGCACGTGGTACACGCCGGCCGCAACCCCCAGAGGCGCCAGCCTCCCCTCGAGCTCTCTGTACACTTCCTTAAGCCTTTCTGCGAGATCCTTCTTGGACCTCTCCAGGTCATCTTCAGTCGCTATGCGTCTCCTTTTGAGGCGGGCCAGGTTCTCCACAAAGACGGTGAAGGATTCCGCGTCCATTCCCCACTCCAGCGCCAGCTGGTCGAGGAAGGCCTCAAGGACGTCGGCCACCTCGCCGTCTTTCAGAACTTCAGCCGCCTTCTCCGCCCTCCTCAACAACTCGGCGATGCCCGCCGCCACCTTATCCTTAACCTCGTCCCGCCCCCAGCCCTCCAGCACCGAGTCGGCCAGCTTCTTTATGAACTCCAGGCCGGTTTTCTCCGCCAGCCTCTCAGCCAGCCTCCCCAGCCCTTCGGCGGCAAAGCCGCCGAACGCGTAGCCCAGGAGGTCGCCTAGGGCAAGGACCACGGCGGCCCCCGGCGCCGCCTTGAGGACCTTCCCAAAGGCTTCTGCAAGCACGTCTCTGAGCCCCAGCTTGCCTGGGCTCAGCTCCTCCAGCGTCTTCTTGGCCTCTAGAAGTCTTTTCAGCTTCTCCTTGTCCCAGCTCCGCAGAGACTTTGGCGAGATGCCGCGGTACTCGTCTCTCGCCGCGGCCCTCAGCTTGTCGTGTTCCACCTCGGCGAGGGCCCGCAACTCCTCTTCCAGCTTCCCCGCCGTCTCGGCGTAGTACTTAGGCAGGTATAGAATCTTTACCTGTAGCTCCTCCCTCTTCGCCTCCTTAAGCCTTTCGGCCAGCAGGACGGCCTCTAGGGTGCTTCGGGGCACCACAGCCACGCGGTAGACCGGCATATCCACAGCACTCCTAAACTCCTCAACCACAGCCTCCGCGAGCTGTTCAACGTCTCGGTAGATGGAGACGCCCGCCTCCTCCCTGTAGGCATAGACCACATCCACGAGCTTCTCCTCCTTCAGGCGTTTCACCACCTCGAAGCGGGAGGAGCCCGGCGGCACGAAGACAACGACACCGCGGCGCAAGCCACCTACGTCATCCCCCACCCACCGGGAGACAGCGCGGACAAAGTCCTCCACATCCACGCCCTTCACCTTAAGGTGCAATATAAAGATGAGACTGTCTTACAGATCTCTTAATATACCACTTCTAGCGAAGTTGGCAGAGCCTATAACGGCAGACCTATTGTCGAGATAAACTCCTTAGTCTCCTTTGACCCAGTATGCATCGCCTGTTAACTCTTGGCGCCTTCTGAAGTTTGACTTCGCTGAGCTGACTCCTCTGAATGCCGAGAGGAGACAATTAGTCGCAGAAGAATGTACGCCGTCAACAAGTCGCTACGCGCAGGTTTCCTTTTCCACTCGTAAAAAATCAGATGAGCGATGCGATTAAGCTCAGCGATGTCCTCTTCACTTAGCTCTCTCTTGCTCAGAATAGCCTTAGCCTTTTCGATATCGCTAAGAGACAGGTACTTGAACTTTGCCTTTCTAGCGACCTTCTCGGCATGCAGAACGGTCACCACCTCA
>Ga0272445_1001405_pt1 | contig 18844 bp, 17 predicted proteins | sample YNPCB0031_FD_194404 | JGI IMG/M metagenome (GOLD analysis project Ga0272445, IMG submission 194404) | Hot spring sediment microbial communities from Yellowstone National Park, WY, United States - YNP-CB-003-1 | ecosystem: Environmental > Aquatic > Thermal springs > Hot (42-90C) > Sediment... | reverse complement strand
TTCCTCCAGAGATGGCGCTTATGATGCGCACCTCATCATCGCGCCTCAAAACATCCTCCTCCGTCAAGATGTCGTTACCACGCACAACTATCGTGCTAAGCGGTGACAGGTTCATGCGTTTGAGCAATTCCTTCACCTTCATCTTCTCCTCATCGAACTCGTAAATCTTCCCCCTGAAGATGACGCGCATGCATTGGATCACCTCACAAGCAGTTTCAGGCGACTGCGTGAACATGCATTTCCTTTTTCGTTCTCTTGTCGCTTTGTTGCAATCTGCCCTCCCTCTCAAGTATTCGCCTAAGGAATTGACCCGTATATGATTTCTCAACCATTGCAACGGCTTCTGGTGGTCCTTCAGCTACGATGTAGCCGCCATTGTCGCCACCTTCAGGTCCGAGGTCTATTATCCAGTCAGCCGTCTTTATGACTTCAAGGTTGTGCTCAATCACTACGACTGTATTTCCAGCGTCAACCAAGCGATGTAGCACATCAAGTAGCTTGTGGACATCAGCGAAGTGCAGTCCTACTGTTGGCTCATCAAGTATGTAAAGCGTTCTCCCAGTGCTTTTCCTCGATAGCTCCTCAGCGAGCTTCACCCTTTGCGCTTCACCGCCAGAGAGCGTCGTTGCAGGTTGCCCGAGCTTTATGTAGCCAAGCCCAACATCATTGAGCGTTTGCAATATTTGTCTGATTGGCGGTATGTTCTCAAAGAAAGAGAGCGCCTCTTCAACCGTCATGTCAAGCACATCAGCGATGCTTTTGCCCTTGTATGTCACCTCAAGTGTCTCTCGGTTGTATCTTTTGCCTTTGCACACATCGCATGTGATGTAAACATCTGGCAGGAAGTGCATCTCAATCTTTATGACACCGCTACCTTGACATGCTTCGCACCTACCGCCTTTGACATTGAAGCTGAACCTGCCCGCCTTATACCCCCTTGCCCTCGCTTCCCTCGTCTGCGCAAACAGCTCTCTTATGTAGGTGAAGACGCCAGTGTATGTTGCAGGGTTTGAGCGAGGTGTCCTACCTATCGGAGATTGGTCAATGTTGATCACCTTGTCGATATGTTCAACGCCGATTATCTCGTCATGGTCACCCCAGCGTGTTATTGCACGATGTAGGATGTATGCGAGCCTGTTGTAGACGATATCAATCATGAGTGTGCTCTTTCCAGAGCCTGAAACACCAGTAACGCACACAAACAAGCCAAGTGGTATCCTCACATCAATGTTTTTGAGGTTATGCTCCCTTGCGCCTTTAACAATCAACCACTTATCCGAAGGCTTTCGGCGCTCCTTCGGTATCGGTATCTTAAGCTCACCGCTCAAGTATTTACCAGTCAGCGACCCCTTGCAATTTATGATGTCCTCAACCTTGCCAGTCGCCACAACATATCCGCCATGTTCACCTGCTCCTGGTCCGAGGTCAACGATGAAGTCAGCGCTCCTGATCATCTCCTCATCATGCTCAACTACGATTATCGTGTTTCCCATGTCCCTCAATTTCTTGAGGGTGTTTATAAGCCTTTTGTTGTCCCTCGGGTGTAAGCCTATTGTTGGCTCATCAAGCACATATAGAACGCCAGTTAGCCCAGAGCCTATTTGTGTTGCCAACCTTATCCTTTGTGCTTCACCACCAGCGAGCGTTGATGCTTCCCTATCAAGCGTTAAGTAATCCAAGCCGACATCAACGAGGAAGCGAAGCCTGTTGCATATCTCCTTGAGTATCTCGTTAGCGATCACTCTTTGTCGCTCTGGTAGCTTCTCCCTCAGCCTTTCAAAGAAGTCGAGGGCTTGCCTCACGGTGAGTTTGCAAACTTCAGCTATGTTCCACCCGTCTATTTTCACTGCGAGGCTTTCTGGCTTTAGCCTTGCGCCGTTACACTTAGGGCATGGATGTGTGCTCATGAACCTGCGCAGGTGCTCCCTTAGTTCGTCATCACCTTCATCGTAGTCGCGTTGGAGGCTGTTTATGACGCCCTCAAAGTATGTGGTTATTGTGCGCACCCTCCCATATCGGTTGACATAAGTGACTTGGACTGGTCTGTCAGTCCCGTAGAGGATTGCCTCAAGTTGCTCTTTCGTCAAATCCTTTATCGGCGTGTGGATTGAAAAGCCATATGCTTTGGCGACTGCTTTGAGTATCTCGCGCTTGTAATTGCTTGTGTAGCTCCTCCATGGCACGATTGCGCCTTCCGCTATCGACAGCCTCGGGTCTGGTATGACGAGCTCTGGGTCAAATTCAGCTATTGAGCCCAAGCCACCACAGTGTGGGCATGCACCGTATGGGCTGTTGAACGAGAAATTGCGTGGCTGAAGTTCACCGATGCTTATCCCGCAATCTGGGCACGCGAAATGCTCCGTGAACATCATGTCAGTCCCCTTCCCGTCGTCGCTCAATCGATGGATGATGACATAGCCCTGACCAGCCTTTAGTGCTGTCTCAATTGAGTCAGCGAGCCTGCCTCTAACACCCTCGTCTATGACGAGCCTATCAACCACAACTTCAATCCAGTGCATCTTGTATCTATCAAGCTCGATCTCCTCGTTCACATCTCTCACGACGCCGTCCACCCTGACCCTCAAGAAGCCCTGTCTCCTTATCTCTTCAAACAAGTGCCTGTATTCACCCTTCCTACCACGCACGAGTGGTGCGAGCACATAAATCCTTGTTCCCTTTGGCAGTGACATAGCATGATCAACTATTTGGTCAACCGACTGGCGCGAGATCTGCTGACCACACCTTGGGCAGTGTGGCACTCCAATCCTTGCGTAGAGTAAACGAAGGTAGTCGTAAATCTCCGTCACCGTAGCCACTGTTGAGCGCGGGTTGTGAGATGCTGCCCTTTGGTCAATCGATATTGCTGGCGATAAGCCATCAATGAAATCAACATCTGGCTTATCCATGCGCTCAAGGAACTGGCGTGCGTATGCAGATAACGACTCAACATACCTTCTCTCGCCCTCGGCGTAGATGGTATCGAAGGCGAGCGATGATTTTCCCGAACCGCTTATCCCAGTTATGCAAATCAGCTTCTCCTTCGGTAGCTTCAGCGAGATGTTCTTTAAGTTGTGCTGTCTCGCTCCCTTTATCGTTATGTAACGAGTTCCCACAGCGTTGATACACCCCCACCAAGCAAAGTTAGCTCACCATGCTCTAACGGCATCAACGAATGCCCTCACAAAAATGGCTGTGACTGCTTGAGAAAGCGAGAGCAATGTGAACGATGCGCGCAAGTGCTTTAAGCTTCGGAAGCATTTGTTCGCCGCTATCCCGATCGCCAACGGTGGCGTGAACGGAAGCCAGATGCGTGAGACCTCACCACGCACTATGCCAAGTATGTCCATCAAAATTATGATAGCGACGCACATGATGAGCATCCTTTCGCCAGTTGATTTCGCCCTCGAAGAGATCGCGTGCCAGAGGCAGGCTTTCAAAGATGCCGTCAACACAGGACCGATCGAGAAGCTGAACTCAAACAAGTTAACTATCGCCCACTTCCAATATGTTCGCACGGATGAAACAGCTTGAGCGCTGTGGGCATGCATTGCCACGCTGAATGTGCTGAGCCAATCAAAGCCGAAGGCGATGAGCAGGAGCAATCCAAGCAAAAACATCGGCATGGCAAACCAACCGAGCGCTGTGGCGATGTCGCATGTGACCTTCAAGTTGCCATGTCGGTTAGCTTGCCTCATCGTTTCAACGATGATCAGGAGCACCCACATCAGAAGGATGGGTGCGAATTTGAAGCTACAGAACAACCCAACGAAGCCGAGCACGCCGATGAGAAGGAGCATTGACTTGGCTCGCTTAACACATGCCCAAATGCAGATGCATGCCGAGCCAACTGCCGAGATGAATGTGAGCAACTGGTCTGGCGATGCCACATACGCAAACTGCCCAGGGGATGTTGAGTAGATGAGTGAGATCGTTGGGACAGCCCACCACAATTCGCTTCTGTCGGTGCTCTCATCGTGGTCATCGGGACGAGGATAGCTGAGGGCTATTAGAGCGAGGATGATGAATGGCAATGTAAGCGCACCGAGCAGGAGCATGAGCTGTGAGCTGATGAAGCCGGCAGCGACCTCCCATGGCTCAACTTGTATGCCGAGGAGTTTGCGCACGGCTGTGACATGGAAGGCGAGCGACTCCCTCCCGCCGATGGCAGCGTATGCGATGTTTTGAAGCAGGTGAGAGTTTTTCGTTGCCACTCTGATCACGCTGTAAAGCAACAGGATGCCCGGCGGATGCGTTGCTGAATGAACTGGTTGGCGGCGCATAAAGTCATCGTAGTTGCGTATGACATTGAGCCACCCTTCATCCTCCGCGTTGCGAGCGGAGATGAAAAACGATGTGGCTATAGGGCTCACAGCAGTGTATGCTGAATGCGCCATCGGATGCCTTCCCAGCGGCTCGATGAACTGCACGAAGAAGCGCACAAATATGGAGGTGATGAGGAGCGCCGTAACAGCGCTCATGAGTTCGCATCTTGTGGTCGGCTCCTTTATAGCGCACCTCCATGTGACGATGATGAACAAAACGATGCCGACGATCGCTGGTATGCACCTCTTGATTGGGACATGCTTTCGCTCAAGCACCCATTCACCAACAACACCAAGTGGTATCGTGGGGCATAGGACGAGGGTGATGAAGAGCACGCTGAGCAAAAGCACCGCTACAATCACAAGCATAGGACGATTTGAGTTGCTCGGCAGTTCGCACATCTGTTCTTTGCACACCTCGTCTGTGTATAGCTTTTGCTGATGAGCAGTCAAAGGATCGGGATGCCAAAATCATCATAGCACTGTGCATCTGCGATAACTCTCAAGAGGCATCAAGGGTTGATGAGGCATGTGGGAGATACAAGTGGAGAGCGCAAGCGAGATGATTGAGTTTGGAAAATGCATAGCAGTTCATCTTCGCTGTGGCGACATCATAGCGCTTTACGGACCGCTTGGTGCTGGCAAGACAACACTCATTCAGGGCATAGCTGAGGGGCTCGGTGTAGGCAAGCGTGCTGTCAGCCCGACATTCATACTCGTGCGGGAGTATGTTGGCAGGCTACCGCTTTTCCATGTGGACGCATACAGGCTTGAGGGAATTGAGCCAGATGATGTTGAACAGCAATTAGCCTTCAGCGAATACCTAACGCTTGGTGGCGTCATCGTCATCGAGTGGGCTGAACATATAAGTCAGCTCCTGCCAAGTGAACGCTTGGACATATTCATCTCGCATGAGAGCGTTGGCAGGAGGGTTCGCTTAGTGCCACTCGGCAAAAGGTATGTGGAACTCATCTCGGCGATAAGAGTTGAATGGGAACAGTCAAGGGGGAAGTGAGCGCCTATGCTTGTTCTTGCGCTCGAAACAACAGGGGAGCTTTGTAGCATAGCTGTAAGCGATGGTTTGTCGCTCAAGTGCATGTTTTTGGTGCGGACTTACCGTGACTTGCTCAGGAGGCTACCAGAGCTTACGCGCTCAGTGCTTGATTTTGCCCATTGTAGTTTCAGCGACATCTCGCTTATCGCCGTCTCAATCGGACCCGGTTCGTTCACGGGCACACGCATAGGCATTGCCTATGCCAAGGCGCTCGCATACTCGCTCAGGAAACCGATAATCGGCATACGGACGCTCGAATGCATGGCTCATATGGCGACGGTCTCGGAGGGGCAGAGGGTTTTCGTTCTTTATCCATCACGCCCAACAAGGCTGATGGAAGCATACTTTGCCATGTTTGCTATGCACGGTGGTGAGTTGACCACACTCCGTTCGGAATGCGTCGTTGATGTTGGCGAGCTCGCAAAGGAGATCCTTAACGATGATTCGCCAGCTGTTTTATGTGGTGCGTTTAGTGAGGCGTGGCATGAAGTCATCTCACAACTCAGCTCGGCTAAAAGGGGCTTACTCAACATCGTGCATGTCATTCCAACGGCGTGCGGTGTAGCTCAACTTGCCTATCGGCGTTGGGAAAAATCAGGAAGAGGTGACGACATCTTTCAGCTCAAGCCGTTGTATGTCCTGCCATCGCAAGCTGAGGAGCGCTTCCGCATACGAGTAACATGAGGGATTATCATTCTTGCCTTCATGGGCGAGTGATAACTTTTGAAAAGCAGTAGATGAACAACCCGATGACGAAGCCCCACCCGAAGATGAGGAAAAGCCAACCTTGCCAGCTCATCTTCTAACGCTCTCCTTTATGCGCCATGCTATGCCGACTGCTATGCACATGGCAACAAGAACTGATAGAAGGAAGATCCTCGTAATCCAAATTGTTATCCCGGGCTGTTGCCCTTCAACCGTCTTTGCGATCACATTGCGGTATGAGAACTCATCGGCGACGAAGGTCAGTATGTTTCCTTTCCTCAAACCGAAAAAGATTTCGTCGCCGACCTTGAAGTCGCTCAAGTCAGCCTTTTCCCCGTGGCGCAAGAAGCTCGTTCCATCCTTCTGGCTCGCTTTGCAGATGAGTTGCTTATCGCCAACTGTTACCTTCACATGCGCCGTTTCACCCACATACTCAATTTGCTCAATGACTCCGTTGAAGACCTTCTTCGGGACGAGGTTCTGATAGATCCAACCTGCGAATATGAGAATGAGGAACAACGGTGTCACATACTTGCTGGTGTAGTAGAAGAAGCGAGGTGCACGCAATTCAGCCCCACGATGCATCTCTTCCCACATCCTATCGGCACCAAATATCCACATCATGATGATGACCTCAATAAGTGCAAGCAGTGGTGGTCCGAATGTTCCGACCCAGAAGTCCATTACATCAACGCCACCCCTGAGGAAGATGCATATGTGAGTCGCGAGGAAGTAAAAGACGCCGAGGGACAAAGCTGCACGCACACGGCTTATGCCAAAGTGCTCTTGTAGGAATGCCATCATCGGCTGTGACATGGCAACTGAGGATGTGTAGCCAGCGAAGAAAAGGAGAAGGAACCAGATTGCGCCAAAGAGGTTGCCTGCAGGCAGGTAACTGAATATGGTTGGCATTGAAACAAACGCAAGGTAAAAGACGCCCTTCGCAGCGACCTCAAGGGCTCCAGTGAGACCAAGGAATGTCACAGCAGCTGGTATCGCTATTGAGCCACCAAGCACTACTTCCGCAAACTCGTTAGCTGATGTTGTTGTTAAGCCACTCAGCATCACATCGTCGTTCTCGTCTAAGTAGCTGGCATAGGTTTGTATAGCGCCCATACCCAAACTGAGCGTGAAGAACATTTGCCCAGCTGCAGCGAGCCATATCGTTGGGTTGAAAAGTGTAAACACATGATGCCCATGATACTCCGTAAACCACCTTGGCTCCCAAAGGAACGCCAAACCTTTCAAAGGAGTCCAGTCTGGATGAACCTTTGCACCAAGCGTGAAAACTCTTATGACCAAAACTATTGCGAAGATGAAGAGCAACGGCATCGCCACCTTCGCGAGCACCTCGATACCTTTTGCGACGCCCTTTGCGAGTATCCAGATGTTGAGTGCCACCGTTATGATGAAAAAGGCATAAGCGGTTGGGCTTACCGAAACGAACCAATCGCCACTCCTACCGATGTATGAGTAGAAGTAGCCCTCAAATCTTGCGAGCACTTCAGATGGTGACATGCCTGCTTCAACTCTTGGGAACTTGCCCAACAGCGCAAGCACACTGTAACCAAGTGTCCAACTCTCGATGTAGGTGTAGTAAACCATGATGATGGTCGGTATGAATATGCCAAGCACGCCGAGGTATTTGCTGATTCGTGCCCTCCACATCTCGTGGAACATCCCTGGTGTTGTTCCGTATCCCCTTGCTCCGCCGAAGCGTCCTTGTGCCCATTCCATCCACATGAGAGGTATCCCCATGAGGATAAGGGAGATGAAATAGGGGATCATGAAAGCCCCTCCGCCATTCCTTGCAGCTTGCCCGGGGAAGCGGAGGAAGTTGCCCAACCCGATAGCGTTGCCAGCCATTGCAAGTATCAATCCTATCCTCGTTGCCCACCTCTCTCGCTCCATTTGAAGTATCACCACGCTGTTTGCGCATCTTTTTAGTAGTCCAGTATCCCAGCGATCTGTGTCAGGTTGATGAACGCATCACAAGCTCTTATCAACTCTGGCGATGTCAGTTTATCTGGACCGATAACCTTTGTGAGCTTCCCCATCCTCGCAAGTTGATCAACGAGGGGCGTGAAATCACCGTCGCCCGTTACAAGGATCACTTCATCAAGGAAGGGAGCTTGCGACATTATTTCGATCGCCATCTCCATGTCCATGTTCGCTTTGATGCTTCCGTCAGGGAGACGCTTCACAGGCTTTGCGACAACTCTATAGCCCATCAGCGAAAGGGCGTGTATGAACTCAAGCTGGGAGTGGTTTTCAGGGTCATAGCATGTGAAGGCGGTCATCCTCACAACCGCGCCGTTTTGTGAGAGGAACTCCTTTAGGGCTCTGTAATTTATCTTCGCCTGATTGCCGAAAACGCTCCTAACGCACAAGTAAAGGTTTTGGACATCAATGAATACGCCGACCCTCCAAGGTTGCCCGTGTGGATGAGGCACAAACTCCTTATCGGTTAAGTTCCATGCATGCTCTTGCTTCTGCTCTGAAAATAGATCGCCCTGCTCAGCGAAACCTTCGTTACCGTTGCTCATATAACGCATTCTCATCCTGTCCACCTCCAGCGAGTGCTTTGAAGACTTATCTTTTGCTCTTCTTCTCCTCGCCCTCAGCGCATGCTTAATGCGTTGCCAGAAACCTAAGACAGGGTTTCCATGGCGCTCCCCTTCGGTCATACTCTTTCACCTCAAGAATTGCGAGCTTGGCTTAGACGAAGGCTATACTCATTTTAGCGCAGTGCGGTGGCAGGATGAGCTATCCTATGCTTGACGAGGCAGGAGCACTACCGCTTGTTAGCCACGGAAAGCCGTTTTCATGTTTCTGCGCCTTCCTTTTGTGCTTCGGCTGAGGCTTCCTTGAACACCCTTTGGAGCTTCTTACGATGATAAAGCCATGCGCAAAGCAACGCAACAGATAAAACAGCAACGACAGCAAGGCTAAACACATCGACCCTTTTTATGAGTGCCAAGCCGGCGAATCGCACAGCATACGCGACAAGGAAAAACCTTGCCCCACGCCCTATGATGGACATGAGCAACATAGTGCCGATGTTGAGCTTGAAGACACCGCTCGCAATCGTGAAAATCTTATACGGTATCGGTGTGAATGCTGCGATGAGAACCGCATAACCGCCATATTCGCTGTATAGCGCCTCAACCGCTTCGACCTTTTCTCGCCTAAACAGCTTGAGCAGTATTGGGCGTCCGCCAATTAAGCCAACAGCATAACCTAACAGCGCGCCAAGAACACTCCCAATAGTGCATATGAAACTGCTCTTTAGCGCTAAGCCCGGAGAGGTCCCCACTATGGCGATCAGCAAGACATCAGGCGGAACAGGGAAGAATGAAGATTCAATGAATGCAACTGTGAACAACCCGATCAAACCATATTGCTCAAGGAGATGTAGCGCCCATTGTTTGAGTATCTCCACTTGCCCTCATCTTCCTCCATAAGCCTCTGTTTGAGAAGCGGGAACATCCGCCGTCACTTGGAGGCAACTCCCTTTCCGTTCTTTGCAGTCGCTGTTTTGGCATCGTTGTCGATTTCCAAGATCAGCCCTTGAAGCTTAATGAAGTGAGCTAACACATCATCCAAGTATACAGCGATGTTGGAGATGTTAGGTATGCCGTCACATGCCTTAATCAATGTTGGACCTAACCTATAGCTTGCCAGAGCCATCTCAAAAGCATCCTCACGAGCATGCCAAAGCTCTATGAGCATTTTAAGGTAGCGCGCAGCCCCTTCCAAGTTCTGTGCGATGTCAGTGGGGTCGGTTATCCCAAGCGCGGTTGCAGTCTCTGGCATCAGCTGTGCAAGCCCGATAGCGCCACTTGGTGAGCGCATCTCGTGGCAGAATGATGATTCCCTCGCAACAAGGGCTGTGAGCAAACATGCATCTATGTTGTTGCGGCTTGCCGAATCAACCAGTGACTTGGCTATCTTGCTGGCTTTCGCATCGTCGATTTTGTTGTTGAGCTTTCTTATGTATTTGGCGATCGCTGTCATTACTACTTCACTGCTGGCGTGTTTGAGCATGTGGTTTCTCATGGCATCGGTTATGGATGTGCGTTTTTGGAGCATCGGGACGCGCAACACCGAGATGAGCACCCTATACTTGTTTTGAGAAGCCGTCCATTGGTGCAATGGCTCAAACAGGTGTGCTATCGCTTGCGTGATCAGAACGAAAGCGAGGAATGTTCCACCGCCCACAATTCACCACCAACTGTGCCACGATGCTTCTGCTAACTTAGCGTGAGAAACCTTCCCCGAATATGAGATCAACGAAGCGTTGCAAGTCTTCATCAGTTAGGTAGCGTATTTCAATTGTGCCCCCTTTCCTTCCCGGCTTTATGCGGACGCGCATTTGCAGTTGCCTTTGCATCTCTTCTTGAAGCGATAGCAGGTTCGGATCCAACTCACGCTTTTTCTTTTGCGCTCTTTGTTCCCTCGCCTTCAACCTTTGCACCAGTTCCTCTGTTTGTCTCACGGAGAGGTTATGGCGTTGGACGAGCGAAAACGCATGTAGCATTTTCTGTTCGTCATCGAGCGCAAGGAGAGCCCTCCCATGACCTTCGCTCAACTCACCGTTCCTTATCGCTTCCTTAATTGGCTCTGGGAGTTGTAGCAGGCGCATGGTGTTTGCGACTGCAGCCCTGCTCTTGCCGACGCGAGCTGCGATCTCTTCTTGAGTCATACCGAAGCGCCTCGCGAGCTGGAAGTATGCCTCAGCCTCCTCAATTGGGTTTATGTCCTCGCGCTGCAGATTCTCAATGAGAGCGAACTCAATCATCTCTTGATCATCACATTGCCTTATGACTGCCGGTAGCTTCTTCAGCCCAGCGAGCATCGCTGCTCTCCAACGCCTCTCACCTGTCACAAGCTGATAACCATCTTCAACTTGCCTTACGACAACCGGCTGAAGGATGCCATGCACCCGTATTGAATCGGCGAGCTCCTGCAATGCCTTTTGATCCATCTTGTGGCGTGGCTGAAATGGGTTTGGCTTTATTCGGTCAACTTCAATCTCGACGATGTTACTGCCCACACCCGCACCGGCTTCCCAAGCCTCCCCACCTGCTGGTGGTATGAGCGCATCTAAACCTCTACCCAAACCGCGCTTGCGCATAGCTATAGCACCACCTGAGTTGAGGTAGTGGTATGAGCCTTTCCGAAGAGACCCCGATTGAGAAAGATAGCAAGGATGGTCAACATAGTCAAATCCCTCAAGCACCTGAGAGCGCTTCTTTCAGATCTGCATGCTCTTGGCTTCAAGCCATTGATAGGACTTGAGTGGCACTCCTGTGCGGTGTGCATTATAATGTGTGGTGACTATGTGGCGTTGTATGTGAGCCATAACGCACTTTGAAACGAAGCGGTGCGGACGCGGGTGGATGTGCGGGAAAACGGTGAGAATCCGTTGCTGCCCCGCAGCTGTGACCGGGGACGAAACCCGCAGGCGATGCCGAATGAAAGCTAAGGCGTCGTCAAGCCACTGATGGGGCTAATCCCCATTGGGAAGGCGCGGGGAGTAGGATGATCCGGGAGCCAGAAGACCGGTCCATCCGCGCTTTCATGCTCGTGCCGCCTCGAGGGAGGGTGGTGAGCATGCTAAGGACGCGGTTTAGCAGACCCCCACTGAGCACCCTTTGAGGAAGCCCAAATGAGGTAGGCGTGGCAGGGGATATCTTTGTCTATCCCTACGCGTCACAGATTTAGCCACTCCTACATCGAGAGGGCTTCCCATCGCATTTGCGCGTTTACAATCCCATGCACGCAACTAAAACCAATCCCACAATGGAGGTGCATATGAGATGACGCGAAATGGGCAGAGATGGGCTTTCAGCATGACACGCAGAGCAACTTCGGCGTTCACGCTCATTGAGCTGCTGGTGGTGATAGCGATTATCGCTATCCTGGCAGCTCTGCTTTTCCCCGTGCTTGCAAGAGCGAGAGAGAAGGCAAGGACTGCATCTTGCACATCAAACCTGAAGCAGTTGGCTCTCGGTGTGTTAATGTATTCGCAGGATTACGATGGCATGCTCATGCCGTTCGTTGGTGCGCAAGCCTCCGACTGGAGTTGGGGTCAATACTGGTATGGTTGGGTGCAAGGTGGCACGGTCGATTTCACGCGTGGGTTGCTCTACCCATACTTGAGGACGAAGGAAATAAAGCGCTGTCCCTCGTTCGCGAGAGAGATAAGGGCTGTTGCAGTGGGGATGGGCTACGGATACAACTGGTATTATGTTGGTGGAACTCCAGACCCTTCTTACTCAAGCAACGAACTTTGTGGCTGGGGATGGTGCAAGAACGCTGCACACGAATCGCAAATAGCAAACCCATCTGAAACACTGTTGTTTGCTGACTCGGCGAGGAAACAATTTTCAAACCCGTCAGAGCTTGAGGAGTCTGTAGCGATAACGCCACCATCACAGGCGTGGGGCTACTATGACATCCATTTCAGGCACAACGGGCTTGCGTGTGCAGCCTTCGTTGATGGGCATGCGAAGGTCATAAAGCCATCATACAGGGACAGCGCCATCGATACGCTTGGAACTGTTGAAGAAGGACTGTTCGACAGGCAATAGTTCTTCCCATGTTGAGGGTGGTGTGGGTGATGCTTTTGAGTGCTATCGGCAGAGGAGTTGTCTTGTCTCTGTTGCTTCTGCATGCTTGCGATTGCTTTGCCGTTGCAGTTAGAGATGACCTCGGTAGGCTGGTGAGCCTTAAAAAGCCACCAACGCGTATCGTCTCGCTTGCGCCAAGCGCCACCGAGATACTCTTTGCGATAGGGGCTGGCGATTCAGTTGTTGCTGTTGATGAATCTTCGGACTATCCACCGCAGGTTCGTCGTCTTCCGAAGGTGGGAGCGTTCATGCGCCCAAGCATTGAGGCAATCGTGAAGCATCACCCACACCTCATCGTGCTCGCCTCAAATGTCCTGCCCAAGGGTGAGGTTGAGGCGCTTGAATCAAAGTTGCTCGTCCCTATATTCGCTATAGTTCCAAAGAGGGTTGTGGACATAATCAGCGCTATCGAAAGGCTTGGCAAGCTCGTCGGCAAAGAGGGTGAGGCGAGGGCAGTCGCAGGTAAGATGCGTTTGGAACTGGAGCGCTTAAGCAAGCTCAAAACGAGCCGTAAGGTGAGCGTCTTCGTTGAGGTATCGCCACCACCAAGCCTTATGGGCGTCGGGGTTAACAACTTCATTGATGATGCAATTGAGCTTGCAGGTGGTGAGAATGTCCTTAGGCGAGCCGGCTTGCCATCCGAATTCCCGACAGTCAGCCTTGAAAGGCTCATGGTGCTTAACCCAGATGTTTACATCGTCGCTGTGCATGGACGCTTAAACAGAAGCGCCGTCTCTGAGGTAAAACGGAGGGTTGGCTTCCAACAATTGCGTGCTGTGCGCGCTGGCAGGGTTTATGCGATTGATGCTGACATACTCTTTCGCCCCGGTCCGAGAATAATTCAAGGCATAAAAACACTGCGCCGTCTACTGCACGGCAATGTGGCAGGTGAGCTGTGAATTCGATGCCGATTTGGAGTGTGAGCAAATTGGGAGTCATCACACTGCTCATCGGTGGTGCGAGGAGTGGCAAAAGCAAATTTGCAGTTGAGCTTGCGGTTCGCTCCGGTGGCAAGGTGGCGTTCATAGCAACAGCCACGGAGTCCGACGAGGAGATGAAAGCTCGCATAGCGGAGCATAGGCGCATGCGCCCAAGCTCTTGGGTAACGGTTGAGGAGCCAATAAATGTGCCACAGTGGATAAGCTCACATGGCAACGGGTTTGATACGCTCATCATTGACTGTATAACGCTGTGGCTATCAAACTGCATGGCAGTCGGCATGAGCGATGAGGCTATACTTGGCGAGGTTGAGCAACTCATTGACGCGTGCAGGCGAAGTGGCTGTAATGTCATCATCGTGAGCAACGAAGTTGGCATGGGCGTAGTCCCAACCACTCCGCTTGGTAGACGCTTTCGGGACATGGCGGGCAAAGTCAACCAGTTGATAGCTTCACAAGCTGACATCGTTTATTGGCTTTGCGCTGGCATACCTGTGCGCATCAAATGTGCAAGTTGAGTGCGAGGCATTGGAAAGATGGACGAGCGCCAACTCAGAGACATTTTGAACCGTATTGAGCCACTCGATGCCGAGGCGATGAAGGCTGCAAGGGAGAGGATTAACAGGCTCACGAAACCACTTGGAAGCCTCGGAATGCTCGAGGAGATAGCCATACAGGTTGCAGGCATAACTGGCAACCCGATGCCGAGCACGCAAAGGAAAGCGGTTGTTGTATTTGCTGCTGATCATGGGGTCACAAGGCAAGGGGTCAGCCTTTACCCGAAGGAAGTGACGGCTCAAATGGTTCTCAACTTCGTTAAAGGCGGTGCTGCAATAAGCGTTCTTAGCAGGCACTGCGGTGCAAGGCTTTTAGTTGTTGATGTTGGAGTAACAGCTGACTTGCCTGAGCATGATGGGTTGCTCATAAGGAAAGTGGCATGGGGAACGGGCGATATATCTTGTGAGCCAGCGATGACAACGAGGCAGGCTTTGGATGCCATATCTGTAGGTGTTGAAGTGGTGAGGATGCTCGTTGAGGATGGCGCACAGATAATCGCCATCGGTGACATGGGCATAGGCAACACCACACCAAGCTCGGCTATCACAGCAGTCCTAACTGGCAGACAGGTGAGGGAGGTTACGGGTAGGGGAACTGGTCTTGATGATGAGCGCTATGAGCACAAGGTGGCTGTCATTGAGACAGCGTTGAACTTCCATCGTCCCAACCCGAGCGACCCTCTTGATGTGTTGAGAAAGGTTGGTGGGCTTGAGATAGCAGCGCTTGTTGGGGCTGTAATTGCGTGTGGGTTGATGCGCATACCTGTGGTTGTTGATGGCTTCATTACGACCGCTTCAGCAGCGATAGCGTTTTGCATGCAACCTTTGCTTAGGGATTACATGTTTGCTGGGCACATCTCGGCGGAGCCGGGGCATCGTGTCCTTCTTGAGTGGATGGGGCTAAAACCGATTTTGAACCTGAGCATGAGGCTTGGTGAAGGGACTGGCGCGGTGCTTGCGATGCACATCATTGACGCAGCATGCCAGTTGCTATCTCACATGGCTACATTTGATGAGGCTGGCGTCTCAGGTCCGATCTCGTAAGGTGTGAAGATGAAGGGACTGCGCGATTTCTTTGAGCGTTGTTTTAGCGCTTTCTTTTGCGCTATCTCGTTCCTCACCATTTTACCAGTTGATGGGCTATGCCGTAAAGAGGCGATCAGCATTTGCGCCCTCTTCTTCCCGCTCGTTGGATTTTGCCTCGGAGTGCTTTGCGCATCCTTTGATCTGTTGATGCTCAAAGTGACATCAACTATCGCTTCAAGCGCCATCGTTGTGGCATTGCTTGTCCTCTTGACTGGTGGAATGCACATTGATGGGCTTGCGGATTTGGCTGACGCCTTCGGGGCAGGTGGGGATGCTGAAAGGCAACTCGAAGTGATGCGGGATGTGCATGTTGGCGCTTTTGGTGCTACAAGCGTTTGCATCGTGCTCCTGCTCAAGGTAACCCTTATAGCCTCGCTCAAACAAGCATTGAGGTGGAAGGCTATTTGCCTGATGCCGATGCTCGGCAGGTGGTGTGCGCTCCTCTCCATGTTCTCCTTCCCTTATGCTCGGGGGAGCGACGGGGTGGCTTTCGCGCTTCGTAGGTATGGCTATGTGCAGGTTCTGATCTCGCTCTCCTATGTGTTCCTCACAGCGCTTTTCATGCTTGGGTGGGGTGGGATTGTGAGCTTCGTCATATGTAGCGTTACAGCTTTACTCATCTCAGCATCGCTCACAAGGAGGCTTGGAGGGCTCACTGGCGATTGCTATGGAGCGATAGTTGAGTTGTGTGAGGTGCTCTGCCTCATTTGCTTCAATGTGTTTACTGCGACATAGGTCTCCCACACTGTGTGCTATACTGATGGGTTGGATTTTGCGAGCTGTTGGTGAACCCTGCTTACTACACCGAGGCAAAAAAGTTGCAACCTACGCTATTAACGGTCTCTCCGAAAGGGGTGATCATTCAATGGAGATGCCAACGGAGAGAAGGAAGAACTACGATGGGATTGAGGTTGAAATACTTGGAGAGACATATGAGCCGGGCAAGCCAGAACCAGAGGGCGAGGGCAATTGGCAAAGGAAGTTGCAGACTCGAGAGGAGATAGAGAAGTATCTGCGTTACGCTGAACGCTATTGGTATAGCACTGAGTGGTATGGCTCTGAGAAGCGCAAGACACCAGCTTAGTTTGTTAAGCGATTTAGCTCACTCAGGCTTAAAGCCGATTTGAGGGGTGTGGAAGGCAATGGAGTTAAAGATACCGAAGGAAACATACACGGGCAGGATAAGGGAGATAGTGATAGGCGTTGGCGAGAAGGCTGTGAAGGTAGGTGGGGAAAGTTGCCTACCGTTTTACACATTTGAGGGTGAGATGCCAAACCCGATACGCATAGCGATGGATGTGTATGATTACCCGCCCACTGATTGGCCGCAAGCATTGCTTGAAGTTTACAGCGATGTGATGAACGACCCGGTTGCGTGGGCGAGAAAATGTATTGACCAGTATGGAGCTGAGATGATTTGTCTTCAACTCGCCAGCACAGACCCTTATGGAATGGATAGATCATCCGAAGAGGCGGCGAAGATAGCAAAGGAAGTTTCAGATGCGATTGAAGTTCCGCTGATTGTTTGGGGGTGTGGTAACGAGGCGAAGGATGTGGAGACATTGAGGTTGGTGTGTGAGCTTTGCGAGGGCAAACGCATAGTTGTCGGACCTGTCGTGGAGAAGATTTACACGAAGGTTGGTGCACAGGCAATCGCTTGCAATCAAGTTGTTGCAGCATCAACGCCGATAGATATAAACCTCGCAAAACAGCTCAACATACTACTCTCAAACTTGGGCGTCCCAGACGAGCAAATCATCATTGATCCAACTGTCGGTGGGCTCGGATACGGAATTGAATACACATACTCGGTGATGGAACGGATAAGGGTTGCAGCTTTGTTGCACGAGGATGAGAGGCTCGCCTTTCCCATAATCTGCAATGTTGCAAAGGAAGTGTGGGGCACGAAGGAAGCGAAGATGAGTGAAGAGGAAGCACCACTGCTTGGGGACGCAAAGCAAAGAGGAGTCTTGATGGAAGCGATAACAGCGATGCTTCTCTCACTCGCTGGTGCCGATATACTCGTGATGCGCCATCCTGATGCTGTTAACCTTGTAAGGCAAGCGTTGAACGAACTCATGAACACATAAACACACGGCGTGGCTTCCAAATTTTTCAAGCCTTGAAGGGGGTATCCGAGGGATGAGCGAGGAGAACCGCACTATAGACCCTGCCGTGCTTGAAATGCTTAAGAAGGCGAAAAGCGACGGTGTCATGACGGCGTTTGACAGGGCTGAAGCGATGCGCCCATGCCCCATAGGAAGGGATGGGATTTGCTGTAAGTTATGCAACATGGGACCTTGTAGGCTCGTCGCCAAGAAGGGTGAGGAGCCACCGAGGGGCGTATGTGGCGCAACTCAAGAGACTGTTGTTGCAAGGAATTTCTTGCGCATCGTCGCTGGTGGCACAGCTGCACATGCTGACCATGGAAGGGCTGCTGCTGAACTGCTACTTGCGGTTGCTAACGGTGAGACTAAGGACTACGAAATTAAAGACGAGATGAAGCTCATAAAGCTCGCTATGGACTTTGGCGTTGAGACTTCTGGACGAAAGATTGAGGAGATAGCGAGGGATGTTGCAACATTGGCTCTCTCGGAGTTCGGCAAGCAGGAGGGCGAACTCGTTTTCATCAAGCGTGCACCACTCAAGCGCCAGCAGATTTGGCGTGAGCTTGGTGTAGTCCCAAGAGGCATCGACAGGGAGATAACAGAAGCGCTACATAGGACACACATGGGCACTGACCAAGACTATGAGCACCTATTGATGCACGCTGCGAGGGTCGCACTCGCCGATGGTTGGGGTGGTTCAATGCTTGCAACGGAGATACAAGATGTGCTCTTTGGGACACCATACCCGACAGTCAGCCAAGTCAACTTAGGTGTGTTAAAGCCAGACCATGTCAACATCATCGTCCACGGTCATGAACCATTGCTTTCGGAGATGGTTGTGATAGCCTCAAGGGAACCATCGCTTGTTGAGCTTGCGAAGAAGAAGGGCGCAAAGGGAATCAACATCGCTGGCATATGTTGCACAGCAAACGAAGTGCTCATGCGACATGGCATACCGCTTGCTGGCAACTTCTTACAGCAAGAGGCAGCGCTTGTTACTGGGGTAGTTGATGCGATGGTTGTGGATGTGCAATGCATAATGCAGTCGCTTCCTGAGATAGCCGAGTGCTATCACGGGCGCATCATAACGACATCCCCGAAGGCTAAGATACGAGGCGCTATGCACCTTGAGTTTAACGAGCACAACGCTCTTGAGTCCGCAAGGAAGCTCGTTGAGATAGCGATTGATGAGTTCAGCAAGCGTGGGGCAAACGGTTATGTTCCCAATTACGCTGTTGACTTGGTTGCTGGTTTCAGCCACGAGACCATCACATACATCCTTGGAGGGCTTTTCAGGGCGTCTTATCGCCCGCTGAATGACAACATAATCGGCGGACGCATAAGGGGTGTTGCGGGTGTAGTTGGGTGTAACAACCCGAGGGTCGCTCAAGATAGCGCCATAGTGACGCTCGTGAAAGAGCTTATAAAGAACGATGTGC
>Ga0272445_1001404_pt1 | contig 18860 bp, 18 predicted proteins | sample YNPCB0031_FD_194404 | JGI IMG/M metagenome (GOLD analysis project Ga0272445, IMG submission 194404) | Hot spring sediment microbial communities from Yellowstone National Park, WY, United States - YNP-CB-003-1 | ecosystem: Environmental > Aquatic > Thermal springs > Hot (42-90C) > Sediment... | reverse complement strand
GAAAGCGGAAGAGCCGCAGAGAGTCGTGGCGTTGTTGAAAGGGATGAAGAGGCTAGAGGCTTATAGGTCCTCCCTCGGCGTGATATGTACATCGCACGTGGGCGCCTACGAGGCCGACGTGGCGTCGCTTCTGTTGTCCATCGGGTGCAGCATCGCCCTAGTGGCTTCGCGGAAGGAAGACGGCGTACACGTGGTAATGAGGTCCCGCGGCTTCGACGTGGCTACATTAGCTAAGTCTCTGGGGGCCGGCGGCGGCCACAAAGAGGCGGCCGTGGCCATAATACGCGAAGATGTCGCAAAGACACAACTGCCCCGTCTACTTAGGAGGATCGTTAAGCAGATAGACGCAAACGCCGAGCTGTTAATACAATAACTACTTCTTACCCTAAAGTTGCACCACCAAAGCGCTTAATGAGGAGGACTCAGCTGGAGAAGTATACTTCGGCCAGCCCTCCATCAACGCGCGCCCCTTCTCCAGCTTTTCCAGCCAGCCCTCAGCCTTATTAGCGTCCACCCAGCCGTTCTCCACAGCCCTCTTAACGATCTCGGCGATGGCTTTTCTGAGCTCCTCGCGCCCAGCCGCAAGCCTGTCGGTGTAGGCTCTGACGTACCATTTGTCTTTGCTATCCTCCTTTTGCACCTCCACGCCGACTCCTGCAAGTCTCAAAAGGCGGGCCGCAAGCTCCACGCGGCTCCGATCCGTTGAGGCGAATTGGAGCAAGATGTCGTTCCGCAGATATATGTTGTACTTGACAGTGGCGTCTCTCTCCGATATTATCAAATCGGCGGCGACGTGGCCGCCCTTGGTCTGCCTCAGCCCCTCCCAGCTGACGCTGAGCCCCCGGCCCCCAGCTTCACGGCTTCAGCCAGCTTGTGGTTGATAATTCTTTCATCCCCCTCAAGCAGAGGAGACCCGTAGCGGAAGTAGAGACCGGCCAGCTTGACGGCATCGCCGCCGGACGAGACCACGTCAAACCCCCTACCGGGTCTCCTTACCTCCGTCTTAATGTCATAGGCCGCGAAGGCGGCAATCCAGAGCAAGGCGATTTCGCGCTCGCCGCTGGTCAAGCCGACTTCTTTCCGCGCCGCAGACACGTACCCATCTCCGCCTATTGCGCCGGAGACCACTGCGCCGAAGTACCTCAGCGTTGCTTCGTTCACGCCCAGCTTCTCCGCCTGAATAAGCAGAAGGGCGGGCGCGACGACCTCTCTAGCCACCTTGTCGTCGTTCAGCTTATTCCTCAACGCCTCTAGCTCGCCCCGGACCTCCTCACCCAGCCGCTTCACGGCGGCGTCCACTACGACGTCCCAGTTCTTCGCAACCCACTGCTTGAGGTCGTCCCAGCTCTTCACGTGCATAAGGTCCTCCAGCCCCGCCTTAGTTCCCAGCATCTTAAGCCACCCGACTTCCGCGCTTATTCCGATCGCCTCGTCGAGCCTCTCGAGGGGGGCTTCAACCACAACCTGCAACTTCGGCCCCTCCAGAGTCAAGCTCATGCGGAGCCCTCCAACAGACCAGTCGAACAAGGCATGAGTCTCAGCCAACTGCCACAGGTAGGAAGTAGACATCTTTAACACCCTCTTGTTCCCCTTTCTGCGTATTGCCACGTCGGAGTCAACCCAGCCCACCATGTAGGGGAGGCTGTCCTCCACGGGCAGACGCCCCCCAACCTCCTCCGCCGCCTTCATCGCCGCCTCAAGCTCTTGCTTGAAGAACTCACGCCATCTCGCGTCTAGCTCCAAGAAGTAGACTATGCTCGCCCCCTCCTCTCCCACCTTCTCAATCCACAGCTTTATGCCCAGCTCCTTGAGCCCACCGTCCTCCTCAAGCCTAAAGAGCTTAAACATGTAAGACGACTCGTCCCCCCTCTCAAGCATCAGCGCCAGCCTGCCGCCCTTCGTGAGCTCCTCGACAAAGCGTCTGTGGTAGTCGGCACCGGGTTTTAGGAACAGCCTGCGGAAGGCCTCCGCCAACATCTCCTCCACCGCCACCGGCCTCCCCACCTTAGCCCTCTTGGCCCTCTCGTACGCCGTCCACGGCGCATAGTAGAGGAGCCAGGCAGACCCACCCGCCTCAAGCCAGTACCCAGCCGCAATGCCGAAGGCGCCCCTCCTACCCAGCGCATACTCCCTATACGCGATTAAAGCCGCAAGGGCCTTCGTGCCGAAGCTAACGTCGTTAAACTCGGAGAGCTCATGCGCCTTCGCCTCTGCCAGCCTTCTGGCCATGTCTTCATTCACGTCGAGGAGGTTCCTCAGACCGTACTTGACTGCGTATTCGTTCAGCCGCTCCCTGAGGATCTCCAGAGCCTTTTCGAAGGCCTTGCCCTCCTCCTCGGCCAGCTGTGCTAAACGGCCGAGGTCGGCCATGTACACAACTTGCTTAAACGGCTCCTCGCCCACCTCCACCCTCTGCACCGCCTTCTTAGCCGTGTACTCTCTCAACACAGACCTGTAGACGTCGAACGCCTCCTCCAGCGCTAGGGCTACGTAGAATAGGGCGCGCTTGTTGTTCGCGTCTTTGCGGTACTTAGAATACAGCTCGGCGCCCCTTCCACGCATAAGCTCCCTCTCCTCAGAAGGCTTCGGCACAATCAACACCCTCAGCGACTCCCAAGGCTCAGCCAGCTTCACTTTCCCGGCGTTAGCCTCCCTGGCGATTTTCTTGAACTTCTCGTAGGGGTCGGAGGCCTCCTTAAGCATTTTGAACACCTCCTCCCGCGGATACTCCTTGACGCCGGCGGCTACAAACGGCGTCAGAGACGCCGCATAGGCCAGCTTATCAAGCTCCACGAGGCCCCACAGGTTCAACGCAACGCCCAGCGCAACCGCCCCAGCCGCCACAGCCGCCATCAAGAAGAGATACGCCTTGTGCTCATCCACCCAAACCAGCACCCGCGTCACCGCCTCAACAAACAGCTCAACAAGGCGCTGAACCGTCACCTTCACCTGCTCAAACGTCTCTTTAGCCGCCTCGTAGAGGGCCTTAGCCGCCTTCTGGACGTACTCAACAGCCTCCCTAAACCGACCCACCTCCGCCAACGCCACAGCGGAGGCCACCGACGAAACCACAGCCTCGCTGTAGAGGCCGCTGTACACCGAATACAGCGCCGCGGCTGAGGCGGCTTCTCCGCGTCTACGCCACATCTCCATGCGCCAGTTTAAAAACAACTATACGCAAAGAAAACCGCTGAAGAAATTAGAAGAGAGACGATGGAGAGGCTTAGTGAGTAGCCCCGGCCGCCCGACCCGGCGGAAGAGTTGTTGAGGAGTAGCCGGAGTTGCAAGCATTCGGCGTTAATTGGGTTAAGAAGTGGCTGGTCCTTAAGGAGAGGTTAATCGAAATCGCAAAGGTTATGCGCAGATTCCCGTGGATGGTGGATGTGGTGAGGCAGAGGCCGATGAGCATCCTCCACCCCTACGCGGTGGAGGTGTATGTGGCTAGGGACGGCTCAGATGTGTGCCTCTCGCTCACCTCGTCGAAGGCGTACTGCGCCCAAAACAGAGCCGTGAAGGAGACAAAGCTGGAGCTGGTCTTCAGCAGATACGAGACATACGAGGAGAAAATAAGAGAGGTATACCGCCCCAAGGGACTACTGGCCTACGCCACTGCGGCGAGGGAGTACGTGAAGGTGCTCTAGCTGGGCGTTGCGGGTCGTAGTTAGACGCTTTATAGAGGGTTACCTGCTTTACATTATTTGTTATGTTTGAGAGCTAGTCCAGTAGGTCAATCCTCCTGGCTTTAAAGCTACAGGCGGGGCACGCGTATATGCTCTCAATGACTCTCCCCCGGTATTTCTTGGAGAAGAACCTCTCCTGCCTATATAGACGTAGCACGTCTTTTCCACATTGAGGACAGCGGTACTCGGTCTCGACGCCTGGGCCAAGCTTTTGAGGCTTCTCCACCAAGGCGCGGCCGAGCGCCTCCTCTAGACCCGTCTCCAGCTCGACTGAGCTTACGCCTAGGAGCTTTATGTCCAGCTTGACGCCGTACCACCTGTGTGCCCTTTCTAGGAGCGAGTTTATGTAGTCCACCAAGACATACGGCCTGTATGAGACGACGACCAACACATCCAGCGCATCAAGCCCCAAGACCTTCTTGAGGTCCTCCACGTCGTCGAAACCGGGGAACTCCTCCCGCGGGCACCAGAAGCCCAGCCTCAGAGACCCCACGGAGGCGACTAAAAAATCGAGCCCTCTACGCTTGGCCTCTAGACCGCGTTCCTTGAGGTACCCCGCAACGGCGTCGCACTCCACGGCAACCGGAACGCCAAAGTATAAAAACACTTAGAGAAGTGGTCCAGTGCGCTGTCCAATGTTCCGCCCAACCGCAGACGGCCTTAGATGCGTGTTGATGCCCCCGGAGGAGTGGCGCATGAGGAGGCAACAGCTGGAGAAGTACTGCAACAACGGCGGTAGCGGTTGCCCCATATATGCGCAGTATCTGGCAAAAAAGGGGGCGAAGTAAGGCGCCGCGCATTATTTTTATACCAGCCAGTACGGAACCGACATGCTCTGCACATCTCTTCCAGAGTGCCTAGAGACCTTAAAGCCCCGCCACATATTGGCGATCTCGTCGCCGCTGGGAGGGCTCGGGGTACTCAGCCTGGCTAGGCAGACCAAGCTGTCGGTCCTCACCTCAGGCCCCGTCTTCAATAAAATCGCGGTGTTGGAGGCTGTGGACAACTACGGAGCGGAGGTGAAATACGCCCCGCGCCTCCACACGTCTATATACAAACTGGTGGGTGAGAAGGAGTGCTGGGTCGCGGGACCTCCCCTGGTGAGGTCCGTCGTCGCGGGGAACTCCACCTCTCTCTCGGTGTATACATGCACGAAGGTAGAAGGAGTTGAGAAGCTACTAACCAACGGGAAGCCTATAGAGACCCTAAGCTCCAAGATCCTCGGCGGCGGCGGAGACGGCAACGACTTCGACCTAGCGGTTCAGCTCAGGTCCTTACAGGTGAAGGGGGAGGACGAGGAGGAGGTCGCCGACAGGATAATCCGTAGCGGCGTCTTCGGCATTGACGACCTTGACACAATTTCGCAACAGCTCTGGCGGCTGGCGTCGCGGCGGAGGAACAGATCCGCGGTTCTGTTTAGAGAACCCCACACGGGGCTCGGCATAACGATACCAATGGTCTACTACGGGGTAAAGGTCGTGGCAGGCGGACAAGACTGCCCCCAGGGGAGATGCATTAAGACCACTGCGAAGCTACTAGAAAGAGCGCTTAGGCTTGCCCCACCGGCGAAGATCCACGAGGAGTGGCGCGCCGCCCTCAAGGAGCCTCAGACGAGGAGACGGATCGAGGACTCGCCGTATATACCCGCGATCCTCATGCTGACGGGAAAGATAGACGTAAGGCACGAGATGGGGATCAGGATATACACCCTTAGATAATTACAAATAATCGAAAGTCACGCCCTTTAGGGCGGGGAGGAGGTCAGTTGGTAACCTCCCTCCACGCCAAACCGAGCTCGTCGGCGTATCTATAGGCCTCCTCCATCTCCCCCTCTGAGACCCTCCGCCTGATCTCCCTATACCTATCCATCTTCGGGACGAGGTAGTCGGGTCTGTACTGATCCATCACGTTCACCAAGACATGTCGGCAGTTCTCCGCAAGCCACCTCAAGACCGGCTTTGTGCAACACTCCACATGCCCCGGCAACACCAGATGCCGCACGATTATGTCCTCGCCCCTGCTACATATAACCGAGAAGTTCCGCGTCGTAACCTCCCAATACCGCGGCGCCACCGAGTACTTCAAAGCACATTTGTCGTTGCCGTATTTAAAGTCTGGCAGCCAAATGTCAATGACGTGAAGAATCAGAGAGAGGCCCTCCGGCGTTAGGTACATGTTGGAGTTCCACAGCTGAGGCACGTTGACGCCTCTAGCCGCCAGCATCTTGAGAGACTCCAAGATGTGGGGTATGTTCGGCGTGGGTTCGCCCCCCACCCAATTTATGTTGCGCGCCCCCTCTTCTCTTAGCCTGATCTGTATTGCGGCGAGCGCCTGGGACGTCGTCTCTACGCCAGCTTCGGGATGCTGTGAGATGTCCCAGTTTTGGCAGTAGACACAGCGGAAGTTGCAGCCAGAGAAAAACACAGTGCCGGAGGGTACCAAGGGCGCCTCTTCCCCTAGGTGGTGGAAGAAGCTTGCCACCCGCGGCTTGTGGTCCAGGAGGCAGGCCCCCCTCCTCGTCGTCCTGTCTACGCCGCACCGCCTTTCGCAAAGCATACAACGCCTAAGTTGACGCCTGCCTAGTTCTATCTTCACGTCGAGGAAAGAGGCCCTCGGCAACTCCTTCTTGACTAGGCTTACGTCCGGCTTCTCCTTCTGGCGGCGCCACTCGTCGTCGAAAACTTCGCCTAACCTCTCGTGAAGCTTCCACAGCTCTTCGTCGCCCATCGAGGCGTAATCCGGCGGCGCCTCTATCCTCGCGGCTATGTGGAACTTCGCCGGCGCCGAGCTGCGCATAACTGAGTAGTACCAACGCAACCTCTCCCTCACTACGGGGCTTTCCCAGACCACCACCGCATCCGGCCTGTAGAGTTCCCAGTACACGTATTTCCTACATGTATTTTTAATACCTTTCTAGGAGGCGCCGTGGAACTCCTAGCCAAGGGCGCAGAGGCCGAGATATACGTCGTAGACTGGTTCGGGATGAGGGCAGTTCTGAAGTGGCGCAAGCCGAAGAGATACCGAGACCCCAACATGGACCACCAGATAAGGAGGCGGAGGACCATAAACGAGGTGCGGAACATGTACATGGCTCATACAATAGGCGTCAAGGTGCCCCCTGTGTACTTCTTCGACCCCGAAAAAACCGTAATAATAATGGAGTACGTAGCTGGAGAAAACCTACGCGAGTTGCTCAACCGCGGCGACTACGGCTACTTGAGGGACGTGGGCATGTTGGTGGGCAGGATGCACCGCGCCGGGCTGATACACGGAGACCTAGCCCCCACAAACATCATACTGTCGCGGGGAGACCTCTACTTCATAGACTTCGGACTGGGCGACATACGGCGGGGGTGGACGCGCAGGACAGCCATATTGATGGCAAGAGACGTAAACGTCCTGCTGAGGACGCTGGACCTCTACGGGGACAAAGCCGAGAAGCTGAGAAACCTCTTCTGGACAGGCTACAGAGAAGAAATGGGCCAAAGGGCAAACGCCGTGGAAAAAGAAGTGGCGAAAATAAGAGCATCAGGACGCTACGCAGAACGAACATAGCCCCAGCCAGCAAATACGCAATCCACACATCCACCGCCGCCTCCGCCGGCGCAACAACCACGCCGGCACAGAAGACATGTTTATAAAGCCGCTTTCTTTTGAGACATGTTGAGGGGTATCCCGTTGTTGGTGTTGGCGCTGTCTGTTGCCGTGGTTGCCGGCTATGTGGAGGTTTATGTAGAAGACGGCCCCGACCTAGACGGCCTACACATATACGCGTGGGACGGGGAAGAGTGGGTGCCTGTAGGTGTGACCTACGTCCCGGAGTACATCGACACCTACATAACCGCCGTCGGGCAGTGGGCACAGATGCCCTACTACAACATGTCTAGATACATACTGCAAATACCCAGAGAAGCCTTTAGACGCGGCCCGCCACGCACGCCCCCCGGCCTAGACAAATGGACGCTGGAGGTGCAGAACGGGACAAGTAAGGTGGCGGTGGAGCTGGCGGTGGGCAGAACACCCATCACCAAAGAAAACCTCACACTCACCACCTGGTACGCGCTAGGCGACAAGCCGCCCAAAACCCCCCACCGCGGGAAATTCATAAACCCGCCGAGAAGCCCGCCTAAAAACAACGAGGCCGCTGGAGAAGCGAGCACAGCAAGCTACGCCATATCCCCAGGCACAACCATCTACCCAATAGGAAGCCTATACTTCAAGCCAGTAACCGTAAGCGGCTCGTTCAGCACCTACATGCCGGTGGACACGCCCGTTGGGGATAACATGTTGTGTGGATTGCTTGAAATGCATTGGGTCGGCTTCGAGGTCCAGAACTTAACCGTCGGCGTCAAGGTGTCTGGCACCATCAACTACGGCACCTTGACCCTTGAGTTTTACAACATTAACCTCGACGGCACGTGCACACTCATCACCACCTATTCCACACCATTGCCCAGCTCCGGCAGGTGGACGAATATAGACGTGCAACCGCCACAAAACTCTCAGATAGGCATTAGAATACATGCAAGCGGCTACGCGCCGAGCGACGCCACAATTGATGTATACGTAGCGGCGAGGTATGTGAAAACAGTCAACAGCTTGGCGCAGGTGGCCACCACGAAAGCAACGACGGACTTCCCCTCCAGCGTCAGCTCCGGCTACCGCGACAGAATTGCCCTACTCTTCGGCCCCTACGTGGCCTACGACGGCTTGGCGGCCACCTCCGCAGGCACCTCCTACAGCTACATCTACATGCCGCCGCATTCGGCGAGGCTCCGCTGGACAGGTCAGCACTGTCCACCGCTTATGGTTTATTATTACGTCAACGGAATAGCCTATACACAACGTTCCATCGCCCCCGCCACCCCCTCCCCAGCTAACAACTACTGCCACTACGACGTCCCATCTACCGTCCTCCAGCTCTGGGCTAGAGCTTACGCAATCTCCAAAGCGCAGTCAAAAGGCGGCGAGATAACAATCTCGGCGGCTTATGATGTACGCAGATCTCCTGACGTGACGATATTCTTCAACGACAACCTAGAAATCGTCTACCACCGCTGGATAGAACCATTCCACTCCAACTACATAGATAGCAGTAGACTTAAGCCATTTGGAGAATGGGGCGTTATGTTGCTTCGTAGTACGTATCAGGTTCTTGGCTTAACTAATCTAAACATGACTTCAGAAATAAGGATTTCCCACTCCCAGATAGCGCTGTCTCTGGCCCACAACCAGCTAGACCCCACGCGGCATATATGCGGCGCCGAGTGGGCGATAACAGTCCCAGTAGCTGGGCCTAGAGTGTACTACGGTAACAGGTGGATTGAGGAGCAGTGGTGGGCCAGGCTGGGCAGGGGTCTGCTACTTAACAGGTTAGGCTGGCTCATAGCCCTTGGCTATAACACGGTTGTCTCTATCGTCGTTAATGTGGTGTATAACATCTTCCAAACAGCAAGCGGCAGTGCAAGCGTCACCTCCTCCAACGGCGTATATACCGTAAGGTGGATAAAAGGCTGGGCCGAGCCTCCGCCACCTACCGTAGTTGTGTTACTAGACCCCGCGTCCTCCTCGCCGTCGCAACACGCCGAGTGGAAATATTTCAGAGAGGGGCACTCAGCTTTTCCGTGGGCATGCATCATCGCCTCACCTCGCGACGTTAACACAAACATATACCTGCCTTCCGCTGGGGCCAGACAGTGGGCACTCGCGAAAATCTGGACGTGGCGCGGCCAAACTGATGTAGCAATAGGTGTGTTGCGTAGTTAATGTCTAAATTAATGTCTAGGTTTTTGTTTCTTATCTCTTTTTTGTTTCTTCTTCTTTTCTCGTATTGGGTGGGGGATGGCGTGTTGTATCCCTTGGGGGCCGGCGTCTTTCTTGCACTGTTTTATCTGGTGTTGGTGGGTGTGGTGTTTTTCTTCCACGTGATTCCTAATGTTAGGAGGAGGGTGTTGGAGGCGGCTGTGTTGGTGGTTCTCTTCGCCTCTTTCTACGTGTATCCGCCTCTTGCGCTGACAGCTATACCGGCTCTTTTCTTCGTGCTGCTGTACCCGGTGTATCTCGGCTGGAGGCACGGCGTCTTTAAAGACCTGACCCACATAATTCTCTGGTTTGTGCTGTCAGCCGCGATGGGCGTCGCCCTCTCATGGCCACTGCCTCAAACCCTCTGGATCAACATCCTCGTCGCCGTGTCGACGGCGCTACTAGCCCACTACATCCTCCTAAAAACATACCCACGCCCCAAAAGACAACACCAAAAGCCAGCAACCACGTAACCGAAGTACGCTGTGAGGGCTCTGTGTGTCAAGAAGATGGCGGGCCCGGTGGGATTCGTAGGCCGGCTCTCGCCGTGAACCCACGACCTACGGCTTAGGAGGCACGGCGGACCGGAGGCTGGGTCCTCCGCCGCTCTATCCTGACTGAGCTACGGGCCCCGTTTTTCACATGTCTCGTGTTTTTAAGTTTTACAGCGTGTCTAGGGCTCGTATTTTGTCTTCTCTATATTTCAAGAGTTTTTCAAGTCTGGGGACTTTCTGGGTTTTCATGGCCGTTGTCTTACCCTTGAGGCGCCGTGTGCCGGCGTTTACGGCCGTTGCGTTGTATGTCGGCTATTTATGGGGTTTGTCTCTCTTCGTCGTGTTGTCTCTTTTAGACGATAGAGTGAGGCGGGTGTTGCGGGGGCTTGCCGCGGAGTTGGCCTACTTAGCCGTTGTCGGCACTTCGATTTTGCCGCCGCGGAGCCTTCTTAGATTCCGGCTTTCTAGAGTAGTTACTCCTGAGGTGGTTTCTTATCTGGCCATGAGGATTGGAGGGGATGAGCTCGATGTTTTGACTAACTCTATGTTGGGGATAAGGCTGGGCGGCGTTCCTAGATGTGACCTGCTTATGGAGGTGTTGCCGGAGCTTCATAAGCTGTGCCTAGTCTTGAGGAGTAGGGGAGGGGAGCCTCTGTATAAGGTGTTGCCGGATGTGGTTGTGCCGTTGGCGATCTCCGCCTCGGCCGCGGGGTATGAGGAGGGCGACGTGTTGCTGACTAGCTATAGAGCAGCCGCTACAAGGAGGAATACAGACGTCGCCGCCGCGATGAGGTACTTCAGAAAGTGGTATCTCGTCGCCAAGTTCTGAGGCTTACTGCTGGAGACCGTTGTGAGTTGCCGATGCTTCTAGGCGCTCTTCTAAACAGGTCTTGGCGCATATTTAAAACGCCACGGCGGTGCTGAACGTAGCGTAGCGCTCTAATTTTTAAACAAGGGGGAGTCTTCTCTGTGTTTAGACGGGGTGATTGGGTCTTGTTGGTTGAGGAGCGTGGGGGGTTTAGGACTGTGGTGAGGGCGGGAGGCGGGGAGGTGCAGACGATCAGGGGGTATGTCGATACTGACGTCTTGGTGGGGGCGCCTCATGGCTTCTCGGTGGTTTCGTCCATTGGAGTGAGGTTTAGGGCTGTGCCGGCCACGGTTTTCGACGTGATTGAACATAAATTTCGTCTGGGCGCCCAGGCCATATACCCTAAAGACGCCGTTTACATAGTCAAGGCCGCGGCGGTGGGCCCCGGCTCGGTGGTGGCTGAGGCGGGGACGGGCTCGGGGTTCTTAACAGCCGTTTTGGCCTGGTATGTGAGGCCTTGGGGGCTTGTCTACAGTTTTGAAAAGAGGGCTGAACATCTGCGCATCGCCGTGAGGAACCTCAAAAACGTAGGTCTTATGGACTACGTAGATCTTCAGTTGAGAGACGTTGTGAAGTTTGGCTTCGGCTCGGTGCGGGTTGACGCAGTCGTCTTGGACATGGGCGATCCCTGGAACGCTCTGGACCACGCCGCGGAGGTGTTGAAGCCGGGGGGCACTGTCGTGATTTTCTCCACTACGGTTGAACACATGAGCAAGAGCGTAGAGGGGCTGAAAAGGTCTGGCTTCTACGACGTCTCTATTTATGAGGTGTTTCTGCGCCGTTGGAAGCCAGTGGCGGGCGAACTGCGCCCTGAAACTTTCGACGTGGTGCACACCGGCTGGATACTGTCGGCTAGGCGGGGATAATTTTTATTTAGATTTCTTAAGGCAACGGCATGGAGCTTATCAGAGAGGCGAGGCCTCACCGTAGGGAGAAGCTTAGGGAGAACTTAATAGAGTGGTTTCACTGGCTTCTGCGCGAGGCGGAGCTCTACGACGTACGTTACCCCGTCAAGGGGGCTTATGTGTGGCGGCCCTACGGCATGAAGCTTCGGCGAAATGTAGAGAATTTAATCCGTCGTCTCCACGACGAGACTGGTCACGAGGAGGTGTTGTTTCCCGTGTTTATCCCCTACGAGTTTTTCGGTAAGGAATCGCAACACATCAAGGGCTTTGAGAAGGAGGTGTTTTGGGTCTCTAAAGGCGGCGAGGCCGGCGAGAGGCTTGTGCTGAGGCCCACGTCAGAAACAGCCATAATGCCCATGGTTAAGCTGTGGGTGCAGGACTACAAGGACCTCCCGCTTAGGCTGTATCAAATCGTCAGCGTGTTTAGGGCGGAGACTAAGATGACGCATCCCATGATCCGGCTGAGGGAGATCAGCATGTTTAAGGAGGCGCATACGGTACACGTAGATAGGGAAGACGCCGAGAGACAGGTGCGCGAGGCCGTGGAGATATACAGGCGGATTTTTGACGAGATGTGTCTGGCGTATATGATAAATAAACGGCCCGACTGGGACAAGTTCGCCGGGGCGGAGTACACAATTGCCTTCGACACGGTCCTCCCCGACGGCAGGACGTTGCAGATAGGCACGGTACACTACCTGGGGACCAACTTCACGCGTGTTTTCGAGTTGGAGTATCTAGACGCCGACGGCGTTAGGAAGCTTGCACACACCACGTCCTACGGCATATCGGAGAGAAGCATAGCGGCTATGCTCATCACACATGGCGACGACGCAGGCACCACGTTGCCGCCTAATCTGGCCCCGATACAGGCGGTTGTTGTGCCGATATTCTACGGCGAGGAGGAGCTGCCTACAATAATGCCTACGGTGGAGGAGGCGGCGAAGGCGCTCACGGGCGCCGGCATCCGCGTCTATGTCGATGACAGAAGGGACAAGACCCCGGGCTGGAAGTTCTACTACTGGGAGCTCAAGGGCGTGCCCCTCAGGGTGGAGATAGGGAAGCGCGACGTTGAGAAGAGGCAGGTGGTCGTCACGCGTAGAGACACCCTCGAGAAATACGCCGTAAAGCTCGACGAGCTTGTAGACGCCGTGGGTGCCTTGATGAGGGCTGTGGGAGATAGCCTGCGGAGGAGGGCCTGGGACGAGCTGAAAAACAGAATTGTGCGGGTGGTGGACGTGGAGGCCGCGAAAAACGCCGTCAACAGCGGGAAGGTGGTTGAGGTGCCGTGGAGCGGCGACAACGAGTGCGGCGTCAAGATCCAAGAGCTCATAGGCGCGGAGAGCTTAGGCATCCCCCTGGATGAAGACGCGTCGGTGGGCGGATACGACCTGCGCGACTTGGCGTGTAGGGAGAAACGCGCCGAGATTTGGCTTAGGCTGTCTCAACGCTATTGAGCAAGAAAAATTTAAAAACTACTTCAGTAGAGGCGCCGTGCCTCCTAAGCGCCTACGCGGCGCGCGGAAAGCCGTAGGTCAAATCTGCCGACCCATCATTCTTCTTTATGCACATGGGAGATATTAAACGGATTCCGCCGTCACCGGCTACTCCACCTCTCTATCGCCTCCCTCAACTCCTCGTACCGCGCCATGGCGTCTATGTATCTCCCGGATCCTTTGATCATCGTCCTGCCGTCGGGCATCTCCACGGCGATGGGTCTCTCGCCGGTCAAAACCTCAATCAGTTTGACGGCCCTCGCCACAGCCTCCCCACCCCTCACGTAAAACATAAGACGCCTCGCGCCGCCTCTATCGCGGTAGAAGGTAATCTTGTACTCCCCCGCGGCGCCGTCTACCTCCGCCCTTAGCGTAATGTACAGCTTGCCGTCTTTCTCCTCGGTCTTTACGTCCAACACCTTGACGCCGTCTTTCTCCAGACCCACCAGGCGGAGGGCGCCCCGGCTCCTGCCCTCCTCCACCAGCGCCTCCAGCTTTCTAAGGACTTCGCCGCCCCTCTTCTTAGCTTTTTCTTCGAGGAATTTGAGGAACTCCGCGGCCCTCCGCCTCTGCTCCCCTTCGCCGTATGTCGAGACTCGCGCGAGATGCCTCACCCCCTCGGCCAGGAGATACACGCGGCCCCCCTCCCCACCCCACCGCACAGTGAAGTGTACGCCCTTTTCAAGACCCATTGCCTTGAATTCTCTTACCACATCCTCCACCGACTCCCGGCTGGTGGAGCGGAAGCGCACCACCAACGCACCCTCCACAAGCCTCACCATGAACTTCTTCCCCTCCCACACCGCCATTCCCTTCTCCAGCTTCTCCAGCCAGCGTCTGGCCTTTTTCTCATCAACCCAGCCGTTGTCGCGCGCCGTCTTGATGATCTCGGCTAGGGCTTCCCTAAGCTCCTTTCGTCCGGCCGCCAGCACGTCTGTGGCGGCTCTGACTTGCCACACACCTCCGCCGCCCACCTTCTTCACCTCCGCGCCGACGCCCGCATGTCTCAAGAGAAGGGCCGCAAGCTCGGCGCGGCTCCGGTCCGTCGATTGGAACTGGAGCTCCACCTTGTTCTCACGCAGATATACGTTGTACTTCACGGCGACGCCGGCCTCCGAGAGGGTCAAATCGGCGGCGACGAGGCCGCTTGGAGTCAGCCTTATGCTGTTCTTGTCAAGTTGCACCTCTACCAGGTCTCTTTCATGAATTCATTGAACTTTTCGCTTAAATACCCTCCGCCTGCTGAGGGCGCAGAAACGGCGAGGAGGCGTTTAAACTTCGCCGCGTCTTCGCCGTAGGCGGCTATGCGATATACGCCCTCGCCTATGTACACTCGCGCGTTGAACTTCAGCTCGTCGGGCAGGAGCTGGTTGAGCAGGTGCAGTGTAGCTAGGCGCAGTAGCGCGGCGCCTCTGCCCAGCTCCCCACCGACGGTCAGCCAAACATCATATGGCCCCACTGCGCCGTCTCCCGCCAACGCCGTGGCATACATCTCGCCGAAGTACAATAACGCCTCTTCTCTGTCGAACTCGCCTCTCAGCGCCTTGTCCAGCATAATTAATTCCAGGGCTGGAGCGACGAACTTCCTAACCACCGCATCCCTCGCGCAATCCCTCGCGAGGCAGTACACATTGGGATCTTCGCCGCTTAGGACGCGCCTTACAATGCCCCAGACCTCTTTATTAGAGACACCGACCAGCTTCTCCGCCAACTTGTTGATGTGCTTCTCTGCATATTGCTTACGCCCTTCTGCGTAGTAGATAATCAGCCTGGCCAGCTCTTTGGCGAAGTCGCCTGCTATCCTTCCACCGCTTAGATCCTCCACAGCCTTCGCCAGCATCTTGATCCGCTCTTCACGCCAATCGCCGTTGTTTTTACCCCTCCTCGCCTCGGCGAAGTGGGCAAGGAGCGCCAGCTCGCCCAACATCCTCCTCCCCCACTCCTCCCTCTCCACGTCGCTCATCCCCTCGGGGCCAATCCAAGGCTTTAACTCATCGGCCAGCTCCTCGACCTTTTTCAACACCCAGCTCCAGTCTATGGCGTCCACAAGCTCCCGCCAGTTGTTAACGGTATGGCCTAGCAGAGACTTCAGCCAATTGCTCCCCCTCAAGATCTCGTCTTCCCTCTCGCGGGACCAATACGCAGTGACAGCCAGCTTGATGCCCTCCCTCGTGACGATGGTCTTGCCGCTGAATGAATTCGGCCTGCCAAGGAGGCCGAAGTACCACCCCAACTGCCAAGAATGAACGGTGCCAGCCACTATCTGCCTCCAAGATGTTGATACGTCTGTGGCGAGCCACTCCACGTACTGCGGCGCCTTATCAAACCCCGATAGGTCGGGCGCCTCCCTCCTCGCCTCCTCCACACGACGCCTCAGCTCCTCCTCGCTGACATTGAAGTAAGCCACCTCCCCTATCCACAGCTCGCCGACGAAGGCCTCGACGCCGCCGTAGATCCTAAACACCTGGAACCCCCTCTCGACGCGTCCCTTTTTGCCTCTCTTCTCGACGGGTCTAAACTTGAGATCCGCTTCGCCGTATCCAATCAAGAACCGCAGAAGCACAGAGGCGGCCCTATCCTCCCAGTCTACCGCCCCCTTAGGCGAGCGGAACGGGTCGACGGTCTCACCGCGTGCGTTGGCGACCCTATCGGCCTTGCTGTAAGCGCCTATCGGCGTCAGTAACACCATATCTGCCAGAGCGCCCTCGCCCATAAGCAACATTGCAGTGTGTCCGTATATTCCGCCTTTCGCTACAGAGAGAAGGGTAGCGTAGGCCTTAGTCGCCACATTGGCGTCCGAGTATTTGCTCAACTCGACGCTCCTCGCCTCAGCCAGCTCATCCGCCAAGCCGAAGTCCACCTCTAGGTGGGGTCTGAGCTTTTCGTATAACTCACGGCTGTGCGACTTGTACAACGTCAACACGGCGTTCAGCTCTCTCCTCACCTCCTCCGCCACCTCCTCCAGCCTCCTCTGCGCCTCGCGGAGTCTCTTGATATCGCTGGTTGCCACAGTGAACTCTTGTTTCTCGACCAGACCCCTCGCCCAGCGGTACAGCTCAGCCCACTCCCTATACGCCTCTGCGTTTTTCACAAGCGCCTTATAGAGCACAAGCGCCGCGGCCACGACGGCGCCTCTCTCCGCCTCGCCTTCGACGCGCGCTAACGCCTTCCTCAGCTCCACAAGGGGCGGAGGCAAACCTCTCCCAGCGGCCAGCTTCAGAAACGCCGCGTACGGCCTCTCTCCCTTCAGAGGAGCGCTGATAATCTCGTCAATGACATTCGCGTCTATTTTCCACCTCTCGTACCTCTCAGCCAGCGACCTAAACCTCTCAGCCGCCTTCTCGCCCACGTCGGCAAGGCCGACGAAAAACGGCGCGCCCATGGCGGCATGCCCCAGCTTCTCCATCTCCACCAAACCCCACAGGTTCAACGCGGCAGACAGCGCAACCACCCCAGCCGCGGCGGCCGCCATCAAGAAGAGGTTGGCCTTATGCTCATCGATCCAAGCCAGCACCCGCGTAACGGCTTCAACAAACAGCTTAACGAGGCGTTGAGCCGTAACCCTTACGTGCTCAAAGACGTCTCTTGCCGCCTCGTAAAGCGCCTTCGCCGCCTTCTGCACGTACTGCACCGCCTCCCTAAACTGACCCACCTCGGCGAGGGCAACAGCCGAGGCGACGGAGGAGACAACGGCCTCTGAGTAGAGGCCGTGATACGCGAAGTGCGGCGCCGCCGAGAGCCGGGCTGAGGCGGCTTCTCCGCGTCTACGCCACACCTCCATGCGCCGGTTTAAAAACAACTATACGCAAAGAAAACAACTGAGGATTAGAACAAGACGATGGAGAGGCTTAGGGAGCCGCCTGAGCCGGCTTTAGTTATCAAGATCGACCCCGTGGAAGAGCTTCTGCGGGAGTGGCCGGAGCTGGGGACGTTTGGCACGGAGTGGGTTAGGAAATGGCTGGATCTTAGGGAGAGGCTGGTGGAAATTGCCAAGACACTGCGTAAATTCCCGTGGATGGTGGATGTGGTGAGGCAGAGGCCGATGAGCATCCTCCACCCCTACGCGGTGGAGGTGTATGTGGCTAGGGACGGCTCAGATGTGTGCCTCTCGCTCACCTCGTCGAAGGCGTACTGCGCCCAAAACAGAGCCGTGAAGGAGACAAAGCTGGAGCTGGTCTTCAGCAGATACGAGACATACGAGGAGAAAATAAGAGAGGTATACCGCCCCAAGGGACTACTGGCCTACGCCACTGCGGCGAGGGAGTACGTGAAGGTGCTCTAGCCGTTTTTTCTTCATTTTCCCCGCCGCGCAACTCCTCGCTCAAGTCATCCCGGCGCCGAGGCACAGCCGGCGCCTCCCCGCATACGTCCACCCCTGAACATGACGCCAAGCGGCACCCCCAGATACCTAAAGAAGTCCGCAAGTAGAAGACCCTAAAAATTTAAAAACCGTTCTAATAAAGGGGTTGTGCCTAAAAAGCGCAAGAATCGGGGCCGTAAGAAGGGCGATAAGGGACGAGAGCCGTATGTATATTGCGATAACTGTGGAAAGGTAACGCCGAGGTCTAAGTCGGTGAGGTTGACCGTCCCCTACTCCCCCGTGCCGCCCGACTTGGCCAGAGAGCTTGAGAAGCAGGGCGTCATCATATCGCGGTACTTGGTAACTAAGCGCTACTGCATTAATTGCGCCGTGTTCTTCGGCATAATCAAGGTGCGTCCCAGGGAGGAGCGGAAGAAGAGGGTGCCGCTTCAACAAGTCATTTGAGCGCTTTTTTGATAAAAAGCGACGTCGCGTGTCCTTGGTCTATCGACGTCAATAGCCTAGTCAAGAGCAGATTCGACGTCCTTGTGGATTTTGTAGTGGAGTCTCTCCGCGGCGGCGTGAGCGAGGTGTATGTAATGTTATGCGAGGGGACGACATACCGCATAACGTCCGTGCCCTCCGGCCGGGCGCGCGTGGTTGCCTCTTGGCTCCTAACGCAGGGGTCGTTTAAGGCCGATTTACGTGCAATCTCGGCCAGGTACAGACATGTGTACTATCTACATGAAAGCGGTAGAGACATCTCGGATGTGCGTCTGGAGGGCGACGGCTTGTTTATCTTCGGCGACCACGACGGCCTTTCGCCGGAGGACGAGGAGCTTCTGTCTAGACGCGCTATATGGATCTCGCTTGGGCCGTTGCCGTATATGTCTTGGCAAGCCGCGGCGTATGTGGCGTACGTGCTTAAGAGACTATCTTAATTAACGGGTATAATCGTCAGTGGTTTCCGAGAGGCTGAGGAGGGTCGTGAACTTGGACAGGATAGGGAGACGCATCCCCCTGAGCCCAAACCTGCTCACGTTGGCGTCTGGGCTAGTCGCTTGGGGCGGCGTGCCTCTGGTGCTGATCTACGGCTTCCCGCCGTGGCTATTCATACTGGTCTCTGGTCTGCTAGACGGGCTAGACGGCGCAGTCGCCAGAAGCAGAGGCGTAGCCTCCAGAGGGGGAGCTTTTCTGGACTCGTTCCTCGACAGATATTCCGACGCCGCGTATTTAGCCTACTTCTGGGGACGCGTGGATCCGTTAGTGATCTACGTCGCTTTGGTGGGGACCTACGCGATAAGCTACGCACGGT
>Ga0272445_1001402_pt1 | contig 18872 bp, 18 predicted proteins | sample YNPCB0031_FD_194404 | JGI IMG/M metagenome (GOLD analysis project Ga0272445, IMG submission 194404) | Hot spring sediment microbial communities from Yellowstone National Park, WY, United States - YNP-CB-003-1 | ecosystem: Environmental > Aquatic > Thermal springs > Hot (42-90C) > Sediment... | reverse complement strand
ACCAAGGTAAATCTTATAAAGATGCTGTCATCTGTGTCGCACACAAACTCCTTAGAGTTATTTATGCCTTGCTTAATGAAAATAGAACTTTTAAATAATTTATTCATTTATAATAGTTGACTCCTTATTTTATTTGTATTTTGTTCCAATCGTCAATAAATTTTTGTATACCTTTAGTTGTAAGTTCGTGTTCTAAAAGCTCATTAATCAGTTTATATGGTACAGTGGCAGCATCAGCGTTATATTCAGCACTTTTTACAATATGTTCAATGTTCCTCACTGAAGCGACAATAACTTTTGTTTTAACATTATATGCTTTATATACTTGCATTATAGATTTTATAAGGTCAGTACCTACTTGGCCAATATCATCAAGCCGTCCTACAAAAGGACAAATATAATCAACTTCAGCCATAGATGCAACTAAAGCTTGTTTTAAAGAAAAAATTAAAGTAAAAGCAGTTTTTATACCTTTTTGTTTAAGTTCTTTTACTGCTTTTAACCCTTCAGCAGTAAGTGGTATTTTAGCAACAATTTGTGATGAAATTTTTGCAAGTTCTAAACTTTCTTCAACTATTTTTTTATATTCTGTTGAAACAGGTTCTGCTAAAACCGGTACATCCGCAATTTTACAAATCTCTTCTAAAACTTTTTTTGATTCTTTAAACGGATCAGATTTTATATTAGCAAGTTGTTTAGCAAGCAATGTTGGGTTTGTAGTAACACCTGAAAGTATTCCCAATTGATGTACATTTTTTATTTCTTCTACATTAGCAGAATCTATAAAAAGTCTCATATATTCCCCCCTTTCTAAACATTCGCCATTACATAATCTATAGCTTTTAAATTAATATCCAGAGTTTTTTTACTAAAAATTTTTGAAAGTATATTTCTTACCGAATCTATCTTTACAACATTTGTTCTTTTAACAATAGTAGTTAACATTACAATGTTTGAAACTAATGTTGTACCAATTTTATTTGCAATTTCTGTAGCATTGACTCTTACAATCTCTAAATTTTTAGCATGTGATTTCAAAAACTCTATTATTTCAGTTTTTTCTTCAATTAACGTAGTGTTTAAAAACAAGAATTTTTGTGGTATAAATTTTTTTAAAAATTTTATATACGACGGCATATTCATTATTGTCATCATTGTCGGTTCTTCTACTACAGGGGAATAAATGAAACTGTCAGAAATCTTCACCATACAATTTGCAGTACCACCTCTTACTTCTGCACCATAAGAAGGATAATATGTTGCAAACTTTCCTTCTTCCATTGCTGAGTAAACTAAAATTTTCCCTAATGTTAACACACCTTGGCCACCACTGCCTGCTATGAAAAGTTCTTCATACATCTTTATATACTCCTAATGGGAAAAATTTTGTTAATTCTTCTTCTACCCATTTTACTGCTTCTAAAGGTGTCATATGCAACCCAGATGGGCACATAGATAAAATTTCTACCAAAGAAAAACCTTTGTTTTCAATTTGTTTTATAAACGCTTTTTTAATATACGATTTTGTTTGAATAACATTTTTTGGATTTGTTACTGCCCCTCTTGCTATAAATTTTGTCCCTTCAAGTACTGAAAGTAACTCACAAACTTTTAAAGGATAACCATCACGATTAGCTTCTCTACCATATGGTGTAGTTAAAGTTTTTTGTCCTAACAAAGTAGTTGGTGCCATTTGTCCTGAAGTCATTCCGTATACTGTATTATTCACAAATATAACTGTTATATTCTCTGAACGATTTGCAGCATGGATTATCTCAGCAGTACCTATTGCTGCTAAATCACCATCTCCTTGATATGTAAAAACTATTCTATCAGGTAATACTCTTTTTATTCCTGTTGCAACAGCAGGTGGTCTACCATGAGGTGCTTCAGAAACATCAAAATCCCAGTAATCATAAGCAAAAACAGCACAACCAACAGGTGCAATACCAATTGTTTTTTCTCTTATGTTTAACTCATCAATAACTTCTGCAACTAATCTATGAATAATACCATGGCCACAACCTGGACAATAATTGTGATGTGTTTGTTTTAAACTTTTTGGTTTAACAAATTTTGTTGGCGTCATAAAATTCTTTTAATATTCTCAATTACCTCCTTACTTGAAACTAAAGAACCGCCTGAACGACCATAAAAATATACCTGTGCTTCTCCCTCTACTGCAAGTTTTACATCTTCTATCATCTGTCCTAAATTCATTTCAACAACAAGAAATTTTTTTACTTTTTTTGCAACATCTTTTATTTCTTTATATGGGAAAGGCCATAGAGTGATTGGTCTGATTAATCCTACTTTTATTCCTTCGTTTCTTAATTTATTCATCGCTTCAAGTGAAACCCTTGCTGACATACCATAAGCTACTATACATACCTCTGCATCATCTACATTATAAAACTTTACTCTTACTTCATCTCTTCTTATCCTACCATATTTTTCTTTCAACTTCAAATTAAGTTTTTCAAGTTCGCCTTCTGCCATCAGTAAAGAATGTATTTTTCTTGAAGGCCTGTTTTTAGCACCGTCTAAAACCCAACTTTTGTCAATTGGTTCATCAATTTTAACATTTAGTTTTCCTTCGTCACTTTCTGTATCAAAAACTTCCATCATCTGGCCAAGATAACCATCAAAAATTATAAGTACTGGATTTCTATATTTTTCTGCAAGCAGAAAGGATTCTTTTGCAAACTCATAGATCTCTTTAACACTAAATGGTGCTAACACTATCGTATAATAATCACCGTGTCCACCACCACGGGTTGATTGAAAATAATCCTGTTGTGAACCAGATATATTTCCAAGTCCTGGACCTCCCCGCATAACATTAACTATCACACAAGGTAGTTCACATCCACAAAGATAAGATATTCCCTCTTGCATTAAAGATATTCCAGGAGACGAAGATGTTGTCATTGCACGTTTACCTGTTAAAGCAGTACCAAAAACCATATTTATTGCAGCAAGTTCTGATTCTGCTTGTAAGAAAACTTTACCTAACTTTGGTAGAACCTCAGCAAAATATGCTGAAACTTCATTTTGTGGAGTGATAGGATAGGCATAGTATGCATCAAGCCCACCATCAATCGCTCCTTCACATAACGCTATGTTACCTTGTAGTATTTTTTTCATTTTTTGTTCTTATAAATTTTCAAAAATTTATTTATAGCTGATCCATAAACAACAATTCTATTAGAAAATTTTTGATTATTTTTAATATTTGTTTTTAACAACTCTAAAGTCATAGGTTTGCTTAACCAAAATTTAATTTCTCTATAATGAATTTCACTTTCATTTCTCATTTCAATTTCTCCAATTGTTCTTCCATTAACCTTAAAAACAACTTTTTGTGCATCAAGTTGTCCTTCAGATCTTGCTTTTGAATTTTCAACCTCAAAATTATTTGTTAACACATTAATAACATCTTTATTTAAAAATATATGAAATACTTCTTTGTCTTTAACTACTAAAAAATCAACTTCGCCACTATTGAATATACTTTTATCAAGAAAAGCGCCTAAAAGTCGTTTTTGTTTTAATTTTTCACATAATTTCCGCATAGGTTCTTGCAGTTTTTGTTTATAAACTATTTTATTTTTAACATATTCGTTTCTATCTTCTGGAAAACTTTCTATACATTTTAACATTATCTCACCTATTCCATTCATACCTTTAAAAGTATAATCCTCTTCAAACCTACTTTTGCTATAAAGGAATATTTGCCATTTTTTCTCACCACTTTTGACTGAATATGAATATCCTTCATAATCTATTACATCCTTTTTTGCTTTAGGATCACTTTTAAATTCTTTACCAATACCTAAAAGTTCTGCAAATTCTTGTGCATCTCTGTGACCTTGCAGTTTTACATAACTTGCTTTTTCATGTGACATTGCACGTTTTTTGTTCATATTTTTATTATCAAAAGTTCTGTTGTTTTTTTAATATGATTTCTATTTTGCTTCAATCTGTTAATACCTATCCGTGTTTCTCCTTGCCCCATTGTGTAATGAATTGGAAGTTCTACAATTTCACAGTCCTTATACCATTTTTTAATAGTAGGAGAATTATTATATGATAAGATAAACCCGCCTTTATGCTCTAACAACAAATCTCTTAATAGTTCGTGGTTAAAATTGTTATGGTGTATAGGAAAATTTCTTTGAGGATAAAGCCCTCTAAAAAGAGTGCTGTCTTCACCTAAATAATATGGTGGGTCACAATACAAAAAATCATTTTTAAATAAAGGTATTACTTTTTCAAAAGAAGCACATTCAACTTTAATATTTTTAACATTAAAATTTTTAACTCGTTCAAGTAGCCGTGAATATGTTTTTTCATTCGCATAAACACTTGACATCCATCCTAAAAACCCAGGACCATATGAAAGATTATGGTTAAAATAATAATATGCTGCAAGTTTTACAGGTTCTAATTTAATTTTACCTTCCCAATGTTGTTTTAATTTCTGTTTAACTTTATCATAAATCTCCTTAGTTGGTTTAAGTTTCTTTAACTCATTATACAATTCAATAGGTTTTTCTATTTGTATCTTCCAATAGTTCACTAATATGTCAAAAATATCAAATCCAATTACTTCAATCCCAAGTTCTTTTGCAACAGCTATCTCAATAGAACCGCCACCAAAAAATGGCGAAATTAATCTTTTTATATTTGACGGTATTCTCTCAACAACATAACCTACTGCCCAACTTTTACCACCTGCATATCTTAATGGTGAACCTAAATATCTTTTATATCTGCCGTTTTTACATCTTAAACTATTCAAAAATTTTTCTTTTTTATCTAATTCTCTTTGTATTGGGAACAAAAAGTATTGGTTGTAAAAAGAAGAATAACTTTTTTCCATAACGTTAGTTGAAGACACTAATTTTTTCATAACAATTTTATTCTTTGACAAAAACTCCAATTAAATAATCTGGACACATAATATAACATCTGCCACAACCAATACATTTTGTTTCATCAATAACCTCCACATATCTGTAGCCTAATTTGTTAACATTTTCTGTTAAAACCAAAATTTTCTGTGGACAATTTACAACACACAATTCACATCCTTTACAATGTTCTTTATCTATTTTTACAACAAACAACTTTTTAGTTGTAGTTGTCATTCAATTTCCTTTTTTGCTTGGTTTAACAAATTTTTTGCATGTTCTATAGACGACGAATCTATTTTTGCACCACTTAACATATGAGCAATTTGTTCTATCTTTTTTTGTTCATCTAAATCTTCTACATTTATAACAGTTGTATCTTTTGTCTGATGTTTACTTACAAGAAAAACTTTGTCAGCAAAACATGCAATCTGTGGTAAATGAGTTATACAAAATAACTGTTTGTTTTTCAACGATAACAATTTTAGCTTTTTACCTATAGTGAATCCCATTGGTCCACCAACGCCTGTGTCTATCTCGTCAAACACTAAAACTGAAGTGTTTTCTTTTTTACCTAATACTGTTTTTATTGCAAGCATTATTCTTGACAACTCACCACCTGAGGCTATATCTTTTAACAACAAAAAAGGACTTCCTGGATTCATCATTACAAGAAAGTTTATTTTATCAAAACCAGTAGGTGTAAGAAATTCTTTTGTTTGTTGTGAAGTTTCTATTTTTATTTCAATCTGTGCTTTTTGTAATCCAACTGATGCAAATTCTTTATTAATCTGTTTTTGTAATTCTTTCGCAGATTCTTTTCGTTTATAAGAAATTTCTTTTGCAAGATTTACTAAATCTGTTTCTAACTTTGTTATCTCTTCTTCTAACTTTTGTAAATACTCTGTATTTAAAGAAATTTCCTGAAGTTGTTTTTTTGCTTGTTCATAAAAATTTTTTATTTCTTCTACAGAATTGCCATACTTTCTTTTAAGTTTTTTTATTAAGTCAACTCTGTCAACTAAACTATCAATAAAATCTGGTGTGTAACTTGAAAAAGTTTTTTTATATTCTTCAATTTTTTCCTTTAATATATCAAGTTCTGAAATAGTATTTGGTAAAAGTTCTTGTGAATCTAAATTTATATACTGAGCCAAACTTTGCCAAAGTTTTTGAATACTATTAATTTTTTGTTCTACTTCAGAGATATTAAACTTTATTTCAGATAAAATATCTAAAACTTTTTGTGCATTTTTTGCTTTTTGAAGTTCTTCTTCAAGTTGTTCATCTTCAGAAGTAAGTTTTGCCTGTTCTATTTCGTTAATCTGATATTTTAATAGTTCAGATTGTTGTTGCAAATTTTTTATTTCTGTTTCTAAACTTTGTTTTTCTTCTAACTTTTTCTTATACAAGTTGTAAAGATTTTTATAATTTTTTACTAACTCTTCTAATTCTGCGAACCTGTCTAAAACAGCAAGTTGTGTGTCAGAAGAAAGTAGTTTCTGATGTTCATTTTGTCCATGTATATCAACTAAAAAACTTGTAAGTTTTTTAAGAAAACTTAATGAGACAAGTTTGTCATTGACAAAACATTTTGATTTGTTCTGTTTATCAACTTCTCTACGAATAATAATCTGTTCTTCTGTCTCTATGTCAGATTCTTTTAACACTTCTATAACTTCATCATCACAATTTTTGATTTCAAAAACCCCAATAATTTCTGTTTTATCAGCAAAACTTCCTACTATTGGGACAGAAATTTTTTCGCCACAAAGATAAGATATTGCTTCTATAATAATAGACTTTCCAGCACCTGTTTCACCAACAAATATGTTTAATCCTTTATCAAATTCTAATGACAAGTGTTTTAAAAAAATATAGTTTTTAACTTCAAGATAAGTCAGCATAAGTTATCTTAAAAAACGGAGAGGGTGGGATTCGAACCCACGGTCCCGCTTTTGGCAGGACACACGATTTCCAGTCGTGCCCGTTAAACCACTCCGGCACCTCTCCACTTTAGTTATTAGTTCAGAGTTTGGAGTTCAGAGTTATTAGTTATTGGTTATTAGTGTTTAGAATTATTAGTTCAGAGTTTTATAACTCATAACTAATCACCAATCACTCATATACTAATAACCAATAACTCATTCACTCATCTACACATCAACTCATTTGCTCATCTATACATCAACTCATCCACCCATTCACTCACTTTAGTTCTTTTATCAAAGCAGCAATTTTTTTTATAGCTAAAAACCTATGGCTTAAAGAATTTTTTTCTTCAGTAGACATTTCAGCAAAAGTCTTTCCTCTTTGAGGATAAAAAAATACAGGGTCGTAACCAAAACCATTTGTACCTTTTGGTTCAAAAGTTATATATCCTTTAACTTCTCCTTTTCTAGTATAGTATTTATCTTGTTTAGGCACATAAAGACAAGCTACACATATAAATTTTGCAGTACGTTTCTCCCAAGGAACATCTTTTAATTCTTTTAATAACTTCCTATAATTATCTTCATAACTTGCAGTATGTTTTTTTGGATCAGTATCAGCATATCTTGAAGAATAAACTCCAGGCGCACCGTTTAGATAATCTACAAACAACCCTGTATCTTCACTTAAAGACGGCAACCCTGTTAAATTTCCTATAACTTTTGCTTTTTTAATAGCATTTTCTCTTAAAGTTTTCCCATCTTCTTCAATCTCAATTTTTTTATCAAAAAAATCTGAAACAGATAATAGTTCAATATTCAGTTTTAAACTTTCAAAAATATGTTTTATTTCTTTTACTTTATCTTTGTTTTGTGTTGCAAGAACAATTTTTTTTATCATAGTTTCAACTCTTTAAGCAAAGAATCTAATTTAGGTTTTATAGTTTTTATTTTAACTTTTTTCTCAGCTGTTTTTATAGCACAATTTGGATCTTTAAGTCCATGACCTGTAAGAATACAAACAATATCAACATTTTTTTTATTATCAAAATATCCATTTTTTACATATTTTATAAGTCCAGCTAAAGATGCTGCTGAAGCCGGTTCTACAAAGAGACCTTCTAAAGAAGACAAAAGATAATATGCGTTTAATATCTCTTTATCTGTAACAGTATCAATTACTCCGCCAGATTCATCCCGTGCTTGTTCTGCATATTTCCACGATGCAGGATTGCCAATACGTATTGCAGTAGCTATAGTTTTTGGATTTTTTATTGGTTTACCTTTAACTATAGGTGCAGAACCTGCTGCTTGAAATCCCATCATTATTGGAAGTTTGTTTTCACAATCAATGTTTAAATTTTTATTTTTAAACTTATAGTTTTTTTTACGAAGTTCATAATACTCTTTATAACCTTTCCAATATGCAGTGATATTACCAGCATTTCCCACAGGCATAAACTGGTATTCAGGAACTTTTTGTAGTTGCATTATGATTTCAAAAGCAGCGGTTTTTTGTCCTTCAATACGATGAGGATTTAATGAATTAACAAGTGTAATTGGATAATTTTGAGAAATTTCTTTTGCAAGTTTTAATGCTTCATCAAACAAAGATTCTACTGCAAAAACTTCAGCACCATGCATTACTGCTTGAGATAATTTCCCTAAAGCAATTGCTCCTTTAGGTATCAAAACAATACAACGTATATTCGCTTTTGCTGAATACGCAGCAGCAGAAGCTGATGTGTTCCCAGTTGATGCACAAATTACAGCTTTTGCATTATTTTCTTTTGCTTTTGATATAGCAACAGTCATCCCACGATCTTTAAAAGAACCTGTTGGATTGTCACCTTCGTATTTCAAATATATGTTTAACTTAACTCCATATTCTTTTTTCAATTTGTGCTCAATGTTAACAGCTTTCACCAATGGTGTATTACCTTCATATAAAGTTACAATAGGAGTTTTTTCATTAACAGGAAGCAACTCTTTGTAAAACTCTATAACACCAGGCCAAAACGGTTTCATAATGTGTTAATAAATTCTTTTATTTGTTCAATCTGTGATTCAGGTGTGAACCTCAATTTTGAAATTTTATCTTTTATTTCTGAGGTAATCAAATTTTTCACAGTAGATTCGTTAGCTAAAATTTTTTCTTTAGCTTTATGATACAAAGTCATTATTGCTTTTAACATAAGATATTGTTTTTTAGCAGAACAATAAGTATCTACAGGATCAAATGCTGATTGGTACAAGAAATCTTCCCTTAACATACGAGCAATTTCTAAAACAAGTTTATCTTGTTCAGAAAGTGTCTCATATCCGATAAGACGAACTATTTCTTTCAACTCAGACTCTCTTTGCAAAATAGCCATTGCTTCAGTCCGAAGTTGTGGAAAGTCTTCTCCTAAGTTTGTTTTATAATATTCTTCTAACTGATCCAAATATAAAGAATAACTTGTAAGCCAGTTTATAGCAGGGAAGTGTCTCGCATAAGCAAGCCAATCTTCAAGTGACCAGAAAACTTTCACTACTTTTAATGTTGCTTGGACAACAGGGTCAGATAAGTCTCCACCAGGTGGTGATACAGCGCCTGTTATAGTTAGGTTACCTATTCTTTCCTCTGAACCAAGTGTTTTTACTTTACCTGCGCGTTCATAAAACTCAGCAACCTTTTTAGGTAAATATGCAGGATAACCTTCTTCACCAGGCATCTCTTCAAGCCGACCAGAAATTTCTCTTAACGCTTCAGCCCAACGAGAAGTTGAATCAGCCATTAGTGCGACTGAATATCCCATATCGCGGAAATATTCTGCAATTGTTATACCTGTATAAATTGATGCTTCTCTTGCAGCAACCGGCATGTTTGAAGTGTTTGCAATAAGCACGGTTCTGTAAAGCAGAGGATAGCCAGACTTTGGATCTTTTAACTCAGGAAATTCTGTCAACACATCGGTCATTTCATTTCCTCTTTCCCCACAACCTATATACACAATAATTTCTGCATCAGACCATTTCGCAAGTTGGTGTTGGATTACAGTTTTCCCGCTTCCGAAGGGACCTGGGACACAAGATGTCCCACCTTTACCCACGGGAAAGAATGTGTCTATAACTCTCTGTCCTGTAAACAAAGGTTCAGTTGGAGGAAGTTTTTCTTTATAAGGGCGTGGTTTTCTTACAGGCCATTTGTGGTACATTTTGAGTTCTTTAATTTTCTCATCTTTAGTTTTTATTCTACATATTATATCTTCAACAGTGAATTTTCCAGATTTAATTTCTATAATTTCTGACTCTTCAACATCCGGTGGTACCAAAATATAATGTTTTACAACAGGTGTTTCTTGCACATATCCAATTATATCTCCACCGACAATTTTATCATTTACTTTTTTTGTAGCAACAAACTCCCAAAGTTTATTTCTGTCTAATGCAAACGCTGAGATACCTCTGCTTATAAAATATCCTGAAATATCTTCTAAGGTTTTTAACGGCCTTTGTATACCATCATAAATGGTGGTAATTAACCCTGGTCCTAATTCAACACATAATGGTTCTCCAGTGGTTTCTATTTCATCATCTACTGCAAGACCAGTTGTAGGTTCATAAACTTGGACAAAAAATTTATCTCCTTCTAATTTTATAACCTCGCCAATAAGTTTTTCTTTACCAACACGAACAACATCGTACATTTTTATCTGTGGAATACCAGTACCAATAACTAACGGTCCCGAAACTTTTACTATTCTTCCTTTCATAAAATACTCCTTTTTACAGATCTTCTAATTTTATACTAGTAGCGATAGTAACTAATTTTTTATATTTTTGTTTAGCAACATCTTTTGTTCCGTAAACGCCTGTCAATGGTACAACAGTTTTTTCCTTATCAAAATCAGGACATAACTCAGATAATACTTGATAAACATCTTCAACTACTAAAATTTTTTTATAAACAGGATCTTTAATCAATTTTTTAAAAACTTCCAACACTTCTTTTTTATCAGCCAAATTCACACAATATATATCCCAACCAAGTGATTTATAAATAATAATAGATTCATAATCTCCAACTATAGCTATTTTTTCCATAAAAATAATTTCCTGTTATTCTAAAAAATATGGCTCCAACGGGATTTGAACCCGTGCTTGCGGCTTGAGAGACCGCTGACCTAAACCAGGCTAGTCGATGGAGCCATAGATTTTTATAACTCAGGTATAAATCATATTAAAAATTTTATTCAAAATCAATATATTAAAGAATTTTTAAAAAAATTGTCAATGTGATTTTTGTCACATCCTATTGACAAAACAAAATTTTTAATGTATTTTAAAAGTGTCAAATGAAAAAATATTTTTTATATTTAAAATTACTCTCTTTTCTTTTACTTGCCTTGAAAAATATACCTTTCCTCAACCTTATAATAAGGTAGAGGATAAACCAGGAGGATAAAAATATGAAACTAAAAAATGTAATAACAGTATTAGCTTTTGTTTTGTTGTTTCACCACAATGTTTATTCACAAAATATGGATAGTATAGTATCTGTTATCCTTGCTGAATACAAAGGAAAGGTAGAGGTTTTAAGAAATAATACAAATATACAAGTTAAAAAAGGGATGAATTTACAAGAAAATGATGTAATAAAGACTGAACAAAATAGTTTTGCAGTATTGTTGTTTCAAGATGGTTCCAAAATTACTCTGGCTGAAAATACTGAAGTTGTTATCAACGACTTAAAATTTGTCCAAACTTCTGTTTCTTTACAAAATGGTAAATTAAGGACAAAAGTTTCACCAAGACAAACAAGTCAAGTGTTTGAAGTAAAAACACCAGTTTCAGTAGCGTCAGTTCGTGGTACTGAGTTTATATTAAGTTATATTGATAACAAATCAGAACTTGTAGTTATTGAAGGTAAAGTGCTATTCAGTGACCTTTTAGGTAACAACATTGAAGTTACTGAATTTGAATCCTGTTATATTTCTGACCAAGGAATAGGTGAAAAAACAAAAGTTGACCAAAACAAAGTTGATAGTTTAATCAACGAGTTTAGAACAAAAACTGAACAAGGACAAACAGAACAAGAAAAATCTGAATTGATAAAATCTGAACTGAAAACTTTTGTTTCAGAAATAAAACTTGAGAATTATTATTTCACAAATACAATACTACAAGTTAAAGAAGCAGATTTTCAAACAGGAAGAACATTAGTAGATGTTCATGGTAACCTTACCCGTGTTGAACAAAGTGTATCACGAAATAAAGATAATTCAATAGAGTTTATAAATATTACAAAAAGAGATAGTTATAAATACAACGGATATTTCAAAGATTATAAAAACCAGGTTGAATCAAACGAACCACGGGTTGATATTTTTAGGTTAGGCATAGAATTTTCTGATACATTACCAGAAAAAATTTCTGAATGGCCAAGTTATATTGCAAAAAAAGGCGATAATTTCTATCCTACAAGATTTTATAGTGAGTTGAGCAACACAAAAGACAAAATTTATTCTGAAATAACTTTTGAGAAATCAGCTGATAAAGTAAAAGAAAAAGATAAAATATTCCAAATTTCAAATGGAGAAAAAATTTATAATATAGATGTAGATTATGATGAAAAAATAAAAGGAAAACTCCCTGATGGTGAAAGCAAAGAAAAAAATGATGGCAAATTATGGTTTTGGGCACAAGGCCCAATACCATTAAAAGAAGATATAAATAACGATGGTAAAAATGATATTCTTTGGCTTCAGACAGAAGGATATATAATTAACAACAGTGGAAATATTTTAACACCATCATACTTCACAAGTAGTTCTAACAAAGATCCGTTTACTATTCTTAAAGAAGTTGCAGTTGAAAGTATAATTTTTGTGAGAAAAGATAATAATGGAACTCCAGGTGAATCTTTTTTCAAAAGAAACATAGATTTAGTTGTAACACCTGATATCGTTATAGCAATGGTAAAACAAATCGCACCATCGTTAAATAATTTAAAATTAGAATAACAAATAGGTAACCAAATTGCCAAAATTAAAATTTCAAAGAACACCTTGTAAAGGAGGATTAAAGTTTATGAAGATATCAAAATATAATATATGTATAACGCTGTTTATATTATTGTGTTTGGTAACTGCAGTTAAAGCAGTGGATATAGGTTTAGGTTGGACTTTAGATACCGGTATTCATGCAAGAATAGGTATGTTTGAGTTACAATCAGTGTTTGGTAGTGATGTTAGTATTTATGGACTACGTTTATATCCTATAAATAAAGAATTGAGTATAATGAAGAAAGTGTTCAATTTTTATTCTGGTATTGAAACAGATTATGTATATTCAGATGTTCTTGATTGGGGATACACAGCAGGTGTGTTTACTGGTTTAGACAAAGCAATTTTTAAAAATTTGCATTTAAGTTTAGATTTAGGTGTGTTTTTTTCTACAGTTAAAGGATTTGAAGAATTTAGTGATTGGGGTTCTGCAATAAATACAAAATTAACTTGGTATATAGGAGGTAAAAAATAAATGAAAAACAAATTATTAACAATAATTTTTGCAATAACAACAAGTTTGTTTTTTGTATCACAAATATATAGTTTTCAATTTGGTGTAGGCACAAGAGGGTTTGTAAAAAAAGTTATAGAGAAAGGATAAGAAGAAGGTAAAATTGGTAAAACAAAAGAAGAGAAAGAAAAAGGAAAACCTAATACTATTAACTATACAGGTAAACTTGACAAACTTGACTTAAGTCAAGCAAAGTATTTGTTTTTAGCACCAAAGTCAACTTCTACAACAAGTCATTCACCAGCAATTAAAGGTGCTATTTATAAAGCAGATATGACACAAACAGAAAAAACTGTTTTTAAAATGAAAGAAAATGGTGATATTGAAGAAGTGAACCTTTACGATGAACAAGGTAACAGATTTGATGTTAATGTTTATTATATAGTAAAACTTAGCACTGAGTTTATCTCTGTTGCATTAGAGATAAAAGGTGTATGGACAGTTACAACAACTACACAAGTTGTAAACGGTAGTACAGAAGTTGTAACAGCTCAACAGTATTTCCCTGTATCACAATGGCAGACATCAGTAAGTACAATGGGTTGGGGTATGGACTATTCGCAATATCAAAAACAATACTTAGTCCGACTCAAAGACGGTGCTGTTTTTGAAGGAAGGTATTTGCCAAATGACGGAAACAAAAAAATTTATCAAGATATGTATGGAAATTATTATTATATCGCAACACGTTCAAACAGTGTTTGGTGGCTTAATTATTATAGTTATCCTGGTTCTGAAATAGGAATACAACAAGGAAGTTTGCTTAAATTAAACACAAAAGATATGAGTATACAAGTTGTTTCAGCACAAGGGGATACTATTTCTCAAGCGCCAGAATATACAAATGATCCCCCTTTTGTTGTAGATAAATATGGTAATATAGCATATCTGAGTATGGGCACTTCTATGGGGTATAAATACAGAAAAACAACTGCTACTGTTGACGGTAGCAGTATTGAACATCAAGGATTTTATCCACTTAATTTTTATTATTATTCTGAAGGGTTGAAACCAATAGTTGATATAAACAACGACGCTATATATTTTGTAGGTAAAACTAATGAAGGTGGAAATTTAGCTGTAAGAAAAATAAGGTGTAATGCTGAAACAGGTTATCAGATTGAAGTTACTTCTAATGTAGGCAGTGTTTCATATGAATTTGCCAATGGCATTAATTCTTGGGCTAAAATTTTAAGTATCGGAGATAAAGAAGTTTCTCTGTTAATAACTTCTTATGACAAAATTCATTTTCCAACAATAGATTTGGTCAATGCAACAACAAGTTATTATTATGCAGTAGATTTTAGTTTATTTGGAGTGAATACGAACAATTTTAGTAATTCATTTTTAGGATATCAAGTTGTCAACAGTAGCGTAGTATATATTTTACTGAAAACAGATGGTTCACAATTTGGTCGTTACAGATACACATTTTATGCTGTTTATCCTAAAGAAGGTAAAACTGAATCAATTTTTTATACTGAGAAATACGAAATATTTCAAGGATGGCCACCATTTAATATAGATGAAAATGGCAACATAGTTGTCACAGCTACAGATTTAGACACAGGTACTAAAAATGTTTTAAAGATAACGCCGAACCCAGATGATCCTGGGAGCCATAATAATATATCAATTTTACAACAAGGTAATATGGAAGTATATTATTTAGTCCGAGTATATTAATACTTGTATTTCAATAACAATTAGAATTTTAAATTATTTTAACTGAAATTTGGAATTAAGTTTTTTTAGAATAGTCAATTTGAAAATGTTATCTTTTTTTAAAAACTACCTTTCTTAAAATAAATTTTCTTATCTTGTTTATTGAAACTAAAATTGATATATTATAAAAACTATTATATTAAAAAATTTCTGTCTTAAAATAATCTGATCTTGGAGGGGATATATTATATGAAAAAACTATTAATTTTTTTGTTTTTGTCAAATTTTGTATATTTATATTCTCAAGACATGCCAAAACTACCTCAGGAACTTATAGATTTAGGTCTAGATTTTATTGAGAATCCATCAGATTTGTTTTTTAACTTACAACAAGATATTGAAGATTGTTCTCCACTACCTGCTGGACAATTAAACTTACCTAAAAAATACTTTGGTTTAAGAATAAATGTTCTTCCAACATTATTACCTTTAACTTTTGGTAATATATCAATAAAAGCAAGGTTTAATAAAGAGAAAGATTATATTCCACAGATAGGGATAATTGGTGGTTGGGGTAAAATTCTTATATTAGATTTAATAAAAAACTTAACTAAAAATGAAGATGTTGAAATTCCTGAACCACAAAATAATGTTTATTATTATGGATTAATTATTTCAAAAACTTTTGAAAACACAATTTTATATTTTGGTATTAAATACTCAGAGTTTCTACTTAAAGTAAAACTTCCTGAACCAGTAGAATTTTATGGTTCAACCTTAGAAGAGATAAATTTTAAAGCAGCGGATACATTTTTGTTAACAGGTATAATGTTACCTGTTAAAGATAATAAATCTATAGTAGCACAGATGGGTTACGGATTAAAATATAAAAAAATAGTTGCAAGATTATCTGCAGAATATAAACATTTGCAAACAGGAATAGATATTTTTCCTGAAGGATTGTTTGTTTTACATCCATACGTTTCATACATATGGCAGTTTTAAAGTAGTTATTAGTTAATAGTTTACAGTTGATAGTTCATAGATAAAATTTTTATTTATCGGAAACTAGAAAGTTATTAGTTATTGTAAGATGGGTTTTTTCAAACCTCGACAAATCCATTAAATTGGAGACTGCTGAAAAATCCACTTTTTTCAATGTTCTTTTTATTTGTGAAATTTACCAATTTCGTGTTTCAGTGGTACAAAATTTTATCATAGGAGAAAAAAAATCTATGAGTTACTATATTATTCTTCTCACATTCTTTTCCCCAAACATGGCTTCCTTATTATTCATTCAATTTTTCAGAAGGAGTGTATTTACCTTCAGTAGGTAAATACGGGTGGACAACTGTACTTTCAAACGATATAGGATTGTTAGTCAAGCCACATCAACAACATACAACATTGTTATTTTACCAACTTCAGTATCAAGGTCCCGGATTAAAAAGACAAGAAGGTGAACAGTTTGAACAACGTAATATGACACATAGTTTGGTCTTACAACATAACTATATGTTTACCAAATTTGTTTTTAAGACAAGGTTGAACTATGTATACGATTTTTGGCGGTCAGGGACAAACGAACTTTGGGATTATGGTCTTTATGACAACAATTATATTGGTTTATCTGAAGAAATAGAATATAAAACTACTGAAGAATTAAAATTTAATTTTAAATTTGGATTTAATTATGTAAAATTCCCAAATTATACTGGTTTAATTGAAGAATATATCGCTGGGAAAGAAGAAACAACTTCTGGTAAACAAGACAATCTAATGTATTTATTAAATTTAAAAGCACAATATAAATTGCATAATGCAGGAATAATGTTTATTACTCAAAATTATATAAACCAAAAAGTTTTAGATGAAACAGGAACTTATTCTGAACAAAACCAAAAAGATTTTTCTATAGAATTAAGCTATTTCTATGATAGTATTATTTATAAATTCATATCTTTAACACCATATTTATCTATAAAAACAAAAGATTCAAACCAAGCATTTTTGTATCTCAAAACATATGATATAATAACGTCAACACCACAAGTTATTCCAAACTATTACGATTATTCTAAAATTATGGTCTCGTTACCAATAAGTTTTTATTTAACAAAAACAAAATGGGTAACTATTGCACCAGAATTTGAATTTTTGTATTACACATCACGTAATGCAAGAGATAAAAATAACAATTTCGTTGATGAAAAACAAAAAAATTTTTTGTCAGTTTACTCAATATCGTATAATTCACAAAGTCCTGATAAACACAGAAAAGTTTCTTTGTTTTATACATACCAACAACAAACTTCTAATATGAAGTTTGAGAAATACTATCCATATAATTATTCAGGCCATTATTTTGGGTTAAGTCTTAATTATAGTTATTAAATCAGAAAAGTGAAATGTTAGAAGTGAATGATGCTAAAAATATAAAAATTTTGTCTAACAAAAACAAACTAAAAAAGTTTTGTCTCTCTTCTTTCTTACTTCCTTACTTTTTTACTTTTACTTTTTTACTTTTTTACTTTTTCCCCTTCTCACTTCTTACTGCTGCACCACATATAAGTGGTAAATATATAAAAGGACAACCTAAGGATAAAGCAAAAGTTCTTCCTGATGTATCACATCTTCGTAAAAAAGGTGCACCAGCTATAGAGATTGCGAAAGCTTTAGGTACCATTGGTACAAAAAAAATTGCTGTTATCATCGTTGACTTTCCTGACAAACAATTCACAGATTTAACTCAAGCAAATACTACTTTCCAAAAACTAAAAGATTATTATAACGAAGTTTCTTATGGTAAACTACAACTTCAGATAAAATTTTTTTACAATAGTGGTTCTACTGACGGTCCTCTTACAGGAAATGAAAAACCATACAGAATGCCACGAAATATGAGTTATTATGGTCAAGATACAAACAATACTTTGGCACAACTTGTAAAAGATGCAATAAAGGCAACTGAGGGTATAGTAAGTAAATCAACTTACGATTATGTTATGGTTTTGCATGCAGGATATGGTAACGAATCAACTGTTAATAACGAAGATATTTGGTCAGTATATGTTGACTGGGATGGCGCAGTAAACGGGTTCACTGATGGAACAATTGTCCCTGAAGCAGAACAAGGTGCTTCACCGGTTGGTGTAGTTTGCCATGAGTTTGGTCATCAGCTTGGTCTACCAGATTTGTATTATAACCAGGAAAGTATTGTTGGTAAATGGTGTTTGATGGATTACGGAGTATGGAGTGGTTCACCACAAGGATCACAACCCACTCATCTTTCTGCTTGGTGTAAACAATTTTTAGGTTGGCTTGATGTAGATACCATTACTTCAACTAAAAAAAATATATATTTACATTATGTAGAAACTGCATCTACTGGTGTAATAAAAATACCTATTATTACAGCTGATAATCCACAAAAAGAATATTTTTTGTTAGAATACAGAAAAAAAGTAGGGTTTGATATTTTTCTTCCAGGTGAAGGACTTTTAATTTGGCGTATTGACGACAGTATTGCATCTGATCCTAATAGGTTAAAAGATAACGATATAAACTCTGGTACCCCACATTACGGTGTTGACCTTATTGAAGCAGACAAGACACCTGCTAGTGGAAACAATGGTGATAGTGGTGATCCTTTTCCTGGTAGCAAAAATATAACTTTTTTTAGCCCACAAGAATATAGTGTCACTGCTTACAATAACAAAGCTATAAATGTTATGATAACAGATATTAATATTCAGCCAATATATGCTTATTTTAACATAATTTCATTTTCAGGATTGTT
>Ga0272445_1001401_pt1 | contig 18888 bp, 14 predicted proteins | sample YNPCB0031_FD_194404 | JGI IMG/M metagenome (GOLD analysis project Ga0272445, IMG submission 194404) | Hot spring sediment microbial communities from Yellowstone National Park, WY, United States - YNP-CB-003-1 | ecosystem: Environmental > Aquatic > Thermal springs > Hot (42-90C) > Sediment... | reverse complement strand
AATTTCACAATTGATACTGCTGGAATAAAAGGTAAAGTTGTTGATAATAACAACCAACCTGTCTCTGGTGCAAAAGTTTCTTGTTCAGGACCTAATGTGTGGACGACAGTGTTTACTGACCAACAAGGGAATTTTGTTATTTCAGGACTTCGTACAAATGATAAATATCATATAGAAATTGATAAAGAAGGTTTTGTAAAGGCTGTGCTTGATAGTGTTGAAGCTGGCAAACCTGAGAAAGATGTTGGAACTATACAACTTCAAAAAGGTGTCACAATTTCTGGAAATATTATTCTACCAAATCCACCATTAGCTGGGTCTATAAAAGACCAATGGGGTAATTTTGTATACGATTTGTGGATACATATTGAAGCACAGGATTTGAGTGGTGGACCATGTATATGGAAAGATATCCCTGTAAGATTACCTAACAGTCAAATAAGTATGTCATCTGCTTCATATTCAATATCTGTTTCACCAAATAAAAAATATCGTATCGTAGCTAGAACCATAGGGTATGTATCAAAAGAAGTTGTTATTGAAGTAGGACAATCTGATATAACTCAAAATATTGAACTTATAAAGGCAGTCCGCGCAATAGGTTATGTCAAACTACCAACTGGTAGCGAATTTAACGACTTTATTCAAGCAGTAAACAACCAAGGTTTCAATGTGAACATATGGGCAAGGTCTAAAGATGGGAAATATAATTCATGGGCAAATACTCAGTTTTCAGATTCTGACCTAATTGAAGGTAACCAAAAAGTGTTCTATGTAGATAGTTTAGTACCAAATACATCATATTATATAGGTATAGAAGGAAGTGGGTTTGTAAGACAACAAAAAGAAGTGTTTGTTGGTAGTGCAGATACTAATATAGGAACATTTGTTCTTTCAGCTGGTGCAAAAATCAGTGGGGCTATAACTTTTGGTGATGGTGTATATGATTTGATAAAAGATAAGTTTAGAGATGATCCATATCGTGGTAGAGGTATATGGGGATGGGTTGGAATATTTGATGAATCATATCGTTGGGTTACTGATTCAATGGGACAATTGTTTATCACATCTACTACTCTATTAGTTGATAAAAAAATTAATTTTACACTCTCTGGGTTAGAAAATGGGAAAACATATGTTTGCAAAGTAGATATTTCTGGTGTTGAAGGTTTAGAATTTCAGCCAAGTAGAGAATTTAAGTTCAGTGTGTCAACTACTACATTCCTTGATATAAAAGTTTTGATACCAACAGGTGTTGTTAAAGGTAAACTTGTGAACTCAACCGGTTCTTCAATAGATCTTAGCAAAGTGTTTATATTAGGAGTTGTGTTTAACGGAGGTGAACTAAAAGTCGCTCAAGTTAACCCACAGACTGACGAGTTTATGTTCACTGGTATGCCTACAGGGTTTGGCGTATTATGGGGTTCAGCATACGCAACAGAGGCAGATTTACCCGGACCAACAAGCATATTCGGTGTTCCATCAGGCGATACTCAATTGTTTGCTAAAATGTTTTATTCTATTTACGGTTCCACCGTAGATGTAGGAACAATTGAACTTAAAAAACCTGGAACTATTGAAGTAATATTAAAAGGTTCACCACAGCTTATAAACGAAATATATCAAAAAGAAAATGAACTAATGGCGTTCTTAAGTTCGCCAACAGTAAATACTATTGGTGGTCCATGGGGGTTTGCACGTGTTCAACCAGTATCTTTCAAGATGTTGGCTGAAAAAATAGCTGGGATGGACCCTATGATGAGGAAAGAAGATGTTGCAATTGGGTTAGATAAAACTATATCATATCAAATTATTAGTAGTACAGAAGCACAAGTAAAATATGTATTCAAAGGTGCTGAAGAAGGATTCGTAGATGTTTATTTTGCAGTTGGTGATTTACCAGTGGCTAGATATCGTATAGAAGGACAGGATTATGAAGGAGCTACTTATGCACCACTTGCAGTGTATCCTTTTAAACAAACTGTATATATAAAATCAAGTGAGACAAAACAAGTTGTGTTCAATGGAACTATTGGAGTTAATGTTGACGGGATAATATCAAGACCTGCTGCTAATGTTGGTGTTGAAGAAGTTATCAGTGTATATTTGAAAGATAAATTTGTAGGGAAAACTGTTGCATTCCAAAATGTTGAGTTTACTTCTGATAAAAAAACATTAAGTTCTTTATCGTTTAGGTTTGAAAAAGTTATCCCAGGAACATATTTGTTAGTGGTTGTCTCACCAAATTATAAAGTTTATAGTAAAGAAGTTACTATACCGGATGGTCTTGCATCTGTAACTTTGCCACAGATTAATCTTACACAAGGTGCTAATATCACTGGTTTGTTAGTAGATGAAAAAGGAACACCTATAACTTCTGGTGTGTATATAGAATGTTATGCAGATCCGTTTATTGAAGGTGCATACAGAAATACTAATATGGTAGGGAATACAATTTCGTCTGATACAGGTAAGTTTATATTGAAAAATCTACCTAAGGGAACTTATACATTACGTGTAACAAATACTGCTGGAAGTTACACAAACTATGCAACACTTGTTAAAAGTGGAATTTCAGTTCCTAACATACAAGGAGATGTTGATATAGGAGTGATTACTTTAAAACTTGCTGTAGATATAACTGGTTCTGTTAAAGATGAAATGGGGAAACCTTTAGTTAATGTACCAGTTATGGTTTATCCACAAGATTTTCAATTGAGAAAAGATTATAAACAATTTGCTACAACTGATAAAGATGGTAATTTTGTGTTCAAAGGTATTGATAAAAATATAAGATATTGGGAATTAAAAGTTAATGCTCGTCCCGAAGATCCGTCAAGAGCAATACCTGAGTTGTTAAAATATGCAGAAGTTGTGAAAAGTAATATCAATGTTACAAAAGAAGATTATAGGCGTAACATAAGTATTGTTCTATCTATTGCTGATGTTTCTCTCAAAGGTAAAGTTGCAACTTCTGATAATAACCCGTTGTATTTACCATTCAAGATTGAAAATATAGATGCAGAAAACTTCCCTGCTGCATTAGTTGTTTTACAATCAGAAAAAGATAAATTATCACAAGATCCGCTTGCTGGAATGAAAATTTTCACTGATTCTGCTGGCAATTTTGTGATAAAAGGTATAACAAAAGGTAAATACACACTTAAAGTTTTAGCAAAAGGATATTCAATGGGTGTAAAAGAATTGGATATTACTACATCAGGTGAAACAGATGTTGGAACTATTACACTTACTAAAGGATATAAATTGTCAGGAACTATTACTTCTGCTACTGGTGATAAAGTTTCAAATAAATTGGTCAACAAGATTGTTGCTACTACAAAAAATTATTCTGATATGGTTATAGGACAAGTGAACTATAATCCTGTAACTTATGAAGTTATAGATTACTATATTGATGGGTTAAGACCAGGTGTAACTTATTACATAGCGATGGTTCCTGAGAATGCTGATGGTCCCGCTGCTGTTACAATAGATCCAGTTCCTGTTGTCTTATCTGCTGATGCAACAAGGAATCTTGTGTATACAAAACCAAAACCGCATATTGAACTAAAATCGTTTAAGTATAAGAATATAAACAAAGATTATTTATCATTGTGTATAAAATTTGTTAAAGAAGAAATTGATGGATGGGGATTGTTACAAGAAATTACTGCGAAAGATTATTCATTAAATGATTTGCCAAGACATTTGTTTGTTGCTATGTTATTACAAGATAAAGATATAACTTCGTTAGCTGCAAATTTTGATATCTTCTTTATCTACGGGTTTGTATCACAACCGATTACTGCAAGTTCTGTTGAAGAAATCGTTTCTGGGAAAGCAACTTCAGGAACACTTATACCAGTATCATTGTCAGAATCAAAACAACAATTTGTAGTATGTTATGTAGCAGGCGGTGAGGATAATACAAGAGGATATTTTGAACTAGGAGTTGATGTAGCGAACTATTATGGTATGTCTGCACAAGTTAGTTATAAGATATACTTAGGAGAAGATGCACGTGTAGAAAAAGTTGTAACACCAGTTTTAGGTGGTGGAACAACTATAGGTGAAAATGATAATTCTGGTATAGAAATACCTGCAGGGACTGAATTTGAAGGGGTAGATGTTTCATCACCTGTAAATGTTATAGTTAAGAAGTTAGAAGGTTCAACAGTATCTTCTGCAGCAAAACTTTCACCAAAGATGTTCTCAAGTAAAGTTCCGTCAACTGATTATCCAGGAGAATTAGTAAGTTCAATATATGATGTAGAAATAAGATTAATTTCAGGTCCACTTGCTACTTTAGCACAGAATAATAAAGTTAAACTTACAATACAAATTTCTACTTCTACAATTTCGCCTGCAGAACAACAACTTTTAAAATTAGCACATTATAATGATCAGATAGGTAAATGGGAATTAGAAAATATTCCTATTGAAGTAGATTTTAATAACGCTGTTGTTAAAGCAGAAGTTACACATATGTCAAAATTTGCTGTGTTCAAAGTTACTGTGTCAACAGTACAACCATATAGTGGTGAGTTTAAAACATATGTGTATCCGAACCCAGTGAAAAATACTGATAAATTTAATATAAGATATTGTTTACCTGGTAGTGGGAAAGTTAAAGTTGAGATAAAGATTTATAATATAGCAGGCGAACTTGTCCGTAATTTAGAAACACAAGAAGTGGATGCTGGGTATATTTATGATGTGAAAGATATAGAAACTAAAAATGATAAAGGTGAAAACCTTGCTTCTGGTGTTTACTTTTACTATATAAAAGCTGGGGATTACAAAAAGTTGGTCAAGTTTGCTATTATAAGATAGCTTTGAAATTTGGTTCTCAGTGAACAGCGATTGTGATTTGTAGGGCACGGCTCAAGCCGTGCAACTTGCAGGATTTTGGTAGTATTTAAAATTGGAGTAGTAGAACTAAAATCTACTACTCCATTCTATGAATTTGTAGGTGGTAATGGAGGTGATTTAAATGAAAAAATTTTTATGTTTTATATTTATATTAATCATAACTTCATTGTCATTTAGTTCTACAATAGTAGTAGTAAAAGTAAGTGGAAAAGCATTTGTAAGAAATATTGCTGATCAACAATGGACAAAATGTTATCCTGGACAAACATTAGATGAAAACTATATAATAAAAACAGATGAAAAATCTAAAGTTGAACTATTATTATTTGACGGGACAAAAATTATTGTTTCTGAAAAAACTGAGATTATCTTATCAAAAGTTACCCCCCAAGAAAAAGTTATACAACAGAAAACAGGTAAAGCAAGATTTAAAGTTAGTAAATTACAGGAAGGTGCTAAGTTTGAAACAATAACACCTACAGCTATAATGTCAGTTCGTGGAACTGAATTTTCTGTTTTTGTAAAAGAAGATCTATCAACTGAGGTAAAAGTTTTTGAAGGTATCGTGAATGTTAAAACACTTGCTGGTGAATCAATAGATCTTTCTGTAAATGAAAAAATTGAAATATTGCCAAACTTACCTCTACCTGAAATTAAAAAGTTTGAGAAACAAGATCTTGAAGAAACAAAAAGTATTATAAAAGAAGAAATGAAAGATGTTTTGGCTCCAGAAGTACAAATGGATATGACAAAAGAACAAGTTCAACGTGCAGCTGCTGAAGAACTAAAACTTGCTGAATATCAACAAGGGAAATCTTTAATAGATGTATGGGGGAACAGAGTAAGAATTGAAGAATATATTGTAAGGAAAAATTTACAACCTAACCAGTTCAAAATGGTTGTTCTTAACGAACGAGAAAACAGGTTTGATTATTTTATTTGGCTTGCTACTTTTAATAAAGAACTTCCTACTGATCTAACCTTGGCTACAAAATGGTTGTCATGGAAAGAAGGGGCAATATTACCTGAATATTATTTAAAAGAAAGTTATTCAGGTGCAAGTAATACGATTGATAAAGTGGAATGGAGACTTACAGGCGATGTTATTAAAGAAAATTCTTTATATAAATACCAAAAAAATCTTGTTTCATACAAAATCAATAATAACGAAAAAATAAATTTGATACCTGACACAATGACTGTTTCGTATCCAAAAGGAAATAAATTTTCTGCTTATACTTATAATATAGTATTCAAAGACAATACTTGGGCAAAAGAAAGTTATTATTGGATTGATGATAACGGCATTGTACCAAGTAAAAAAGATTTTGTTTCAAACGGGTTGTTAAATTATAACCAAGAACTTGTGTTTGAAGCAAGCGAGTTTGAAGGAAGAACTATAGATTTAGTTGTAGAACCAAAAATTTTTGTTGATGCTGGTATTATAAAGTAATGGTTAACATATCGTAAAAGGAGGGAATATGCAGGCTAAAAGAGTGGTATTTTTAGTTTTTACATTTTGTTTTATATTCTCTTCTTTATTTTCTGCTCATACAACATTAATTTTAAGTTCGGACTTAAGTAGTGGAGGATATTCGTTTAATAACGAATCAACATCTTATGGTGGTAAAGTGGTTTTTAACATAATTCCTGCTGTGAAATGGAAAGAAAGTCTTTTGATACCAGTATATTCTTTTGAATACAGTGGTGTGAAAGATGTTAAGGAACTTGTAGGTGGAGGAACTATTGTACAACAATATATTACAAATATGTTGTATATAAAACCTGTATTCAAGTTGTCTAAAACAATAAAATTGAAACCAAAAGTCGCTTTAACATCACAACTTATTAAAGAAACACAAGATGAAGAATGGACTAAAGGATTGTTTGATTATTACAAAACAAGTTTTTCGTTAGAAACAGAGATTGCTTTTGCTAAAATATCAAAACTAACAATTATTCCGTCTGTTTACACAGTTAATTTTTATAATTATAAAACATTGGCATCTCAAAAAACCGAAGAAGATTATGGTAAAGAACTTACTTCTGTCGGGAAAGATATCTTAAACTTTAATGCTTTAGAAATATCTGTTGATTATAAAATGAACGAATTTATTGGCTTAAATTTGTATGGTACACAAAAAAGTTTTATTGATCAATATGTAATTACTGAAACTGGTGAGTATTCTGCTGAGAAAAGGAAAGATAATTATGGTTTTTTAAGTGTTAATTTTAATTATCCAATAAAACCCTTTGGTGAGACAACAATTATATCTGCTTTGTTATTACAATATGCTATAAATAATTCTAACCAAAACCACTACGATGTTGAACGAACAAAATATATTGATAACTATTATGGATACAACGAAATCTCCGTTACACCGCAAACCAAATTTAGTTTCAATACTATACCTATGAATTTAGATATTACTTACAATATGTCATTGAGACAATATGCAAACAGGTTGGTACAAGACAAACAAGGGAATTATGATACTGAAAAAGTAAATATTTTAACTCAATATATCTCTTTAGTATTAAGTTTCCCAATTATAGAACACATAAATGGTTTCTTACAACAGAATTATTTTGTTTCAAGTTCTAATATGAAATACGAACAAGTATATAGATACAACTATACTGCATACAATGTTTTGGTAGGTGTGAATATTACGTTTTAGTTTAGTATGAGAAAATATAAGTGTATATTTAGAGCACAAGTGCACAAGAGCACAAGTGAGGAAGGAACAAGATGTTTTTTTAAAATAATTACGGCTTGTGCTCTTATAACTTGAGATTTCTACACTAATTCTAAAAAGGAGGAAAAAATAAAGATGAAAAAAGTAATAAAAGCAGTAGAAATAGTAGTTGTATGTGTCTCATTGGTATCAATAGTATTGTTTGCAGGAAATCAAAATGTTGGTACAACATCTTGTATGTTTAAAGTTTTGTTGACTCCGAAGGTTGTCTCACTTGGTGGTGCATATAGCACATTTACTGATGCTGATTCTTTATCAATAAACCCAGCAGGTGTATCACTTGCTACATCAAAAGAAATATCTTTTGCTTATACCAAATGGTTGGTTGATACATCATACGGGTATTTATCTTTTGTTTTCCCAACAAAGATAGGTGGTTTTGGCATAGCGGTTAATTATTTCACTGCAGGTGATATGGACGAATACGATACAAGTGGTAATCCTACAAACAAAACTTTTACAGCAAACGGTGTTCTTACATCTTTAGTTTACTCAAGGAAATTAAACGAAAAAATTTCGGTAGGTATTGCGGGTAAGTTTTATTCCGAAACAATTGACGACAGATCTGCTTCTTCGCCATCAGCTGATATTGGTGGTATTATTGTGTTGAACGAAAAGATTAAATTAGGGCTATCAGCACAGAACCTGTTTGGTAGTATAAAGTTTATAGAACAAGAAGACAAACTGCCGTTTATGTTGAAAGTTGGCGGAAGTTACAAGGTAATAGATAATTTAGTTTCAGCGATAGACGTTAATCTACCGGTAGATAATAATGTTTCTGTTAGTTTAGGTGTTGAATATAATATTGAGTTTTCAGATTTTGTTATTCCAATTCGTGCGGGATACAACACATCGACCGATGCGTTGATAGGTTTTTCATTAGGTTTTGGATTTGGATACAAAGATACAATTGTTATTAACCTTGCCTGGACACCATCTATTTCTGAACTTAACCAACATATCCTTACCGCAGGTGTTTCTTTTAAGTTTTAATTAATCGCCCACTTGGCGAGTTCTATTAAAGGTGTAATTATTATGTCAAGTAAAATTCTTTTGTTGTCTGGTGCAGTTGTTACTTATCAAATGAGTAAAACATCGTATGATAAATATATGGGATCAACGAATAAAGATGATATTGAGAGGTATTATAATGAAGCAAACAACTATCATTTAGTAAGTAATTATTTAACTTTAGCAGCGGTTGTGGTTTGGATTTACGGGATAACAGATGCTTATATAGGTGGTACACTACGACAAGAGAGAGGAACAAAACAATATTGTGATAAGGTAGGTTTTATAATAAACAAAGAGTATATAAAATTAGAACTATTGAAAACATTTTAATTTTTTGAGCTTACATGTGAATAGATCAAAAATTTTAATTATTGTATTTTCTTTTATGTTGAAGAGTTGTGAATTTTTTGAACGTTTTCTTAAAAATTTAGAGCATAACAATCCAGTAGATCCAAATTATGAGGGAGAAAAAGGTATTCTTCATGGTGTAGTTAAAAGTCTGAGTGGAGAATCTACACATAGTGGAATTCAAGTTGTTATAAGAGATTATAGATATCCTGACATTCCTTTTTTAGTAACCACACAGACATCGAATGATGGCACATTTTCATATAGTTTGCCTCCGAGCAAATATCGCATCATTTTAAGTAATAATAAAATTCAAATAGGGAAATGGTATCTCGTCGATATTTTTGCAAACAAAATAACTGAAGTTCAGTTAAATTTTCCTTATGAGAAATTACTTCCTTCGAACTATACAGGAGAAACTGGGATATTAACAGGTAAAGTAACAAAAGTAGGTGCTCCTATAGTTGCAGAAGTCAGTGTTGGTGAATGGTTAACGGTTTCTGATGTAGATGGTAGTTATTTAATTAAAGTACCTACAAGAACATATACGATTATAGCACGCAGGATTGAGTTTGATATAATTTGGATGACTGGACGGAAACAGCCATAATAATTAACAAAAGTGATAGAACGTTTAGGTATTTATGACGGACATGGTTGGATTTTAATAACAATGAAAAACACTTGATTAAAAATTCTAAAGATTCAGCAGTAAAAAATAAATTTTGAAAATTATTTTTTAAACTTCTGTATTTTTCTTATCACTAAAATACTACTGATTTTTCTCATCTATTGATTATAATATTCAAATTTGTTATAAACTTATAACACAAATTTAATTTTTTGGAGGATAAAAACTATGTATATAATAGGTGAAAAAATCAATGGTATGTTTAAAAAAGTGAGCCAAGCTATAAAAGAACGTAATGCTGAGTTTATAAAAAACCTTGCTTTACAACAACTTGAAGCTGGTGCTGACGCGTTAGATGTTAATGTAGGACCTGAATCGTTAAATCCTTTAGAAGATATGATATGGTTGATAAAAACTATCCGCGAAGTAACATCCGCACCGTTAGCTATTGATACTACAAAACCTGAGATAATGGAGGAAGGGTTAAAACTTGCTGGAGAAGGAAGTTTTATAAATTCAACTCATGCTGACAACGAAAAACTTGATGTTTATGTCCCTATGGCAGAAAAATATAATGCTAAACTGATCGCGTTAACAATATCAAAACATGGTGTACCACAGGATACTTCTGGTAAAATGGAACTTGTTACAAATATTATATCAAAATGTTTAGAATACGAATATGACCTTACAAATTTGTATATTGACCCTGTGGTACTTCCTATTAATGTTGCACAACAAAATGCTGTTGCTGTACTTGAAGTTATACAACAAATAAAAGTTCTCTCAGATCCGCCACCAAAAAGTTTGTTAGGTTTATCAAACGTATCCCAAGGGACACAATACAGAAGTTTGATAGACCGTACTTATATTGTTTTAGCGATACACAGCGGGCTTGACAGCGCTATACTTAACCCTCTGGATAAAGATCTTATTGACTCTATTATAACAGCTGAATTGTTGTTAGGGAAACAACTTTATTGTGATTCATTCCTTGAAGCGTATAAAAAGAGAGTGTAAACTTGTTTTTTTTCGGGGTGTGGCTCAGTTGGATTCAGAGCGCATGGTTCGGGACCATGAGGCCGTGGGTTCAAGTCCCACCACCCCGACCACTATGTTCAAAGTAAAAAAATGAGAGAAAAAAAAACAAACAAAATTTATAAAAAATCGTTAAAGTTACATAAGTTTTATAAAGGTAAAATTGCTACTTTGCCAAAATGTCCTATAAGAAACTTGTCTGATTTCAATTATTGGTACACACCAGGTGTTGCAGCTGTATCACAAGAAATTTATAAAGATAAACAAAAAGTTTTTGAATATACAAACAGGTGGAACACAATAGCTATTGTATCTGATGGTAGTCGTGTGTTAGGATTGGGGGATATTGGTCCTGAAGCAGCGTTGCCTGTGATGGAAGGGAAAGCGTTAATTTTTAAATATCTTGGCGGTGTTGATGCGATACCTATTGTATTAAATGTTAAAGATGCTGATAAAATCATAGAAGTTGTGAAAACAATCGCTCCATCTTTTGGCGGAGTGAATCTTGAAGATATTGAACAACCAAAATGTTTTTATATTTTGGAAAGATTAAGAAAAGAATTAGATATACCTGTCTGGCACGATGACCAACAAGGAACTGCTACAGTTACACTTGCTGGTCTTATAAATGCACTAAAAATTGTTGATAAAAAACTCAATGAGATAAAAATTGCTTTAATAGGTGCAGGTGCAGCAAATGTTTGTATTGCAAGATTGTTGATAAAAGCTGGAGTTAATGCTGAAAATATTGTTGTAGTAGATTCAAAAGGTATCCTTCATCCTGATCGAGAAGATATAAAACAAAATGCTGAATTGTATAAAGAAAAATGGGAATTGTGTCTAAAAACAAATAAGGAAAAAATTAAAGGTGGAATAGAAGAAGCGTTAGTAGGTAGAGATGTGGTTATATCAGCATCACGACCTGGACCTGGTGTAATAAAAAAAGAATGGATTAAAAAAATGAATAGTAAACCTATAGTTTTTGCTGAAGCAAATCCTGTCCCAGAAATTTTACCTGAAGAAGCAAAACAAGCAGGTGCTGTGGTTGTTGCTACTGGTAGGTCAGATTTCCCTAACCAGGTTAATAATTCTTTGTGTTTTCCGGGTATATTCCGAGGGGTGTTAGATGTTCAAGCAAAGACTATTACTGACGAGATGTGTATCAAAGTTGCAGAAACTATTGCTAAGTTTGTAGAGAAAAAAGGAATTAATGAAAATTATATAATACCTACAATGGAGGAATGGGAATTATATCCTGAGATAGCAGCATCTACTGCTGTTGTTGCGATTAAACAAGGGTTAGCAAGAAAAAAATTGTCTTATAAACAGTTATACAATAACGCAAAGGCTATTATCAAAACAACTATTGAGGAAACAAAATTGTTAATTCACAAAGGATTTATAAAACTGCCAAAATTTATTTTGTTGTTTTTTGTCTTGTTTAATTATTTATTTTCTTCAGAAACTACAATAAGTAGATATAAATATTTTGCTGAGTGTGTACGTGTAGAAGGTTCTTGTGGCAAGTTTTATTCAATAAATACTTATGTTCTTAGTCAAAACAAATTGTTGTTAGGTATCTACAGGTTTGATGTTTCTATAACATACGGAGCAACAACAAATTCTGAAGTAGGGATCAAGTTTAATCTTAATGAACAACAAAATGTTATGGAGTTTGGAAAAAATATAACAAAAATTTCGCCGTATGTTAAATATAAAATTATTAGTTCAAAAGAACAACCTATAGATTTTGCTGTCGGATTTTACAAAACTACACCGTTTGTATCAATTGAAAAAATATTGCCACAAGTTTTTTCAACTTCAATTTTAGTAAACTTGTTTTTTTCTTTTATCCAACAAGAAAAGATTAAATATTCAGTTGCTATATCAAAATATACAAAATGGGTTGAGTATATGATAGATGTGAATCCTATTGAAGAACTTTATGCGTTAGGTGTAAGAATCCTTCTTATGCCTGATGTTAAATTAGGATTGTTTATATCAGATATGAAGAATTTGAATAACATATTGTTTTACAACTTTATATTTGGTATTTCGATCAAGGTGTAGTAAAATGACTGAATTGGTTAGTGTAAAAATAATTGTAAGAGGAAGGGTGCAGGGGATTGGTTATAGATGGTTTGTACAAGAAATTGCAGAACAGGAAAATATATGTGGTTATGTTAAAAACAATTATGATGGTAGTGTTGAAATTGTTGCTGAAGCAAAACAAAAAACAAGTATTGATAGATTTATCCAACGAATAAAAACTGAACATGAATATGCTGTAATTAAAGAAATAGAAATACATCCCATATCTCCTCAGAGTTATAAAGATTTTAAAATAGTGTTCTAAAAAATGACAGAAATACCTGAATATATACAGGATATAATTAATTCAACACCGCGGCTTAAAAAAGAAGAGTTAAACAAATTGTTAAAACAGTATAGGATCACAAAAGATCAAAAAATAAAAGAAAAAATAGTAAATTCTTATTTATGGCTTGTTGTAAAAATTGCTAAAAGATTTTACAGAAAATATAAAAATACAAGTTTAGAACTTTCTGATTTAATTGAGGAAGGTATTATAGGACTTTTAAAAGCTATACACAGACATAAAGTGTCGACAACTACTTCGTTTAGAAAATATGCTGAATATTGGATAAAACAATCTATACAAATGTTTTTAAAAGAAGAAAAACCGTTTGCAGTGACAGAAATCCCGTCTTCTTTGATAAAAACGTTTAAAAAATGGTTTAAAGTGTATGACAGAATTTTAAAGGAAACTGGTAAAAAACCGTCTTTGAGCGAGTTAGCTAAAATTTTGAAAATTTCATATAAGAAAGCAAGAAAAATTGCTCATCAAGTAAACATATTGTCTGCAGCAGAATCTCTCGCTACACCAGTGGGAGATGATGCTACTATTGAAGATTTTATTGAAGATAATTCTTTAAAACCAGAAGAGATTTTGTCAATAATATCATTTTATGAAACTTTAGAAGAAGTAATAAATAAACTTTTTAACAAAAAAGAGATATTTATTATAAGGCATAGATTTCTTCCACAAGAGGAGACGAATAGGTTGTCATATAGAAGAATTGCGAAGGTGTTACATGTCTCACCAGAATATGTAAGACAAATGGAAAAACAAATATTAAATAAGTTGACAGCATATGTGAAATACAAACTTTATGCTTGAAATAGGAGAAAAGTATGAATTTTGAAGAAGTAAAAAATTATATTCGTGATATTCCAGATTTCCCTAAAAAAGGAATAATTTTTAGAGATATAACACCTTTGTTAAACAATCCTGTTGTTTTTAAGTTTGTAGTTGATACACTGGCTGATTATTTTAAACATAAAAATGTACAAAAAGTTTTGTCAATAGAAGCACGCGGGTTTATTTTCGGTAGTACGGTAGCATATAAACTTAATTGTGGATTTGTCCCTGTAAGAAAAAAAGGGAAACTGCCATATAAAACGATAAGTATTGAATACGAACTTGAGTATGGGAAAGATGTTTTGGAAATACATCAAGATGCAATTAGCCAAAGAGAAAATGTGGTGATTATAGACGATGTTTTAGCAACTGGTGGTACTGCATACGCTGTGGCAAAATTAGCAGAAAAATGTGGTGGCAAAGTTGTTGGGTTAGGATTTGTAGTTGAACTGACATATTTAAACCCTAGGGAAAAACTTAAAGATTATGAAGTTTTTTCAATTGTTAAATATTAAGTTTTAACTCAATAACTCATTTTACTGTCCCCGTAGCTCAATGGACAGAGCGGTAGCCTCCTAAGCTACTGATATGGGTTCGATTCCCATCGGGGACAAAATCATATATGTAGGGTGATGCTTTAGCATTGTTATAATATATATCATAATTAAATTGTTTTATTGAGAGGTGAAAAATTATGCAACAAAAACCAACTGAAATATTTTTGCAAATAATAAAAAATTTTTACGAAAGATATAAAACCTGGATAATAGGAATCGGTACAGTAGTAATAATATCTGTTTTATTAGTTGTAATCATAATTTACCGAATTAAACAAACAAAAGAATATGTTACACAACGTTTACTTGTTGCTGAAAGTTATATATATCAAAAAAATTTTAATGAAGGATATAAAATCTTAGACGAAATTATTAACCATTATAAAAATTCAAAATATGCTGGGTATGCAATGTTTCTTAAAGCGAACACTTTGTATGATAACAAAGATTTTGTTCAAGCAAAACAGGTTTGTATTGATTTCCTTAAAATTAAAAAACCGAAATCTGTTGTTGTACCAATGATGTATATTTTGGGACAAAGTTATTTAGCTTTGAATGATTTTGATAACGCAATAAATATTTTTAACGAGATTACACAGAAATATGTTGAACATTGTTATACACCAAGAGTGTATGAAAGTTTAGCATTTTGTTACGAACTCAAAGGTGATACACAATCTGCAAGAAGTATATACGAAAAAATGAATATTCTGTATCCTAACAGTTATTGGTCTAACATTGCTCAACAAAAACTTGCAAACAAATAAAAACAAATGGTTAGTGGGGAAAAATTGAAAAGAGTTCAGAGATAAGAGTTATTAGTTTAAAATTAAAGATTGTAAGCACGGTCTTTGGCCATGCTTAGTTCTATGAGGAGATATTATGAAAAATAAAATTATAACATTATATCTTATTTTTTTAATTCATAATTTTGTTTCAGCACAGATTAGTTATGGGAACAAACCTTTGTCCTTAGGTTCAGCATATACAGCAAATTATGGTGATGTGTATTCTATATATACCAACCCAGCGGGGTTGTATGATGGAAAAATTTTTGATTTAAAATTAGATATTCTTGCTTCAGCAAACTTTACTGGTAATATTTTGTATAATGTGAACCAAATTGTTGATTGTGCAGAAAAATATAATAAGATACGTGATGCACAACAATATGGTGGTTCATTAGATGTAACACAAATTTCAGCGTTGTTCAACGGGATAAAAAATCTAGTTGAGATAAATAAACCAGGTAAAGGTGTAATAATACAAGCTAATGGTGGGATTGGTGTTAAAATAAAAAATTATGCGTTCAGTGTAAGAAATGTTTCAAACATAGGTCTTAAGCCGTATATAGATACAGGGTTTAGTTTAGGTGTTTCTACTATATCTTCAACACCTGCGCCATTAGTGTTAAACAGTTTAAAATTTGTAGATGGAGGAAGTTATAAAGGTGTAGAAATTACTACAGATACTTTGAAATATCCACAACTTGAATCAACAAGGGATGAACTTGTGCACGCTATAGGTTGGATTGTATCAACATTAGAAAATTTTGGTGTAGAAATTTCATCGGAAGTTAAATCTAATTACGAAGGTGTTGCAAACGCGTTAATAAATTTAGCAAAAGATAATGGTGTATCAGATGAAGAAATTAAAAATGCTGTAACACAACTTAATGATAAAAATTTGCAAGAGTTAATCACAACTTTTGTAAACAATATGTTGAACAAAAAATCATCTTTTGTAAATAATGAAAGTGCGTTAGTGTTGAAAGGGGTAAACTATACTGAAATATCGTTAGCTACTTCATACGAAATAATTGATAACTTATTTCTCGGAGCTGTAGTTAAATATCTTATAGGAAAAACAGTGTATTATAACTTCAAAGTTTTCCAAGAAAAAGATAAAATTGATTTCAACGATATTGCTGAGTTTGAAAACAAACTTGTACGAAATTCTCAAGCAGTAGGGATAGATGTCGGAACAATATATAAATTACCAGTACCTGTGGTTGAAACTTCAGTAGGGTTAGTAATAAAAAATCTTTTAGAACCTGAGTTTACTTTAGCTTCTACTGATGAAAAACTAAAACTACCACGGCAAGTGTCTATTGGTGTATCAGGAAAATTGTTAAAGATAATATCTTTGAACATAGATTATGATTTAAATAAAATAGAAACTTTTGTTGAAGGATATGATGTTCAAAATTTAGGTTTAGGGTTAGAAATAAACCCGCCGTTTTTACCATCATTACGTGTTGGTTATATTAAAAATTTAGCATATGAAAATGATCAACTTTATACTTTTGGGTTAGGAATAAAAATTTTTGTTGTAAACATAGACATAGTAGGTGCAATGTATCCACAAGAAACAAAAATATCTAAAGATTTGACATTGTTTGCTAACAATTTAAGTGTAGGGTTTACATTAGGAGTAACATTTTAAGTGTTTTAGAAAGGGAAAAAACGATGTGTGTAGCAATACCGATGCGTGTCGTAGAAATAAACGGTAACGAAGCTGTGTGTGAATACGAAGGAATAAAACGTACTGCAAGAATTGATTTACTCCCCGAAGTTAAAGTAGGAGATTATGTTTTAATCCATGTAGGTTTTGTAATACAGAAAATAGATATTGATTCTGCAGAAGAAACATTGAAGTTGTATAAACAAATGCAGGAAATGTTATAAAATTTTAGCTCGTCTTAATTTAAAAAATCAGTATCAAAATTTATGAATCAAAATGGTTATAATTATTCACAATTTAAAGATAAAAAAAATGTTGAATTAGAAGTTGAAAAAATACACAAGTTGGCAAAAAAAATTAATAAAAAAGTTTGTATTATGGAAGTTTGTGGGACACATACTATGCAGATTGCAAAATATGGGATAAGAAAAATGATGCCTGAAAATATAAAACTTGTCTCAGGGCCGGGTTGTCCAGTATGTGTTACTCCGCAGGAATATGTAGATAAAGCAATTTATATTTTGAAAAATTACGATGTGGTTATAACAACTTTTGGTGATTTATATCTTGTCCCAGGGACTGAAAGTAGTTTAGAAAAAGAAAAAGTTAGTGGTAAAGATGTAAGAATTGTTTATTCACCATATGAAAATTTAGAAATAGCAAAAAATGTTAACAAACCAGTTGTCTTTTTATCTATAGGGTTTGAGACAACAATGCCTGCTGTCGCTTGTGTAGTAAAAGAAACAAAAAAGAGAAATATTAAAAATTTGTTTTTCTTTATAGGGAACAAATTTTTTTTGCCTGCTTTAGAAACTTTGATTTTATATAGTAGAAACTTTTTATCATCGTTTATAAAAACTGATGGTTCTATTGACGGGTTTATACTTCCTGGACATCTGAGTGTTATAGTTGGAGAAAAATCTTATTCATGGATTGTAGAAAGATATAATCTTAGCGGTGTCATAACAGGGTTTGAACCATTAGATATTGTACGAGGAATAAGAATGTTGTTAGAAATGATGGTTAATTCATGTCCACAAATACAAAATGAGTATGCTCGTGTTGTTTCTTATGAAGGTAATAAATATGCGAAAGAAATTATATCAGAAGTTTTTGAACCAACAGGAGGAACCTGGCGTGGGTTAGGGTTTGTAGCTGATTCTAATGCTAAGTTGAAGGAAGAATATGAAATGTTTGATGCTGAAAAAATTTTTAATATTCCAAATATTGTGGTAAAAAATGTGGATGATACAAAATGTAAATGCAACGATGTATTAATAGGAAAAATTACACCGTTTGAGTGTCCATTATTTGGAAAAGTTTGTACACCTGAAAATCCTGTAGGTGCATGTATGGTGTCTTCTGAAGGTTCTTGCGCTGCATATTATAAATATGAAAGATAGACAATAGTTAAGAGTTATTAGTTATTAGTTCATAGTTCAATAATAAATGGTAGCCGCAGGCTTTCCGCCAGAGGCGGACTGTCTCAGACAGTAGCCTGCGAAAATTATAAGTAGTAGAAAGTAGAAAGGTTTTAGGTAGTTAACACATTTACACATTCACACATCCACCCATCTACACATTTACATATATTTGTAGGAGAGGTTTTCTAACCTCGATTATTTGTTCAATATGAAAGAAAAAATTTTGTTATCTTATGGTTCAGGTGGGAAACATACTTTTGAGTTTATTAATAATTTTGTATTAAAATACTTTTCTAACGATATATTAAACCAACTACTTGATTCAGCTGTTATAAAAATTTCAGATAATATAAAATTAGCATTCAGTATTGATAGTTATACAGTATCACCAATTTTTTTCCCAGGTGGTGATATTGGCAAACTTAGTACTTGTGGAACTATTAACGATTTGTTATGTGTAGGTGCAAAACCGTTGTTTATATCTTTATCATTAATTATAGAAGAAGGACTTGAGACAGAAGTTATAGAAAAAATATTTTCTTCAATAAAAGAAGTT
>Ga0272445_1001399_pt1 | contig 18891 bp, 19 predicted proteins | sample YNPCB0031_FD_194404 | JGI IMG/M metagenome (GOLD analysis project Ga0272445, IMG submission 194404) | Hot spring sediment microbial communities from Yellowstone National Park, WY, United States - YNP-CB-003-1 | ecosystem: Environmental > Aquatic > Thermal springs > Hot (42-90C) > Sediment... | reverse complement strand
TACTCGATGTTCTCTCGTCTCTCCAGACTCAACAATCACAACCGATCATGTTTCGTGATCTCAGGCCATCGCACATCAATCTCTGACCGGACGAGACGCTCTGCCTCATCGATGTCGGCATCGCTCGACTGTTCCAACCACTCTGCCGCGACACGGTCGTCGGTACAGTCGGCTACGCACCACCTGAATGATCACGCGTGATCATCGATCCACGCGGTGACCTCTCTGCACAGGGAGCAACGCCTTATCACTTCGCAACGAGCGTCGATCGCCGCGACCAACCACCTTTCTCGCTGTCCCAAACCCCGTCCCGGCGGTTCGATCCCAAACTCATCACGACTGTCCAGAACATTGTTCTCCAGGCACTGGCCTACGATCCCAGACAGCGTTTCTCCGATGCCGGATTGATGGCCGCAGCACGGCGCGCTCTGCGCGATACACCCCCAAGTCATCCTTCGGCAACAAGCAGTGGCCAGACCGATCTCGTAACCCGACTACTGCCCCAAGAGGGATCGGATTCTCGCGTCCTCTCACACCGATGACGAAGTGCGTGCATCAGTCATCCTGGACAACTCGCTCGTCGCGGATCGTCCTGGCGTCGCTCGACGGCACGGTCACCTGCCTGCAGTGGAATGGCACTATCATCGGGAGACGCTGCTTCGAGCAAACCTTCGTGGCATCCCCGATAAGATGGTCGAACCTGCTGATACTCGTCGGCAATGCTGGAACGATCCATGCCTGTGTCCCCATGACTGGTTAACGTGATCCAGGAAGTCACCTACCTGGCGCAGATCGCGAGTACACCAACTTCTTGCGGATTCCACATTGCTGATCGCGACTGGGGCAGATACGCTCATCCAGCTCCTAGCAGATGGACTGATAAACGAGGCGATCGACCTCGACACTACCGGTGTCGCGACACCACTCGAGGGCCGAGGCGTCTCCTATCTCGGAACCCCGGACAGTCGGATCTCAGTTAAACGGCTCGCACTGGATTCGAGGAGGAACGAAGCATGCACCGAGTCATCGCTCATGTCCTGAACGACGACCCCTTCGTCGCCGAAGTCGCTATACCCCCTGATCCGCAACACCAGTCCGTGTTCCTACGGAAGCCGCGGCGATTCGACGGCGAACGCTTGACCACCACCGCTCAGAGAGTGATCACTGTGCTGTACCCGTGGCATCGCATCACATACATCGAACTCCTGGACGTGGGGAGCGACAAGCGTCCAAGTCAGCTCGTCACTGTCGTTCGCGACGAGCACTGAAATTCACTCACGAACGCGGCTCGTCTCCCGAAACCTCGGCAGTCGCTTCGCGCGTCGCGGTTCGGAACTCTCGGATCGTGCGTCCGATGGCACTACCGATCTCCGGTAGCCGACCGGCGCCGAAAACGACGAGCACGATCAGCAGGACGAGCAGCAATTCCTGCCAGCCGAATGAGGGGAGCAAAAGCGGATACACCGAATGCCTCCAGTCATGTGCACCAAGCACGCAGTGTCGAGTATAGGCGAAAGAGCGAGAGCACGCTACCCCGCGATCCGATACCAGCGCGGAAGCTGCCGGAGATGATCTTCGGGTCGAATGAGCGGTGCAGCATCGACACCGCCGATGCGATCACTCATCACGAAGCAATAACGGGGGTAGTAGAGGACGATCGCCGGCACGTATTCGGCGAAGAGTCGCTGGAACTCGACGTAAAGAGATCGTCGCTCGTCCTGATCGGATACCTGTCTGGCCTTCTCGAGGAGCACATCGATTGTGCGGCTCCGGAAACCCGCGATGTTCGCCCCTTCCTCGGCTTGCGAGGAATGCCAGAACTCGAACATGTCCGGATCGCCGGTCAGGGACATCCATCCGAACACAGCAGCAGTGTACTCGCGATTCAACAGTTGTCGCTGGAGTGTCGCCGCTGCCACCGGCTGAACGGTGACGCTGATACCGATTTCCGCCAGTTGCTGCGCCACTGCCTGAGCGACAGCCACTCGTTGCGGATCATCGACGTTCGTCAAGAGCGTAAAGCGAAAGGTCAACCCTTCCTTGTCCAGGACCCCATCACCGTTGCGATCTTCCCACCCTGCCTCGCGAAGAAGGCTCAGTGCTGCCGCACGATCGAAGCGATACTCTTGCGCTTGATAAGCCCATGAAGCTGGGGGAATCGGCCCATTTCCTGGTTCAGCCCAATTGTTGAGTACATCGCGGACTAACTGGACACGATCGATCGCGAGAGACAACGCCTGACGGACCCGGACATCGGCGAAAAACTGTGCCTGACTGTTCAGAAAGAGCGCTGTATACCCAGCGAGTAATGGAGCGTAGATGCGGACGCGAGAACCCATCAACTTCGGGTCACCGAGCGCTCCCCACGGCACCAGATCGACCGCGTCCAGATCACCGCGCCGAAAGGCAGCCAGGGCCTCATCGACCGATTCGAAGAAATGCAACTCCACTCGCTCGAACAGAGGAGTCGGCCTCCGGTATGATTCGTGCCGAGCGAGTTCGATCACTCCCCGGTCTCGATCAACCCGAACAACCCGGTACGGCCCACTCCCGATAGGCTGTGACTCGAAGCGACTGCGTAGTAAGTCACTCACCACCGTCCCCGCCAGGACATGTTCCGGCAGGATCGGCAGCGACAGGTAGGTCGGGAATGGGGCATAAGGCTCGGGCAGACGAAAACGAACCGATTCTGCATCGACGACCTCGACGGTAACCGTTCGCCAGAAGTTCGCCATCGTCTCGTTTCCTGGAAAACGAGGGTCCTGGAGAAGGCGTATCGTAAAAAGGACATCGCGGGCAGTAACCGGTTCACCGTCATGCCACTGGGCATCCGGCCGGAGAAAAAAGGTGTATTCTAATCCATCATCACTCATCGTCCAGCGCTCCGCCAGCGCTGGCTGCGGTACTCCGCTTCCGTCTACCCAAACCAGCCCCTCGAACACGAGCACGCTCACCGCCGCTTCCGCCGTCGACTCGGCGAGCAACGGATTGAGCGTTTCGATACGGCCTATAATCCCCTCGCGGAACGTTCCTCCCTCGATTTGAGCGGGCTCAGCCGAGGGGCTCGGGAGCACCGACTCACTCCGGATCGGTGTCATGCTCGAAGCACTGCGAGGGGGTAGATGGAGTCGCCAAAGAACGAGTATTCCGCTGACCAGGACAACCAGCAGCGAACTCGCCAACCAGAGCGCCCACCAGCGCACTCGGCGCAATCGCTGGAGTGACGTGCGTCCCCGAACAGTCGTCAATCGGGTGACCCTTCGTCGAAGTCAGCCTAGAGCAGCCACTGTCCCAAGAGGGAGAGAACGACGAAAATGACCGCAACACCGATCGTTAACTGGAACAGCGTCTTCTCTAGGCCTCGCCGCGTGCGATAGATTGCTGACGTATCTCCACCGAAAGCACCACTGAACCCGGACGCCTTGGATTGCAGCAGGATCACCATCATCAACAAGAGCGAAACCAAAATGATCGCGACGTAGAACGCCGTCTCCACGGTCCCTAGCCTCCTTCGGCGATATGCTGGGCACGTTCCACAGCAGCCTCCACAATGCTACAGAACTCGCGGGCATCCAAACTCGCCCCACCGACGAGCGCCCCATCGATATCGCCGACCGCCAGAAAGTCAGCTGCGTTGGCAGCCGTGACGCTCCCACCGTAGAGGATACGGAGCCCTTCGCTGATCCCCGACCCGAATCGTTCCCGGAACCAGGCACGGATCCATGAAGCGACGAGCTCGGCATCCGCGGAGGTAGCTGGGCGACCCGTCCCGATTGCCCATACCGGCTCGTACGCGATGACCAGTCGCGCGACCTGCCCGCTCTCGAGATCGCTGCATGCCGCTGCGATCTGTCGCTCGACAATGTCTCTCGTCGCGCCTGACTCCCGTTCTTCGAGCGTCTCCCCGACGCACAGGATCGGCTGGAGGCCGTTCCGCAACACAGCACGGAGCTTGGCAGCGACCACTGCATCCGTTTCACCGAACAAGCGTCGGCGTTCGCTGTGACCGACGATCACATAGCGGCAAAATGGGGCCACCATCTTGGCAGACACTTCGCCCGTATAGGCGCCCTCGTCGAAGGCACTGCAGGTCTGGGCGCCCAGCGAAATCGAGCTTCCGTTAAGTTGCTGAGACAGCGGCACGATCCAGGGGAACGGTGGGATGAGGACTACCTCGGCATACTCCGCCATTCCACAACGAGCCTGGATCGCACGAGCTAACTCCAGCGCCTGCTCGTAGGTCGTGTGCATCTTCCAGTTACCGGCGATGAGCGGTCTTCGCATCCTCCACTCTCAGGCTTCTTCCATGAGCACCGCAACTCCAGGAAGTTCGCGACCTTCCAAATACTCGAGTGTCGCTCCTCCACCGGTGGAAAGATGCCCAACGCGCTCGGCTAGACCCAGTTCCTGAAGCGCAGCCGCGGAATCACCCCCACCCACGAGCGTGAACCCGGGACATCCGGCAACGGCTTCGGCGATCCCTTTCGTTCCCTCACGGAACTCGGGAACCTCGTACACACCCATCGGACCATTCCAGACCAAGAGGCGGGCACCAGCGATCACCGCTGAGTACGCCCGCACCGTCTCGGGTCCGATATCGTAAACCGCTTGATCAGGAGGGATCGCGGTAACCGGTACGATGCGGCGCTGGGAGACAGCGCTCATCGTCGGTGCGACGACCACGTCGCGCGGAAGCTCGACGCGCACACCGCGCGCGGCCGCTAGATCGAGAATGCGCTGTGCCTCGGGAACCTTTTCTTCCTCGACCAACGAGCGCCCTGTCTCGAGCCCCCGTGCCCGCAAAAAGGTGTTTGCCATCCCGCCACCGAGCAGGAGCGCATCGGCACGCGGTAGTAAGTTCTCGATCACCCCGATCTTGTCGGATACCTTTGCGCCGCCGAGCACGAGGACGAACGGTCGCTCGTCACTGCGGAGGACCCGTTCCAACGCTTGGACTTCCCGCTCCATGAGAAACCCGGCAGCACTCGGTAATAAACGAGCGACCGCAACGACCGATGCATGCGCGCGATGCGCTGCACCGAAGGCATCGTTCACGTAGCAATCGGCCAGAGCGGCTAAGGCTGCTGCGAATTCTGCATCGTTCTGTTCTTCTCGCGGATCGAAGCGGAGGTTTTCTAGCATGCCTACTTCGCCTGGTTGCAAGCGTCGGGCCATTTCCTGCGCTTCCGGTCCGACGATGTCACGCACCGAGCGAACGGGTTGCCCGAGAAGCCCGCTCAGCGTCGCCGCCACCGGAGCGAGTCGCAACTCCTCGCGCACCTGTCCCTTCGGCCGTCCGAGATGAGAGCAGAGGATGATCCGCGCCCGCCGCTCGAGCAACCACTGCAACGTCGGCAAGGTAGCCCGGATGCGGGTATCGTCGACAACGCGTCCTCCCTCGAGCGGAACATTGTAATCGACCCGAACGAGGACACGGCGCTCCTCGACCTCCAGGTCGCGTACCGTTCGCAACCGCCTCGCCATCGCTATACCCCCGCGTCGCCTCGTCACTCTTCCTGGAAACAGCCGATCATCATGTAATAGGCAAGATCGGCGACGCGGCAGGAGTACCCCCACTCGTTGTCGTACCACGCAACCACTTTCGCCAGCGTTCCATCGAGCACCATGGTACTCAAGCCATCCACGATCGCTGATCGCGAGTCACCGCGGAAGTCACTCGAGACCAGCGGCTCTTCGGTGTAGCCGAGAATGCCATTCAGCTCGTTCTCCGCCGCCTCCCGGAAGGCCGCATTGATCTCTTCCGCGGTGGCTTGACGCGAAAGCTCTACGACGAAGTCGATGACCGACACGGTAGCGACGGGCACACGCATCGCAAAGCCGTCGAACTTCCCCTTCAACTCGGGCAACACGAGTGCGACCGCTCGTGCTGCGCCGGTCGTGGTTGGCACGATGTTCATCGCTGCCGCGCGCGCACGCCGCAGGTCACGGTGTGGCGCATCCAACAACTGCTGGTCGTTGGTATACGCATGGACCGTCGTCATGAGCCCGCGCACGATGCCAAAGTGCTCGTGAAGAACTTTCGCGACCGGTGCGAGACAATTGGTCGTGCAGGACGCGTTAGAAACGATGTGATGCCGAGTCGGATCGTACGCATCCTCGTTGACACCCAACACGATCGTGATGTCCTCACCCTTGGCAGGAGCCGAGATGATCACCTTTTGAGCTCCCGCTTCCAGATGCGCTCGCGCTTTGGCTGCATCGGTAAACAAGCCAGTCGACTCGATCACGAGTTCGACTTCCAGCTCTCGCCAGGGAATCTTTCCCGGCTCCCGTTCCGCGAAGACACGGATCTCGCGACCATCGACCACGATCGAATCCTCGGTCGCAGTCACCTCGCCATCCCAGCGTCCGTACGTCGAATCCCACGCGAAGAGATGCGCGAGCGTCGAGGGAGTCGTGAGGTCATTAACCGCGACCACCTCCAGTTCGTCGTCGTACCCCTCCAGGATCGCCTTGAGCACTTGTCGCCCGATTCGACCGAACCCGTTGATGCCCACACGAACCGCCACAACCCTACCCTCCCGGTTCTTCGCCGTCCGACGGTCAGCCTCGCTTCTGCGCGATCGCCTCCACGGACACTCGACCAGCTTCTTTCCCGACCGGTCCAACCAACTCGCGATATCCTCCAGCAAACTCGTGTCCTCGCTTCGCAGCACGTGCCAACTCAAGCAGCGCAGCCGCGAGCTTCGTTGGATCGTGCCGCCAAGGTTGCTCAGGGTTGATCACATCCTGGAGGACGACATGAATCCGCTCAGCGAGCTGGTCCAACCCATCGAGCCGAACCCCAAAGACGCCGCTCGCTGCTAGTCGCCGCGCTGGCTCCAGGTTCGAGTTCACGAGCAGACAATCCACGAGGGGGCCACCAGCATGCCTTTCGAGCGCCTGGAGATGATCGACAACGGAAAATCCATCCGTCTCGCCCCGCTGTGTCGTCACGTTGCACACAAAGACCTTGAGCGCCGACGACAGCCGGATCGATTGCACGATCCCTTCGACGAGCAAATTGGGAATCACCGAGGTGAATAAGCTGCCCGGTCCGAGTACGATCAGATCCGCTGAAAGTATGGCCAGGAGGGCAGGCTCGTAGGCCTGCGGACGCTCCGGATCGAGGAAGATGCGCTGAATCTTTCCACGCTCTCGCCCGATCGCCGACTCACCGCGAACGACATGCCCATCGGCGAATTCAGCACAGACAGTGATGTTTTCCAACGTCGACGGCATCACTCGCCCACGGACCGCCAGTACGCGCGACGATTCAGCCACTGCGCGCTCGAAGCTACCGGTCACGTGCGTCATCGCGGCGATGAAAAGATTTCCAAAGTTATGTCCGTCCAAGGATGAGCCCACTTCAGGAAAGCGAAACTGGAAGAGTTCGCTCATCAAGGGCTCGGCATCGGCCAGTGCGACCAAGCAGTTGCGAATGTCACCTGGGGGTGGAATATTGAAGTCTTGGCGTAGCCGACCAGAGCTTCCACCATCGTCCCCCATCGTCACGATCGCCGTAATCGCGACATTGTGGGCCTTGAGACCACGAAGCAACGTCGAGAGTCCCGTCCCCCCACCGATCGCGACGATGTGGAACTCTGGCTCTTGCGGACCGAAGCGATGAGCATGAATGATCTCGGCCAATCCTCGCTTGTCTACCCGCTGATCGAGAAACGGAGCCAACAGTGAACGCGAAAGTTGCCAAAAACCGAGCACGATGAGCGTGCTCCCCACCGTGATCATCAAGAGCTCCCGGTAGGGATGGGGAATGAATTGCAAGGTCACTGCCCGCACCAGACCGGACACACGTTGGGGGAAGTCGTAATTGCGGTAGATCCAGGCGAGGCCCATGGCGAGCCCGAGACTCGTCGTCACGACACCGAGTGCGAGCAACAGGATCCATCGCTTGACGAACATTCCCGGGCGTAACCAGGTGCGGAGCTTCATCCGTCCCCCGTTCCCCGTCCCGCAACCCCGGGCCAGTATAGCAGCAGTCTCAGGCGCCGTGCGGCGAACGCTGTCAGCGCGATCCCCAATGACCCAGTGCTCCCTGGGCATCGGGTCAAGCCTTTTGCGAGCCTGCACATGCTTCGCGGATCAGCTGGTGAGGCTCGGCGCACATCCCTTGCACCACCGACGAGCAGTTGGTATACTGTATACGGTAAACGGAGCGCCCCGGACAAGTGGGCAATGCCCACTTTAATTTTTGCCCTGGCTGGCAGCCCACCAGCCGGAATCCGGAGCGCATGACGAAGGGGGGCGATCACGATGAAGAGCGATCTCTACACCGCAATTGCACAGGTGGCTGCCGAGCGCGGCATTCCACGCGAGGCAGTCATGGAGTCCGTCCAGCAAGCACTGCGGACAGTGTACAAGAAGGCGACGGGCTCCGACGAGGAAGTCGAAATCGAAATCGACGTCAACACCGGAAAGATCCGTATCTTCGCGCCGAAGAGGGTCGTCGAGAAGGTAAACGATCCGCTCAGCGAGATTTCCATCGAGGAGGCGCGCAAGATCAATCCCCGTGCGATCGTCGGGGACGTCGTCCGGATCGAGCGCCAGCCGGCCAACTTCGGCCGGATCGCGGCCCAGACCGCCAAGCAGGTGATCCTGCAGCGGATCCGGGATTTCGAGCGCGACACGATCTACAACGAATTCATCGATCGCGTCGGCGAAGTCCTGACTGGTACGGTGCAGCGCGTCGATGCGCGTGCGGTAATCCTGAGCTTCGGCAAAGCGGAGGCTATTCTCCCGGCACGGGAGCAGATTCCCGGTGAGCGGTATCGCCCAGGGCAGCGGCTCAAGGTGTACCTGGTCGATGTCACCAAGGACGCGAAGGGACCGCAGCTTTTGGTGTCCCGCACGCACCCGAACTTGATCAAGCGGCTGCTCGAGCTCGAGGTACCGGAGGTCGCGAGCGGTGCCGTCGAAGTCATGGCCATCGCCCGTGAACCAGGCCAGCGATCCAAAGTCGCTGTCGCTGCTCGGCAGGACAAGGTCGACCCGGTCGGCGCCTGCGTCGGTGTCCGCGGCGTGCGGATCCAGAGCATCGTCACCGAGCTTTCGGGTGAGAAGATCGACGTGATCGAGTGGTCGTCTGATATCCGCACGTTCATCGCCAACGCCCTGAGCCCGGCCAAGCCGATCACGGTCATCCTCAACGAGGATGAGAAGGTCGCTCGGGTCGTCGTGCCGCCGGAGCAGATGTCGCAGGCGATCGGCAAGGACGGCCAAAACGCCCGGCTGGCGTACAAGCTGACCGGTTGGCGGATCGATATCAAGGATCCAGAGTCGCTGAAGGGGGAGGAGGCACTGCTCGTTCGCTCGGCCACGAGCTTGCCCGAGCTTCCGCCCGATCTCATGGCACTCGGTCGGCAGCCACGCCTCGTTCGCTCGGACGGCACGTTCAGCATCCGGGAGCGCGAGTTCGGTCCGCTGCCCAGCGATCTCGTGCTCAAGAGCGTCGACGTGGAAATCGTCAACGGCGTCGTCAATGTCTATTACGATCGCGAACTTCGTGCTCGGTACGATTTCGAAACCGGTCGTGAGCTACCATTGACCGATGACGAAACGGCGAATGTCCGTTGATCCCGTTTCTCGTCGAGGAGGTCGTGACGATGAGCGAGCGTCCCGACCAGCGCAAGCGCCGCGCACCGCGGCTCAAGCATTTGCCTGTCCGCACCTGCGTCGCTTGCCGCGCTCGAGACCTCAAGCGAACATTTGTCCGTATCGTGCGGACCCCGGAAGGGACGCTCGCCATCGATCCGACCGGAAAGCGGAGCGGGCGCGGCGCGTATCTTTGCCGACGGTTCAGTTGTTGGGAGCGAGCAGCAAATACCGACGTCCTCGAACGTGCTCTCCGCATACCCGTCCCACAGGAGTTTCGTGACGAACTCCTTCGTTGGGCCGATCTGCACATCCGCCGTGACGACGCGCCCGCACCTGAGACAACACCCGAACAGGAGGACCAGCTATGAGCACCAAAGCGAAAAAGCACGCACCGGTACAAAACAATCGGTCGCCGATGACTGCACAGCGGAGCTCGCCTGCTGCGAGTGTCGCCCGCGGCCCTGTCGAGGTCGGAAGCGTCATGACGGTAGGCGAGTTGGCCGAGGCCATCGGCGTCAGTGCCGTCGAGCTCATCAAGGCCTTGATACGCCGGGGCGTGATGGCCAACATCAATCAGCAAATCGATTTCGAGACCGCGGCCAAAGTCGCCGCCGACTTCGGAGTCGAACTCGTCGAGCGCACTCCTGAAGTAGTCCACCAGGAAAAGAGCCTGGCCGAGATTGTCCGAGCCAGTGCCCAGGAGCCTGGTGCCGTCCCTCGACCACCCGTGGTGACGATCATGGGTCACGTCGATCACGGGAAGACGAAGCTCCTCGATGCGATCCGGCACACCAACGTGGCAGAGGGTGAGGCCGGCGGCATCACCCAGCATATCGGCGCGTATCAAGTGGAGGTCCAGGGCCGGAAAATCACCTTTCTCGATACACCCGGTCACGAAGCCTTCACCGCAATGCGCGCTCGCGGGGCACAAGTCACCGACATCGCCGTCCTGGTGGTTGCCGCCGACGATGGCGTCATGCCCCAGACCCGCGAGGCCGTCGCTCACGCTCGTGCCGCCAACGTGCCCATCATCGTCGCCATCAACAAGATCGATTTGCCGACCGCAAATCCGGCCCGTGTCAAGCAGCAGCTCGCTGAGATCGGTGTCATCGTGGAAGAGTACGGCGGTGACGTGCCGGTCGTCGAGGTTTCCGCGAAGCAGCGCCTCGGGATCGAAGATCTTTTGGAAATGATCCTGTTGGTCGCCGATATGCACGAACTCAAAGCCAACCCGAATCGGCCCGCGATCGGGGTCATCATCGAAGCGAAGGTCGATCAGAGACGGGGGCCCGTGGCGACTGTCCTCGTGCAAACTGGGACCTTGAAACTCAACGATGTCGTTGTCGCTGGTGCCACTTGGGGACGGATCCGCGCGATGTTCGATGATCGCGGGCGCAAAGTGCGACGCGCGGAGCCATCCATGCCGGTCGAGATCCTCGGACTGGAGATTGTGCCAGAAGCCGGAGATTACCTGCAAGTCGTCGAGGATGAACGGACCGCGAAGGAGATCGCCACACAGCGCGCACTCAAGCGCCGCGCTGAAGCTGCCGAGGCCCGGGTTGTCAAGCTCGACGAGTTCCACAAGGGGCTGGAAATTGGTCAGACGCGTGAACTTCGTCTCATCCTGAAGGCCGACGTGCAAGGAAGTCTGGAGGCGATCCAGAACGCGCTGGCCAAGCTCAACGACGAACTCGAGGGAGTCGGCATCACGGTCGTTCATGCTGCGACCGGCGCCATCTCCGAGTCGGACGTCATGCTGGCTGCCACGACGGGCGCGATCGTCCTCGGCTTCAATGTTCGACCTGATGTCGCGGCCCGCCGCGCCGCTGAGGCCACGGGCGTCGACATCCGGTACTACAACGTGATCTACCATCTCTTGGAAGAGGTCCGAGCCGGAGTGACTGGACTTCTCGCACCGGAGACGCGCGAGATCATCGACGGTGTCGCTGAGGTACGCGAGATTTTCCGCCTGCCCAATCGAGCAGTCGCAGCCGGTCTCTACGTCTTGAACGGGAAGGCACTGCGGAACGCGCGAGTTCGCGTCATTCGCGACGGCAAGGTCATTCACGACGGTACCGTCGCATCCCTGCGTCGCTTCAAGGAAGATGTGCGGGAAGTCGCTGCTGGCTACGAGTGCGGCTTGACCATCGAAAACTTCAATGATCTGCGCGTCGGGGACCAAATCGAGTTCTATCACATCGAACGAGTCCCGCGCGGGCAGTGAACGTCTGCCCGCGCGGCTCGCCGCGCGAGGGGAGCCAACGATGCCCAGCTATCGACAAGCTCGCCTGGCCGAGTTCTTGCGAGACGAGATCGCTGCCATCATTCAACGCGAGCTGCGTGACCCACGGCTCGGCTTCGTGAGCGTGACCCGCGTCGAGATGAGTCCCGACCTTCGCCATGCGAAGGTGTTCGTCTCCATCTATGGGAGCCATGAGGAGCAAGAGGCTGCACTGGAAGCCCTGCAAGGAGCCGCCGGCTTCATTCGCCGCCTTATCGCACCCCATCTCCATACTCGGCATATTCCCGAACTTCATTTCAAACTCGATCGATCGCTCGAGCACGCCGAGCAGGTCGCCCGCTTGCTGAGGCAGATCCAGCAGGAACGGCAAAGGGATGAGTCTGCAGTCGAAAGCACGCCGGAGAGTGAGTGAAACACCTCCCACTCGAACGAGCGACGTCCGGATGGCCTGGGAGCTCCTCGCTGGTTCGCGCACGTTGCTCATCGCCACGCATGCCAATCCGGACGCTGACGCAGTGGCCTCCGTGCTGGCGCTCCGGCTCGTCCTCGCTGAACACGTCCAGTCGGCTGTCTGCCTCACCGGCGACGGCCTCGTTCCACCGAACCTCGAGTTCTTGCCGGGAGCAGAACACCTCCTTCGTGACCCTACGAGCGTGACCGATCCACCCGATTGCATCGCCCTCCTCGATTGTGCCGACCCGACTCGACTCGGCCCCCTCTTTCGTCTCCACCCCGCGTGGTTCGACGGGCATATTCCGATCGTCAACATCGATCATCACGTGACCAATACGCGGTACGGCTCGGTCGACCTCGTCGATCCCGCCTCAGCCGCGACGACCGAGGTGCTCGCTCATTGGCTGGAGGAACTTGAACAACCGATCGTTCCGGATGTCGCCACCTGTCTCCTCACAGGACTGTACGGCGACACACTCAGCTTTCAAACCACGAGCACGTCCGCTCGCGTCTTCGAACTTGCTGCGCGCTTGCTCGAGGCTGGTGCGCGGCAAGAGGACATCGTCACCCATCTCTTTCGGAGTAAGCCACTGTCGACCGTTCGGCTCTGGGGCGCTGCACTGGGCCGCGTCCGGTATGAGCCGCCGTTGATCTGGACCGAGATTACCCACCGTATGCTGCAGGAGGCAGGAGCGAGTCCCGTCGAAGGCGAAGGAATCGTGAATTTCCTCGTCGGGACGCATGGCACGGCGGTAGCACTGCTCTTTTACGAACAGAGCGAGGGATGGCGTGTCAGCTTGCGCTCGGCCGATGGTTCGGTGGATGTCGCTCGCCTCTGCCAGCGCTATGGGGGCGGAGGGCATCCACGAGCAGCGGGGTGCCGCCTTCCCCCGGGCGAAGCTGCCCGACGATCGTTTCTCGACGACCTTGCAGCACAAGTGAGCGCACTACTCAGCATCGAGCTTCCATCGGGGTGAGCAACAGTGCACGGCATACTCCTGGTGGACAAGCCACGCGGTTGGACATCCCACGACGTGGTGCAATGGGTCCGCACGCGCCTCCGCGTGCAAACGGTCGGTCACGGCGGCACGCTCGACCCGGCCGCCGAAGGGTTGCTCGTTATCGCTGTCGGTATCGCCACGCGCCTCGTCCGACACGCAGCCGATGCGGACAAAAGCTATGTCGCACACATTGTCCTCGGTACCGGGACGACGAGCGACGATCTCGAAGGTGAACCGCTGGCAGCCTCACCGCTATCCCTGTACCGACCCTCGCTCCGAGACGTCCAGTCGGCACTCGCCGAGTTCCTCGGCGAATACGAACAACAGCCGCCGATCTATTCGGCACTGAAAGTTGGCGGCGTCGCAGCCTACCGGCGTGCCCGGGCTGGTCAGCCAGTGCCGCTCAAACGACGCGTGGTGCGAGTTAACAGCCTACGTCTCGTGCAGTATTCGTATCCGGATCTCATCGTCTCGCTCGACTGTGGGAAGGGATTCTATGTCCGTTCCTTTGCTCGCGACCTCGGTACCCGCTTGGGCACTGGCGCTTACCTGCACGGCCTCGTCCGCACGCGCGTGGGCCGATTTTCGCTCGCTTCCGCCTGGTCGATCGACGAGTTGAATCGTGTGCTCACACCATCATCCTGGCCATTGATCGCTCGTCACCCGGATGAGTTCGTTGCGGAACTCCCCGTTTTGTTGGTTCCTGAACGGGAACTTCGAGCATGGTATCATGGCGCGCCGGTGCGCTGTTCAGCGAGCAGCTCACCTGGCACCACTGCTCGCGCCTACGCCCCAGATGGGAACTGGATCGGACTCGCTCATTTCGACCCACAAAAGCGATACTGGCAGCCGGTCCTCGTGCATCGCGACGGGTCTGGATGGAGAGGCTAGACGCCCAATGAGGATCATTCGCTCCTGGAGTGACATTCCGCCTGAGCCTCATGTCGTGACCATCGGCAACTTCGATGGTGTCCACCGTGGTCACCAGTACCTCCTCACAACCGTTCATGAACGCGCAGCGACGCGCGGGCTACCGAGCCTGGCGATTACCTTCGACCCGCTACCTCTCGAAGTTCTCGCACCTGAGCGGGCACCGCAACGCCTCTCCCTCACGGATCAGCGACTTCGCCTTATCCTCGCCTGCGGCATCGATCGCGTGCTTCTCGTGCAGTTCGACCGCTCCTTTGCTGCACTCTCCCCAAAAGAATTCGTCGACCTTCTCGTGCAGTCGACGCACTTGACCACGATCGTCGTCGGGGAGGACTTCCATTTCGGGCGTGGTCGAACGGGAGACCCGGCTCTCTTGCGCGAACTCAGTCGACCTCATGGGTTCGAAGTCGTGGTGCTCGCTCGCCTGAGCGAGCTCAGTGAGACGATTTCGTCGACGAGAATTCGCCAGCTGATCGCCGCCGGTGCAGTGCGCGAAGCCGGGACACTGCTCGGTCGGCCGTACGCGCTCACTGGCACGGTCGTCGCTGGCACGGGGAGAGGATCCCAGTTAGGTTTCCCTACGGCAAATATCGCTGTCGCTGATCGGCTCATGCTCCCAGGTGATGGGATCTACGCTGCCATCGCTCATCTCTCGGGTAGCTGGTATCCAGCGCTCGCCTATATCGGCAGCCGTCCGACCTTTCCCGGCGCGGGTCACGCTGTCGAGGTCTACCTGATCGACCAGACCTATCCGACTTTGCGAGGCGAGACGATCACGGTGTACTTCATCGAACGGATTCGACCGGATCGCGCATTTCCCGATGCCGAAGCATTGGTCGAACAGATGCGCGATGACGAACGGAACGGGCGAGCTGTGCTTCAGGCAGCGATGGCCGATTGGCCACCACCGCTCGTACAAGCGCTCCACGCAGCCCTGGAAGGAGTCGAGGTGATCGATGATCCCAGTTCATGACCGAGAAGTGTTCGTTGATCTGCTCCTCTCGCGCGGCACGGTCGATGTCGTCGTCCGCGAGCACTTGCGTGCCCGGCTGCTCGGCGAGCAGCCGCTCCGCGTCAAGCTCGGGGTCGATCCGACCCGACCAGACATCCACCTCGGTCACTACGTCTGTTTTCGCAAGCTCCGGCAGTTCCAAGCATTGGGTCATCAGGTCGTCGTCATCATCGGTGACTGGACTGCCCGAATCGGCGATCCCTCCGGGCGCTCGTCCCAGCGGCCGATGCTCACCGCCGAAGAAGTACGAGCCAACGCGGAAACTTATCTCGAGCAATTCTTCAAGGTTGTCGATGTGACGAGGGCCGAGATCGTTTGGCAAAGCACCTGGTTCGGTAATTTCACGCTGGAGGATGTCATTCGCCTCGCCAGTAAGTACACCGTTGCCAAGCTACTCACGCGCGAGGACTTCGCGAAGCGCTACGAGGAAGGATCGCCCATCTCCATCACCGAGCTTCTCTATCCACTCCTGCAAGCCTACGACTCAGTGGCGATCCAAGCCGACGTCGAAATCGGTGGCACCGACCAGCTCTTCAATCTCCTCGTCGGCCGCGATATCATGCGCGAGTACGGATTGGAACCCCAGGACATCCTCACCGTACCGCTCCTCGTCGGTACAGACGGCCATCTGAAGATGAGCAAGAGTTATGGCAATTACATCGCGGTCAATGATCCACCAGAGGAGATGTTCGGCAAGATCATGTCGATTCCCGATCATGTTTTAGGCGACTATTTTCGGCTCCTGACCGACATCCCAGACAAAGAGATCGACCGCATGCTCGTGGAGATGAGCGCGGGACGGCTCAATCCACGCGACGCCAAGGAGCATCTCGCGTTCGTCATCGTCAGTGACCTGCACTCGCCCGAAGCAGCTGAGCGGGCGCGCGAGCACTTCCACCGAGTACACCGGCTCCGAGAAATCCCCGAGCAGATTCCCGAGGTTCCCGTGCCGGGACGCGCACGTGTTCTCGATTATGTCGTGCTAGCGGGGTTCGCCCGCAGTAACAACGAGGCACGGCGACTCGTCCAGCAGGGCGGGGTCCGCTTGGACGGACGGCGACTCGACGATCCGGAGGAAATGCTGGAACTCCAGGAGCCAGTCGTGCTCCAAGTCGGTAAGCGACGATTTGCGCGCCTCCTGCCACGAGCGGAGAGCACGTGATTCAGTGCTCGAACACGACGATGCTTCGCGCGACGCTGCCCGCGAGCATCGCTTCGAATCCGTCGTTGATCTCCTCCAGGCGAAGTCGCCGGGAAATCAGTTCGTCCAGCCGGAGACGACCGAGCCGATACAGCTCGAGGAGTCGGGGGATGTCCCGTGGTAAATTCGCGCTCCCATAGAGTGTTGCCTTGATCGTCTTCTCCGTCCGCAAGAGATCCAACGGGTCCAGCGGTACGGTCGTTCCCATCGGCGTGAGCCCCACGATGACCGTGGTACCACCCTTGCGCGTCGCCGCATAGGCCTGTTGGATCGTGTCCGCACGACCGATCACTTCGAAGGCATAGTCCGCACCGCGCCCACCAGTGAGTTCCCGCACCACCTCGACCACGTCCTGTTCCCTCGGATCGATGGTATGGGTGGCCCCGAGCTGACGTGCCCATTCCAGTTTTTGCGGAACGACATCAGCTGCAATCACCGGACCCGCGCCGACCAGGGCAGCACCCTGTACCACATTGAGTCCGACGCCGCCGCAACCGATCACCAGAACGGTCTCCCCCGCGCGCACACCCGCAGCGAAGAGCACCGCCCCCACACCAGTCGTCACGCCACAACCCACCAAAGCTGCACGATCCAAGGGGATGTCCGGGGGAAGGGACAAAAGACCCTGCTCGGGAACGACCGTGTACTCGGCAAAACAAGAGACCCCGAGAACATGGTGCACATCAGTGCCGTTTCGATGAAAACGCGTCGTGCCGTCGAACATCCGCCCGGTTCGCCGAATCGGATTACTGAAATCGCAGAGAGCTGGACGCCCGTTGAGACAGTAAAAACAATGTCCACAGAACGCACGGAAGACGAACACCACCGGATCCCCGGGTCGGAAACGCGTCACACCCGGCCCCACTGCCTCCACCACTCCTGCCCCCTCATGACCAGGGATTGCCGGGAGAGGCGTCTCCAGATCTCCTTGGATATAGTGCAGGTCACTGTGGCACACTCCAGCCGCGACGACGCGGACCAACACCTCGCCTTCCTTGGGTGCATCGACCTCGAGTTCCCAGATCTCCAGCGGCTTTTTGACCTCCGCCAAGACGGCAGCCCGCGCACGCATCGCTTTCGCTCCTTCCCGCGTTCGATGCCAGTATCGCCCGAATGGGTTCAGGAGTCAATCCGCTCCACAGTCGTGCTCCGGCGAGCCAGGGTTGCACCGGGAGAGCAAGAACGAGGTGCAGGCCCCCAGCTTTCGCATTCCACCAGCAGGCCAGAATCTCCCACCGATGCTCCCGCTCGTCATCGGATCGAGGAAAAGGCGATCAAGGATCGATGAGCAGTTCTCGCTGGCTCGAGGCTCGCTCTTCTTTCAGACTGAGGTCGCTCGAAACGAAACACGGTTGGACCACTTGCGTTCATCGTTCAGTGAGCGAAGATACTCGAGGCGGGACGCTGAGGCGCATCGCTTCCCGGCAACCTACCGGTGACAAGCGACCGGCACGCCGAGCACAGGGCGCACGACACTCTATGAGCCAGCAGAGGGAAACGCCCCTTCATCCCAACTCGTTCCCACCCTGCTCGGCTTTGCTGTTGTCAAGGAAGTCGGAGCGGGAGACGGGATTCGAACCCGCGACAACCGGCTTGGAAGGCCGGCACTCTACCAGCTGAGTTACTCCCGCACGGTCGGGGTGAGAGGACTCGAACCTCCGACCTCAGCGTCCCAAACGCCGCGCGCTACCAACTGCGCCACACCCCGATCCGTTTCCAGCCACACAGTATAGCACGTTTTCCTCGCTCGTGCCTACCCACCACGATTCCTTAGTCACCCATCAGCGGCGAGCCGGTTTACCCGAACGTGCCTCGCGTTTCCATCCAGAAAGCCGAAGGACGCTCTCGATTCTCTAACGTCGCTGCTGATTATCCCGCGGCCGCGGCGTCTCGTAGGGAACAGGGATGTACTGTACCGAGGGACGTCGTTGCATCGCTTGCGGGTAGAGCTCCATGAGCTGGTACACTTCGTTAGGTACCCCCACCGTGACCGGTAACCCGAGCTGCCGTGCTTCTTCCACATCGATCGGGTAGTCATGGGTCCACTGCCCACACGTCAGAACATCAGCGATTCGCTGGGCCTCCTCCTCGGAACGTCCGTTCGCCATGAGAATGTGACGAACCGTCGCATTCACCTGCCGCATCGCTTTCTCGCCGATGTCCGCGAGAATCAAGGTTTGATCGTCGATCTCCGCGACCGGCTTCTCCCGGACGACACGCAGCACTGAAGCAGCCGGATACTGGCCGATCTGCGGATCGACCGGTCCCAGCACGGCATTTTCATCCATCACGATCTCGTCCGCTGCCAAGGCAATCAGCGTGCCACCCGACATGGCATAGTGGGGAACGAAGACCGTGACCTTGCCGCGATGACGAACCAGTGCCGAGGCGATCTGCTCCGCAGCTAAAACCAATCCACCCGGCGTATGGACGATGA
>Ga0272445_1001398_pt1 | contig 18898 bp, 10 predicted proteins | sample YNPCB0031_FD_194404 | JGI IMG/M metagenome (GOLD analysis project Ga0272445, IMG submission 194404) | Hot spring sediment microbial communities from Yellowstone National Park, WY, United States - YNP-CB-003-1 | ecosystem: Environmental > Aquatic > Thermal springs > Hot (42-90C) > Sediment... | reverse complement strand
CATGCTACTGCAAAACATAATTTTTTTATCTTTGGTTTTTCTTCATAAAACCAGTTGTTTATTAAAACATTTTTTAATTGCGGATTTTGCGAGTAAGGGTTAAAATAAACAGTTATTTTTGTTCCATTATCTAAACTAACCTGTTTATTGTTAAACTCTGCAATACGTGTAGATATATTTATATTGTTTGAATGTTCCCACATATATAAAAACGCTTTTTCATAAATCTCTGCAAGTTGGTTTGAAAAAATCTCTAATGCAAAATTATCTTGTTTATAAGCAGCAGAAATAGTGAAATTATATGACCCAGTCCACACTTTTGAACTTTTTACAACAACAAACTTGTTATGCATAATTTGTGTCCCTGAAGCAAGTTTTTTGTATTCAAAATTGCTTTTGAACACTGATGTTGACACATCTTTATCAAAAATTGCATAAATTTTTACTCCTCGGTTTACTGCATTATCAACTGCGGCCGTTATTGTAGTATTATTTACTTCATAAATACAGATATACATTGTTGTTTGTGGTGAGGAATCAATAAATTCTTTTAATGCAAAATCAATCGGTTTTTTTATTGTAGAAATAGAACTCAGAGATGGTGGGTTGTTATACGGGTCAGTAAAATAAACATTTATTTGTGAATATCCTACTGATAAGAAAAAAGTAATTGTTATAAAAACAAAAACATTGTTATACTTCACACTACATCCTTTCTGTGTTCAGAAAAAAATCAAAATTGTAGTTCAATAGAGAACCTATGATTACCAAAATTGTCTGAGATAACCGTTGATATTCCAAACCCGTAGTTTAAAACAATAGTGTATTTAGAAATTTTTATACCATAATATCCGAAACCAAAATTAACTGAATCTTTGTTAACACCAGCACGTAACGCTATTGTACGAAAATTAAGAAATGTTTCAAGCCCTACCGCATAAAACAATTTTGTTTGTTCTTCACCCCAAGGTTGGTTCCTATATCTTATTTCAGTTGCTAAAGTAAAATCTTCAAAAAAAAGACCTGCTTTTATATCACCAAAATTGTACCCACTGCCAAAACAGACCGTCATAGGAACAGTATCTTCTCTATCAGTTACAGCAACATTTGGTTGGTTTATATCTTTTACTGAAAAACCTAACAAAAATTTTTCTTTTAACAATTTAAAGTTTAACCCAATATCTAACGAAACTGATGATACAGAAGTTTTGTTATTCAGAGAAGGTTCATATTTTAAAATTTCATTATCAAAATTATATCCTTTTGTTAACATTTTAAAATTTGTCCCAACAGATATGTATGGTAAAGACAAAGACAATTTTTTCAAATTTGTAGCTAACGACAAAATTGTTGTTGTTTCATAATACAAATTGTTAACATTATAAAACCCAGCACCAATTCCTAAAGAAAAATATTTTGTAGGTAAAACAAAAGCTATATTGCTAATACTAAAATTTACATCTTCTAACCCAGCATACGGTTTGTAATAAGCTAATTGCATTGATTTAGTTTCAACATTTGGTAAACATGCTGGGTTGTAAAAAATACTGAATGTTTCTTCATTTTTTGCTGTTGCAACACCGCCCATACTCTCTGCTACAACAGACCAGTTTGTATTTTGGAACGCTGCGTAAGAGAGAGTGAAAAGATAAAAAAGTAAGAAAGTAAGAAAGAGTAGAAATTTTTTAGAAATCCTTTGGCAATATTTTAACAAACAATTAAGATTAACAGCTTGTTGCAAAACCTCAAATTTTCTATGTGGTTTCATATTATTATTTCTTTCTTTTTAACTTTTTCACTTCACTTCGCTTCTTGTTTTCTTTTTCACTATCCTCACCTTTCTCACGCACTATTAACGACGAGATTACTTCATCGCTTACGCTCCTCGCAATGACAAAGAAAAAATATTCACAATAACATTTTTTATCCATTTAGAATTTCGAACTACAAACTAATAACTCATAACTCTGAACTATTTCTTACTCTGCAGTATTTACTACCACTACCTGCTTACTTCACCACAATCACTACACCGTATTTTCGTTTACCATCTTTTGTTTTGATTTGATAAATATACGCACCTGATTCTACAGGTTTATTATTTTTATCTTCTCCTTTCCATACAACTAATTTATTTGGTTCAGCTTTTTGTTCCCACACTTTATTTCCTTGTTGGTCATAAATCACAACTTCGTCAACTTCTTTACCAAAAACAACTTCTGGGTTTGAAAATGTAATAAACTTTTGTTCTGGCTTATCTTCAGGCGGTAAAACTTTTTCCCAACTTCCATCAGAAGGATAATACGAAGTGTTAACCTCATCTTTTGCTATAAACTGATATTCTATCCCTTTATCACTGATTGTTATCACAGAAAATTCAAATTCTGCACTACCAATATATTCTGAACTTCCTGAGACAAATTTCGGATCAAATTCTACATTATATTCTCTATAAGACCCAACAACTCTGTATTTCCCTTCTAAAGATATAATTTTTCCTTCTTTATCACCTACAACAAACCTGTCATCTACAACCTTGAGGTCAATGTTTGCGTTAATTTTTGCTAAATCTCGTGAAGTAAGTTTTGATATAGAAACAAACTTTGGTGGTATCAAATCAGGTATTGCTTCAGCAATGTTTGACGGTTCACTTTCAATACCACCTTTATCAACAGAAACTACATAGTAGTAGTAATAAACATTTTTTTCTACACTCACATCTTGATATTCATTACTAACAGTTGTTGAAACAGAAACAAATTGGACATTTTTATCAGTACTACGATATATTTTATACATCATAAAATCGTGTGTAGTAAAATCTATAGAATGCTCCCATACAAGTTTCACATATGTCCCATAATGTTTTGCAGTAACATTTGTTGGTGGCGCAATTTTTGGTATTCCATAAACAGTTGTTGGCAAACTCATATTTTGTTTTAAATCAACAGCATAGAGTTCGTAATAATATGTTTGTCCATTTCTTAATCCTGTATGAACAAAATAAGTGTTAGTTGTAGAGCTAACAAAAATTTTTCCTGTACCTGAATCACAATATATTTCATAATGGTCAAAATCAAGTTCTGTATTTTTGTCCCAATAAAGTTCAACAGTTTTACTTCTTGTTTTAACTGAAACATTTTGTACTTTTGCAGGTATTGTATCAAACGCTATTGCGAAAACAGGATTGTTGGTTGATAAAAATTCATCAAGTTCTGATACATTCCCAACATCGTCATATGTTCTTATACCAAAATAATAAGTTAACCCTGGGAACAACCCTGTAATTGTATAACTTACGACATTAGCAGGTTGTACTGTTGAAATATCAACACCTATTTTCAATTCTATTACACCACTGAAAACATCTCTGCCAGAAATTTGTTGCCACCATACTGTTGAGAATGTTTCTACTGTAAATGTAGCATATTTTATTTCATATTTTCCATAATTAACCCCTACAAACCCGTCATCACCTGGTGCTACCCAACTAAGTTTAACAGACCCTTCAACATCACCTGATGTTGCTACAAAAGATGTAATTGCAGCAGGTGGGACATCATCGTTTTGATACCCTTTTGTAGGTGAACGATATAATTTCCAATCATTCTTAGCATATGGTAATGTGTTATCAGTATCTGTTGAAAAACCGTTACGACCTAATGAAAAACTAGCTTGTCCTGAAGACCAATCCACTGCGTATCCGACACCTTCTGCGTCATTATTAATCTTTGGTGACCATTGGTTATAATCACACGCTGTATTCCATATATCTTTCCATTGTGGTGTCTCACCAGAAGTATATGCTACAAAGTCAACAATGTTGCCATAATTACCAACAAAACCTTGTGTATCAGTTAAAAACAACACTCCTTCAAACCCGCGTATGTCGTATGTAGTATACACATCCCAATATCCGTTGTCACCTTTAGAAATTGTTTCATCTACGCCAGGGATACAGTTTACTACAAGATAATCCTTAGGTTGTAAAAATATTTCTGGAAACTCTTTTATTTTAGACGGTGTTGTTTCCCCAGCTTTTATTCCCCATAATGTCCATCCTTTAATATTCACAGTATCTTCAGAAGCGTTGTATAGTTCAACCCAATCACCACCAGTAGCAGTGGATTCTAACACAGCAAACTCGTTTATTCGTATATTTGAACCTACAATATCAGGTGCAGCAAAGGATACTATGTTTGATAACAAAGAAAAATTGACACGTTCATCCAAAACTTTTATCCCAAAATAATATGTTACACCTACTTGTAAAGCACCGACTACTGTCTCTTGTTTCCCTGAAGGTTGTGGTTTCATATAAACACTATCAGATTGTCCATCTTTAGAAATTCTGTCAGCATTTATTGATTCAAAGAAATTTTCTTCTGTTATAGGAACAACATTATATCTCAACATATACCCAGATGCTGTACCAGTATAGCCATCATCACCAACTGAAATCCAGGAAAGTTTTACTTGCCCACGGTTAGGACCTGCTGACACTTGTAATGTAGTTATAGCAGCAGGCGGTGTTCTATCCATCCCAGAATTTGTAGTACCACGGGTAAGTTGTGTTGTCATATACCATTCGTTAACTGACGGGTTTGTACCATCAGTTGAAACTTCATCCCGTGCTATACTTTTGCCTGATGACATAAACAAAGTTGATGCACAATAATATTCTATCAACCAATCATTTGTTCCGTCAGCATAAGGACCATACCATTGTCCTATAGAAACAGCATAGTTATACGCAGCACGGAACCGTGTAGAATTTGACAAACTTCCACTTCTGTCAGCAAAACAAACAACATCTATCCAGTTGTTATTATTATCAGCTAAAACAATTATGTTATCCGTTGCAGTAAGACCTGGTTTATCTGTATAAAGTTCATAATAATTTGTAGATATTTGTTGTGGTGTAGACATATTCCTTTGTTGTTGACCAAACCGTAATACAAGATAACTTTGTGATGGGAAAGACCAGTTTGCTTCTATTGTTTCAATTGGTTGTGTTGAAGAAGTGTATACTTCATAAATTTTCCATCCAAAAATATTTACAGAATAAGTTGAAGCATTGAAAAATTCAATCCAGTCATACCCAGCAGAAGATGTTTGGTCAGGGGCAACTTCGTTTATCCGTATTACAGAACCAATGAAACCAACCTGTGCATAAGCAGACGCTTGGGTTAAAGAATTTTGTGCGTTGATATCTATATCTGATACATTACCATTATCATCAACTGTTTTTATTGCAAAATAATATGTTGTCCCTGGGAAGAATCCTCGTAAAACTTTTTGTTCTTGAACACCTTGTGGCGCAACATTCCATTGTTGAATATACTCCATTGCTTGTTCCCACCACGAAGTAGTAGAAGTTGTGACAGGATATGTCGCATATTTCACAATATAATACGCACCTGAAGTGTTATCATATAACGAACCATCGTCACCAGGTGCTGTCCAACTAAGGATAATTTCACCAGGATTTTGTCCTGTCTGTGCTTTAAGATCAGTAATAGCAGCAGGTGGTATTCTGTCAGGACCAGAGGAATTTGTTGGTGTAGGTTTTGTTAACTTGATAAAATCGTCGTAGTTAACATTTGTATCTTTCCCATCAGGATATCTTGATAAACTTTCACCTGCGGAAACAGCGATTGCTGCTTTCCCACCTTCTGCTAACCCGTCTGACCCACTACCTCCATACGCTACACGGTCAATCTCTTTACCTGAAGGTGTAACCAACCGTATTGCAAACGGTGCGGAATTGTTCATTGTAGCAGAATCTGAATATTGGAAATCAGCACGGTATCTCACAGCAGCTGTCGACTGTGCACATAAAAAGTATCCATTAGGAGAAATACTACCAGAAGTTATTGTGAACAAATCTGTCCACACAGCAACATCTATTGTTGGACCTGTAGACTTCTGTATCTTCCATCCAGCAAGGTTAACCGTTTTTGTTGAAAGATTGTTATACAACTCAATCCATTCGTTACCATTATCTGTTGAAACAGCATCGTAAAGAAATTCGTTTATAACAACATCTGACGGGTTAACATCTTCTTGTGGTGGAGGAGGTGGAGGAACACTTCCTGATACACTGTTTAAAAATCCTGGTGTACAATACGAATTGTTATCTGACTGATGTGTTGATACAGCCCAGTTGCCTGAATCAGACCTGTCAATTGCAGGACCCGAATAATCTATTTTTTCCCAGGATTTACCATTACCTGCGTCTGATACCCAAGTAAACGAAGTTAACACTACTGTCCCTGAGGTTATCCATACAGATTCAAAAGTATTTGCTAACCCACCAGAACCTAAGGAAGTATCTCCACTTATAGTCAACATTATAAGTTTGTTTAAATCCGCATGTTGTTGGATACAGTTGTTATACCATCCATCATAGTCCGGGTCAACAATTAACGCGTACCAACCAGGATAAAGAACAGTCCCGCTCTGTCCTAAATCGTATGTGCCTGTATAATCTACAATACTATCATTTGTATCACCTTCACCACATAAAAACATTCCTACTAAATTTACTTCTACTGAACCACGATTGTATACTTCAACAAACTCGCCTGGTCCTTCATTAGAATGTGAATCATTCGCTAAAACTTCTGTTATACAAATATCAACCGGTGGTAAGGATAAAGTAGTTGTTGTTATAATTTGAGAAAATTCTGTAGGTATATTATCACCATTAAACGCTCTGACACGGAAATAATAAGTGGTTGACGGAGAAAGATTACTAATAGATACTACTGTATCAAAAGTAGCAGAGATTGGTGTAGAAAAATTAGTTTGGAAATTATCTACTGACTGTGACACTTCATACTTTGTCCCATACGGATTACCATTTGCAGACCAGGTAAATGTAACACTTGTATAAAACACACTAATGAAATAAAGATTAGTTGGTACTGCAGCTAATGTATAGACCGTAGTTTTTGGTGAAAGTTCGCCTAAGCCAGAAGTGTTAACCGCTCTAACATATCTCCCATACGCAGTGTTTGTTGATAAGCCAGTTTCTATAAATGTAGTTTCTTCAGACACTTGGTCTGCTATCAAAGAATTGTCTGTCGCGGAATAAATTCTATACTTATCTACGCCTAACGCAGAAGACCATTGCCATTTAATTGATGTTGTAGTCAAAGCAGAACCTGAGAAAGAATATATTGGCGAAGGTAATGTTCTTGTTGAAACAATCGGTGAATAAAAGTTTTCATTTGCTACATTGTCGCCGTTCACAGGAACAATTTTGTAATAATAAGTATTACCAGCAACAAGATTTCCGTGAGTATAATTAACTGTAGTAGAATCAACAATTGCGGTTTGGTAATAATTTATATTATCTGTAGAATACCAGACCTGATATTTTGTAGCACCGCTGTAGTTCCAGGTAAGATTTATAGTTGACGAACTTAATGGTATTGCAGTTAAACTTGTAGGCGGATATGCAAGCGTGTATTTTGACACAACATTTGACGGTTCTGAAAGTCCATATTCATTACCTGATTTCACATACCTTGAATATTGTGTATTTGATGAAAGACCAACTTCAATCCATGTTGTTGTGCCGTTACCTTCAAGATTTGCTAAAAGTGTGTTAGTATAAGCATCGTATATTTGATAATAAGTAGCATTTTTAGTAATATTCCACTCCCATTTTATTGAACCTGTTGATAACGCAACTGCATAAAAACCAACAGGTGCAACTGGTTTACCTGGATGTGTTAGTGTGCTTACTATGTTACTATATCCTGATTCAACACCATCGCCATTATACGCCCATACACGGAAGTAATATGTTGTGTTTCCACCAAGAACTGTAACTGTTACAGTAAGTTGTGTCAAGTTATCTGTGAAAGTTACAACTGTTGTATGGTTAACAGTAAAATTTTCGTCTTCAGCTCTTGCAACACCATACCGTGTCCATTCTGGGTTCCCACCGTTTTCCCAAACAAGTGTTACTGAACTTGAATACACTTCAGTAACCTGTAGATTAACAGGTGCTGCTGCAAGAGTATAAAATGTTGCATGGTTTGAATCTAACGATTCACCCACAATGTTATATGCGCGGACAAACCTACCATAAGCAGTGTTTGTTGAAAGACCTGTTTCTTCAAACGCAGTTGCAGACCCTTGGTCTGCTATTAAAGAATTATCTGTTGCACGATAAATTCTGTATCCATCACAACCACCAACTGGTTCCTGCCAACTCCAGGTAATACTTGTAGCAGTACGATTTGTTGCAGTAAACCCTGTTGGTGCTGAGGGATAAGTTAACGTTGAAACTGTAGGACTATAAAAGTTTTGGTTTATCACATCATTCTGGTTAAATACATATATTCTGTAGAAATAAGTTGTATTACCAAAAAGACCTGTATCTTGATGTGTAGTACCAGGGGATAATATTACTGCTGATGTAGACCACGAAGTTATAAAATTTGTAGTTGACCTTGCAACAAGATATTTTGTAGCACCGCTGTAGTTCCAACTGATATCAATTGTAGTATCGTTCACTGGCGATACTTCCACTGTAGTTGGTGGATACGCAAGTGTGCAAACAGAAAGTCCTGCTGACCATGAAGAACCAGTAGTTTTGTACGCTTCAGCATAACGAGTATAAACTGTGTTTGAAGTTAGGTCAATTTCAATCCATGAAGTTGTTTGTCCAGTCCCTGTAAGTGGACCTAAATTTGGTGACAACCGTGCAGTAGTATCTGTTGCTGAAGATATGTAAAGACCTTCTTCATCAGAAGCATTATCTTGAATTACCCATTTTATATAGCCAGTGTTAACTTCAATTAAATCTTGCCGCCAAGAAGGCGCGTTTGGTATTGCAGTGGACAATGTGTTCTGTGGGTCAGGTGCTGCAATATAAAAATCTAAGAAATTATTATTTGTGTCAACAAATTCATCCCCAATTTTTTTTCTGTGTATAGAAACATTGGTCCCTGTAGTAGCAAGTGTTTCATAATCTGTAATAAACGGATCAGTTATAATTCCATATGCTACAAGGTCTATAGCTTCTGTTACGGTAGAACCAAAAGTTATAAACAGTGTTCCTCCATCAGTTATTGCCCCAGAAAAAGTGGCATCAGGTATAACACCATTTGTTGCTTTTGTAGATGTAGCAAGTAGAAAATATCCTTTTGAATATATTGTGTGATTCAAATAAGTTAACTCTACTTGATATGCCCCACCGATAGTGTTTCTTCTAAATAATTTTAAGTTCAACCCACCGGGAGCAGTACCAATTATAATATGATAATCGCTCGGATTATACAATTCTACATACTCCTCAGCCGCACCTGCAGAAGTTCTTGTAGCAAACTCGCTGATAATTAAATGTGGTGGAACATTAACACTCGCCACAGGTTCTGTAGTATCAATTGGTGAAAGATTATTTACTGAATCACATGACTTTATTCTAAAATAAATTGTTTGATTACTTGGTAAACCTGTAATTACAACAAACTCTTTTTCTGAAGGAGATTTCGGTGTTATGTTAATTCTTGCCTTATTAACATTATTAAAATCAGCATCTGAAAAATTCCATGTGGCATATCTAATTATATAAGAACTCACAGCACCGCCTGAAGGTGGGTCTGCAGGTGCTGTCCATTGTAGCATTACAGAACCAACAGTTGAGTTCCATAAAGTTGCTGTTAAATCAGTAATTGCATTAGGAGGACATATACCAAGATATATTGTTGCACCGTTTGAAATAGTAGAATAGTTATATGCTTCATCTCGTGTCCAGATCCTGAAATAATAAGTTGTCCCACCGGGTAAGGTTAAAGTATAATATTGTATTGTCAGTGGTGTAACATTTGTTGTTGAAACAATAATTTGTGCAGTAGAGGTGCTCCAGGAAACATTGTCTATTACTGTTTGTGAAGCATATTGTATGAGATAAGCGCCAGTTAAACTTCCTTGAGAACCATCGTCTCCCGGAGAAGTCCATCTCAATGTTATTTTATTATCTTCTGTTATCGGCAACACATCAAGATCGTTTATTGCATCAGGCGCTATAAAATCTATATTGTACATCGCCCAAGCAGTTGCACCATCAGAAATTTCAGACCAGTTTCCAGCATTATCTTTTGCCCAAATTCTGAAATAATAAGTTACACCTTCTTCAAGCCCGCCTACTGTATAATAACAATATGAACCTTGTATAACAGGACCTGTAGGTATCCAGATATGATACCCACATTCAGGAGGTTGAGTTGTAGTTGAAAAATTTACCCCTGTCCAAGAAGCATATTGGATATAAAAAGAACATCCAGTAGGTAAATCATCTTCATACCCAACAGTTGCTGTTGGAGAAACCCAAACCAAATTTATTTCTCTACCGTTTGTACCTGTCGTAGCAACAAAACCTGTAACTTGTCCTGGTGGAGAACTTATAAAAACAAACGAAATATCATCAAAATATCCAGTAGCCCAAGCAGATAATGCTCCTGAAGTATGAAGATAAATATTTACACCCATAACATTTATACCCAAGGGAACTTTTGTACTTAAAGTCAAGTAAACCCAAGTATTCTGTGATGTAGTACTTGTTGAATTTGAAACATCTGCAGTCCATCCCGTAGCAGCAACACCACCGCCACCGGGTCTCAATCCTAACCCAACTGATTCACCTCCTTGTGCAACTACTAAATAAGCATATCCTGAAAGAATGTATCTTTTACCTTCATATACATTAACATTTTGATACAATGCTTTATTACCTGCTGTTGCAGAAGTAGAAATTCTTGCAGCATAATTACCACTCACTACAGGAGAAGTTACTACACCACTGGATAATGTTCCACTTCGTATCCATCCAGTTAATGCGGGAGTGTCTTCGAACCCTGGGTTAGTCAATAAATTACCAAAAAGAATACTATTAAAAATACCTATAAATAGAAAAACACTAATAATCTTCGTTTCTTTCTTCATTTGTTTATACATGAAATACTAAAGTTATATATACAAAATTTTAAGATAGGTGTTCAATCCAATATAAATAAAAAAAGACCAGGGAACAAACATTTTCGTAATATTCACAGAACCTGTATGTTCCCTGGTCTTTCGAGAGCAGAAAAACTCTCTACGGACCAGCGGACACAATATTATAAAATAGGCTTTCAACCCGCCTATAGGGTTACACGTGTCCCGCTGGCCCGTAGCAGAGACAAGTTTACGGCTTGTCCCGTAGAGACTCTGCAAACCATATTTTTGCAGATTATACGGGCCAGAGGCTAATTTAGCAGATTATAAGAAAGAACAAATTAAATTTTTTATCTTTCCAATTATATTATTATGATATAATTTTTGGGAAAATGTCAACAAAATTTAAAAAAAATTTTTAGAAAACCACAATTTTTCGTCGGAAAAAAATTTTTTTAAAATTTTTATATCCCGACCCCTCCCACAACAGTTCTGCTGGTTTTTCAATCTTTTACAAGTTCTACAACTTTATCAACTCTCTGTGGCGAAGGTATATATATTATTTTCTTTGATTTTTTTACTGATGGCAAAAAATTTTTGCCTACCACACTGCTACCGTCTATCCAGTAAATATCTAAATCAAGATAAGTGTTTTTGTTGTAAAACACGCAATCTGTTTTCTCAGGAAAAACAAATAACATACCATCAACATTTCTGAGTTTTTTTATATACATAAGACCACGAGACCATTTTTTTGGTTCATCAGCTAAATAAAGTTTATATTTTTTACCTTCTAAAACATATTCAACAACTGCAAATTTTGGTTCTAAAAAATTTTTTAATACAAACCAAAATACAACTGTTATCAACAAAAAGAACAAAAAAATTTTGTGAACCAAAAATTGTTTATTTTTCATCATTAATTTTTTTTACAATATCAACAACTTGTTCTATAGAAACGATGTCAAAATCAGCACCGGTATCTTTCGCATCAGGATGTTCACCCCAACGTGCAAACGCTGTCCATAACCCAACTTTTTTTGCACCAACAATATCACGTTCTGGCCAGTCGCCTACATAGAGTATCTCTTTTGGTTGAAGTTTAAGACGTTCAAGTGCTGTAAGAAACGGTTTCGGTGAAGGTTTGTATTCACCGGTGTCAGTATAAGTTATAACAACATCCATCCAGTCAATAAGATGTAATCTTGCAAGACGGTTATAACATTGTTCAGCAGGCGCGTCAGAAACAGTACCAATCTTGAGTCCCATTTTAATAAGTTCTTTTAAAGTAGGGATAACCTTTGGGTACGGATATGTTGCAAGATCGCGTCCACGTTGATATCCGATTATACCTGAAGACAAAATTTTGTAGTCAAGATAACCTATTTTGTTTATAATAAGTTCCTCAAGTGCAGTTTGACTTTCAATATGTGTCCTTCGGTAAATATTAAATATTTCAGAGATCAATTCTTCTTTCTGTCCGGGCAAACCTGCGTTTATCATATGTTCAACAGCTATTTCTACAGCAAGTTTTTTCATCCGCATAAAATCTACCAAAGTGTTGTCTAAATCAAAAAGTACAGCTTTTACCTTCATATTTTTTAAAATACTAAATTTTTGTTTTGTTATTCAACTAAATCAAAAAATTTTATCTTGATTACCAAAAAAATTTTTTGTATATTATTTTATCTTATGTTAAAAACAATTTTAACAAACTTATTCTTCATTTTAATTACAATAAACATTTTTTGCCAGGATTACAACTCTTTGCTTAACACAATAAAGTTCGCTACTAAAGAAAAAAAACTTGCTGAAATAAAAAATATAACAAAACTTCCAAAAAAAGATGTTGAACTTTTGTTCAACGAAATTGTTTCTCAAAACGATATTGATTTAATAATTGAAGTTATACCAATAATACAACCTGTACTTCTACCACAAAAAGTTCTTCCATTAGTACTTCCTATATTGTCATCAACACAATTTCAACAAGAAAGTTTGTCACAGCAAAAAATATCAACTGTGTTTACCAACTACATTTCTTATTATAAAGAAGATCCATATTTAATTAATTTTTTTAAAGAAAATATTTTAGCTGAGACACAAAGTTTACAAACAAAATCTTTCCTCATACAATATCTTAATTTTTTACCAGGTGACATTGCTTTGTCAATCATAAAACAAGTTTATAATAAACAAGATGTTATAAGGTTAGCGGTAGCATCAGTATTAAGCAAGTTTAATGACAACAAAACAAAAGAAGTTCTTATTGAATATTTGTCAGATGAAATACCTGAAGTACAATTACAATCAATAAAATCTCTTATAGCAAGAAAAGAATGGGATGTTATACCTTTAATTTTACCAAAGATAAACAACAAATTTTTTGGCGACCAGGTTAAACAACTGTTGTTACAAATTAACGATGTTTCAGCATCAAAAAGTTTTTTCTTATCACTTCCGATGTTTACCGATGTAGAAATAAAAAAAATTTGTATTATTCAGTCATCAAAATTTTGTGAAGTTTCGTTTTTACCAACATTTATTGAACTTTATCAAAAAGAACAAAATTTTGAGTTAAAACAACTGTTACGTAAAACAATAGAAAATTATAAAACAAAAGATGCTGAGAATATATTAATTGCTTATTTAGAAAACAAAAATTTGCAAGAAGTGATCATCCCTGTTTTGATACAGATTAATTCAATTTCTGCAATACCTTATTTTATCAAAATTTATCCAAATCTTGAACCTGGACTGAAAGAAAAGATTGAAAATTTTGTCAAAAATGTTTCTAACAACGAAATACTTTATTATCTTTTGCCTTATGCAAAAACAAAAGATATACAACTTCGTTCTTTAATAATTTCTTCAATTTCTTCTTTTGACAATCCTGTGGTTTATAACATAATTGAGAAAGAGATTATCTCAACTAAAAACAAGAAAATGTTAGAAACAATAATTTTGTCTCTTATCAAAATCAAAAATTATCAATATCAAACAATGTTTGCAAAACTTTTGATAAAAAAATGTTATAAAGAAACAGAACTTTTAGAAGAACTTCTTGACCAACTAAAACATATTGTTCCCCAACCTTACAAATACACAATATTGTTAGAAGATCTTGTAATGTTGTTACAACACAAAGAATTGTCTATTGTAGAAAAAAGTTATTCTCTTATACAAACAATAATTAAAAAATCTGAACTTGAAGATATAAGAACAATATATCATCTAATACCACAACTGGCAGATAAAACAAAGAAGATGTTGTTTGTTATTTTAGTAAACTATCCTGATAACGAATTTTTAAGTTATGTTGAAAAGATCTATTACTCTACAAAAGATATTGAACTTAAAAAACTTTGTTGTCAATATGTATTAAATTTAACAAACGATGTGTCTCACAAGATAATATATGATAGTGTTAATTCTAAAAATCCGCAACTACAACTTGCAGTGTTAACTCTTGCAAAAGATAAAATTAATTACAAAAACATGAACATATTTTTACCGTTATGTAATTCAAAAAATATTCAAGTGAAACAAACCGCTGTTTCAACACTTCAAAATTTGTTCACAGAAAAAGAAAAATCTTATATTATAGAATTTTTAAAAGATAATACGATACAAATAAAACTTATTGGGATACAGTTGATGGCAAATATTTTTCCACAGGAATTCTTATCTTATGTACCACAACTACTGTCTTCAAAAAACGAATTTGTACGTAAAACAACACTTGAGATGTTAATGCAGATATCCGAAACAAAACAAAATTATCATATTAAAAATTTTGTGTTTGATATAGCAAAAAAAGATAGTTCTATAGAAGTTCGTTCAACTGCTATTAAAACACTTTCTTTTATCTGGAGAGATTGTTCACCAGAAGCAGTTAACTTATATTTTGAATCAATATCTTCATATGACCAAAAAATGCAAGAAGCTGCAAAAGACGCGTTTAACAATATTTTGTATATTGCACCAAATTTAGACGAAATTGTTATCAGAGGATTAGTTCATGAATCAATAAGTATAAACAAATTTTTTATTGAAAAAATTATTGAGTTAAAACCTAAATCTGAAAAAATTAAACAAATTTTAGTAAATAAAATATTAATCACAACTGATGAAACAATACAAAAATTGTTGCGTTCGTCATTAGCAGAAATTTTATCACAGGAAGATATTGGTTTAATTAAAAATTTGTATACAAACGGTAATATTTCAACAAAAATTTGGTGTTTAGAACAACTTAATAAATTTCCTTTATCACCAGAGTTAGAATCTTTTCTTTTGACCACTTTAAAAGAACCTCAAACTGTAATTAGATTAAAAGCAGTAGAAATAACAGTTCCGTTTTTATCTTCTAAAAACATATACGAAGCTATTTTATATATCTCACAAAATGACCCAAGTTATACTGTAAGAAGTGCTGCAACAAAAGTCTTAAGTAATACAAAAAAATATAGTAGATAAAAAACAGATAGCGGTCATGATTGTTAGCTATTGAATACCGAATATTAAACTTAACTTCGTTGGAGGTAAAAATTTATGACTGCAAAAGATAGAAGAAAAAAAATGCGTATTGTACACAAATTACAACTTAAATACACTTTGAGCTTATTGCTACCATTTTTTATTATTTTACTTATAGTAGAACTACAGATGTTTTATGTGATAAAATACCTTCTTCCTTATATAGAATTTCTTGCAGTACGTGATGTGATAATTAAAAGCATTATTATAATTATGGTAGAAGTATTGATTCTGTTATGTTTAGCAGGAGTGTTTAACATTTTATATCTTCACCGTATAGCAGGACCTATCCCAAGATTAATGAAAGAAATTGATGAGATGGTAACAACCAAAAAATATCACTTACTTGCTATTAGAAAAAATGACGAATTACTTCCGCTTATACAAAAGTTTAATCTTATCATAGAAGAGTTGGTCAAAAAAACTGGACAATGAAAAAAATATTTTTCGTTATTTTTTTTGTGTTATCATTTTTATTTTTTATATTTTGCAAAAAATTTGTTGTACCACAATATCCTGGTATGGTATACATTCCTGCAGGCGAAGCAGTTATCGGCAGTAACGAATCTTATTCATATGAAGGACCAAAACAAAAAGTTTATCTAAAAGGATTTTTTATTGATAAAACTGAGGTTACAAACAAACAGTATAAACGATTTATAGACGCTACTGGATACCCACCACCACCTCATTGGAAAAACGGAACCTATCCTGAAGGACAAGATGATTATCCTGTAGTTAATGTTTCGTTAGAAGATGCCATGAATTATGCCAAATGGGCACAAAAAAGGTTACCAACAGAGTTTGAATGGGAAAAAGCTGCAAGGGGTACTGATGGAAGAATTTTCCCCTGGGGCAATTTTTGGGAACCTAACTCAGCAAATATAAGTTGGTTAATAAGATTCGGTAGAATAAAACCTGTTTGTTCTTATCCTCGGGATGTATCTGTATATGGTTGTTATGATATGGCAGGCAATGTTCGTGAATGGACAATATCCAAGTTTGATTATTATCCAGGATATATTGGCGAGAAAAAATTTTTTAATAAAGATTTTTATATAGTTCGTGGTGGGTCGTATAAACTACCAAAAAGTTTTTGTTTAACCTATCGTCGTGATGCTTTACCAAAGACAACTAAACTGCCAGATTTAGGTTTCCGTTGTGTTAAAGATATTGAATAAAAATTATTTTTGAACAGAAATAGTTTTTGCTGTTGCAACTAAATGGTAAAACAACGGATGCGGATTTTCAAATCGTGATTTAAACTCTGGGTGGAACTGTACTGCAATAAAAAACGGGTGATTCTTTAGTTCAATTATCTCAACTAATCCAACAGATTGTGAAATAGGATGTTCTCCACTTATTACCAACCCGTGTGCCTGTAAAATTTTTCTGTATTTATTATTAAATTCATACCTATGTCTATGCCGTTCATAAACTTGAGTAGATTTATATACTTTGTAAGCAAGTGTATCTTTTTTTATTTTACAAAGATACGCACCGAGACGCATTGTCCCACCTTTATATTTTACCATTTTTTGACTTTCCATAAGGTCTACTACAGGATGTTCAGTATTAGGGTTAAACTCAGTAGAATTTGCTCCTTTAAGACCACAAACATTTCTTGCAAATTCAATCACTGCACATTGCATACCAAGACATATCCCTAAGAATGGTATCTTGTTTTCACGAGCATATTTTACAGCAGCGATTTTTCCTTCAATACCTCTTTCTCCAAAACCTCCTGGGACTATTATACCATGTACATCTACAAGATATTTTTCAAAGTCTGCTAATTCTACATCTACATATCTTATATCAACTTTAACATCGTTATGTACTCCTGCATGGAATAAAGCTTCAAGAATACTTTTATAGGCATCTTTAAGTTGAGTATATTTACCAGCTACAGCAATTGTAACTGTATTTTTTAACGATTCGTATTTTTTAACTAAACTTTCCCAATTTGAAATATCTACCTTTCGTTTTCTTAATTTTAATTTTTTCAAAATCAAAATATCTAATTTTTGTTCTCTAAGTATCAAGGGAACTTTGTAAACACAACTGCCTACATCTTGTTCTAAAATAACAGAATCTATATCTACATTACAAAACAAAGAAATTTTTTCTTTCACATCTTTGCTAACAATTTTTTCAGTACGACAAATAATTATATCAGGTTCTATCCCTATCTCACGAAGTTTCATCACACTATGTTGAGTCGGTTTTGTTTTAATCTCTTCTGCAGCTTTAATATATGGTAGCAATGTTATATGAATGTATAAGACATTTTCTCTTCCTACATCTAATCTAACCTGTCTAATTGCTTCTAAAAAGGGTAAACTTTCAATATCTCCAACAGTTCCACCTATCTCAGCTATAACAATATCTTTCCCACGAGCTAAACGATAAATACAACTTTTGATTTCATTAGTGACATGTGGTATAATTTGTACTGTTTTACCAAGATATTCACCATACCTTTCTTTATAAAGAACACGTTCATAAATTTGCCCTTGGGTTACATTATTTTTTCTTGACATATTTTGGTTTAAATATCTTTCGTAATGCCCCAAATCAAGATCTGTCTCAGCTCCATCTTCAGTAACAAAAACTTCACCATGTTGATAAGGACTCATAGTTCCAGGGTCTACATTTAAATAAGGGTCAAACTTTAGCACATCAATTTTATATTTATGTGCTTTCAACAAAAATCCAATAGATGCAGTGGTAATACCTTTACCTAAGGATGAAACTACTCCGCCTGTTATAAAAATAAATTTTGTTTTCATTGTATATAATTAAACAAAAAACATTTAAAAATCTGTATTGTAGAAGGGTTTCTTCTCCAATCCCAACAAATTTTTTGTTTGTCGAGACCAGAAAGTTTGTTTTACATGTTTTCAGTGTTTTCTTAAAAGTATGGTTTACTTTATTTACCCTTAGACACTGTATAAAAAATGGAGAAAAATATTTTTTTCAAAAATCGTCCAAAGAATTATAGCTGTTGTCAAAATAAAAATAATCTATTAAAAGTTCTTTTAGTCTAGAAAGTTCTTTAAGACGAATTTTGTTTTTTCATCCTCAATAATTAAATACAAAAGTTCTATTGCACGGTCAACAGATTTCAACATATTTTCTTTATTACCTTTATTTTTATGTAAATTTTTATGTAAAATAGCTCTTTCCACTTCGCTACCAATATCCGCCATTTGTTCTATAAATGATGATTTAAACCATCTACTTTCTGCTAAGTTTTTATATAAAAATTTCATAATTTTCAAACAAACATACATACTATCATCCAAACATAGATTTTAAAAACTTCGGTATCCCAGATGCTTCCTTAGGACCAACAATTACTTCCCAGTCAGGTAATAAATCATTAAGTTTACCACTCATAACT
>Ga0272445_1001397_pt1 | contig 18913 bp, 20 predicted proteins | sample YNPCB0031_FD_194404 | JGI IMG/M metagenome (GOLD analysis project Ga0272445, IMG submission 194404) | Hot spring sediment microbial communities from Yellowstone National Park, WY, United States - YNP-CB-003-1 | ecosystem: Environmental > Aquatic > Thermal springs > Hot (42-90C) > Sediment... | reverse complement strand
TAAGCAAAAACCAAAACAAACATAAAAAACGTTTGCTTTTGCTAGCAGAGAAACAACTTTAAAAAAGTCTGAATAATAGAGTAAAAGAGCTAACAATAGCAAAGAGAAAATTAAAAGTAAAATTCTAATTTGCATACCTTTTATTTAGATTCTAAACTTTAACAGCTTTTCACTTCTATCAAGGATCTTCCACTGCTTTCACCAACTTTTTTTATGCAAAGAGAATAACTCCCTTTAGGAAGTCTTTCATAGTTTGTTATGTTTATTGCTTGATTTGTATAAATCAGCTTTATCTCTACTTCTGGTCTTGTAGAAAGTTGAGTGCTTATAAACTGAATGTTTTCCCTTGTTATGTTCGTTCCATTTGGCAGAACATCAGAACTAGCTATTAGCTTATACTCTAAAGAGTTTGTATCGTTTCTAACAAAGAATTCGCCTTCTGGAACGCTAAAACTTACTTTTCTTGAACTGCCTATTCCTTCTGTAATAATTTCTTCTATCCTACCTGCCAAAGTTTTCATCCCTTCAAAAGCTTCGCTAAGATAACCTTCTTCCCTCATTCTTTGTAAAGTAGGATAAATAGCAAAAATAAATATAGAAAGAGCAGTTATAGATATGAGTATTGTTAGAACAAAAGATATTAGCTGGGATATACCCTTCATAAGATTATTTTGGTCTATAAAAGAAATTAGCTTAAAAAACTAAAGTTTAAGTATGGGAAAGGGTATATCGCCTTTTATTGCTTCAGTTTTGCTGATTGCTTTTACTATAGCTGTTGGTACTATTGTCTCACTTTGGATAAATGCTTTAATGCGAAGTCAAGCAAGTGAAGTTGGTTCTGAAGCTGATTTAGCAGTAAAATGTAGGAAAGCTGGTATAAGAATTCTTGACGAAACGATAAAATGTAACTTTACTGGCACTGACTACTTAAACTTTAGCTTAGAAAATACTGGTTATATAGACATGTACGATTTTAGAGCTTACCTTTACGTTAACGGTGTAACATACTCTTATGCTGTTTTAGATGCAGACACAAACCAAAACTTTACAAAAGATAGTCCGCTTAAAATAGGCGAGATAAAAACTGTTAAAGTTAACATAACAGACGATTTTTCTCCTGCTACAATTAGTTGGTTAAAGATTTCTACTCAGTGCCCAGATATAAGCGATAGAGTTGAGAACATAACATGCTAGCGCCAGACTGCTAAGCTAAGCTTTACTCTTTTTATCTTTCCGTTCAAATCTTGAATCATTACATATTGCTCTAAGATGCTAATAAAACCTCTTGTTGGTGCTTTTCCATAAAAAGGAGAAACTGTTAAAGTAGTTGAATTGCTGCCTGGATTTCCCAAATCATCTGTATAGTTTATAGTAACTGTATAAGTTTTAATCTCTAAAGGTGCATAGAAAGTGCAATTCCAATTACCGTTTATTATCTGAACGTTTGAACAATAAGCTTGATTGTTTATTAACAAATTTAATGTACCATTTGCTGGTTGTCCATTTCTTGTCATGTATCCTCTTGCTAATACAGAATCATTCCACCAAACTTTTGTTGCATTCAGCTGTAGTGTAGAAGATACTGAAGAAGTGATGTAAGTGAAAGGACTGCTACAGGAAGTGTTCCAATTACCTGAAGTATCGTTAGCATAGACACACCATCTTATTGTGCAGCCAACAGTTGAATTAATTACTACAGTAAAGTTGCTCCAGGCTGAAGTTCCGCTTAAACTCATTCCTGTTATGTTTTGAAAGCTTCCAGTGCAGTTGTCAAAGCTGAATATAGCATAGCTTAATCCAACGTTATCTTGCCAGAATAGGTTATGGCTGACTGCTGTTCCTGCTGTTGTTGAGTTTGTCGAGCTAAGAGAATAGGTTGGTGGCTGAGTGTCTGCAATTGTTGTTATTCTTATGTAAGCTGGTTGAGTGTCGTTCTCTGCTGGGTTGGGAGCTAAAGATGAAGTGAAGTTGAATATTAATTTATAGTCTTTTGTCGGCAAGTCTGTAATGTTTACTGTATAATTAAGAAGATAGGATTGACCATCAGAAAGAGAACCAATCGACTGTGGATTTTGAACTCCTGTTATATTCCAATACATTGCTTCTTCATATATAATCGGAAAATTACCTGCTTGTCTTAATACTTTCCAAGTTGAATTGTAACAACTCCATTCACAAGCCCCTTCAGCAAGATATCCTGCACGAACTCTAAAAAGTAATGTAGTGGAATCAAAATCCCAGCAATCTTGCGGTATAGTTAAATTAATCATTCCCTCATCATCTTTTACCTGCCATAGACTTGAACTTGATGCCCCAGCAGGCTTTGTGTAATTGACATAAAAGGTTGAATAATCACCACTTGTGAAACCAGAGGTACTCCAATCTCCATCTATCAAATTTGCTTGATAAAGCCAAGCAGAAACCTCATTATCTGGAATATAATATGTTCCAGTGGACAAACCACCACAAGATGTTGAAACATTAGCAGATTCCTGATAGCATAAAACACCTGCCCCTGCCCCAGTAACGTAAAACGATGTCGCATCGGTTGTCGTATTAATCCACTTGTAGCTTGTTGCTGTGTCGTTAAACATTATCCCTCCTGTTATAGAACCGCAACTCAAGCCAGGAGGGTTCGTAAAACAAGTCACGTTTGCAGATGCGTTAAAAGTGTTATATTGATAATAGCTACACGGACTTCCTGCCGAACAAGTAGAATTTATTTGTGAGCCAACAGCCCAATCTACAAGCAAATACCTGTTGGCAAAGTATATCGTTTGGTAGGGCGTGGCATTCCAATTTCCCTGAGTGTCGTTAGCCAGAAAACGCCAAACAACAACTCGTGGCACAGATGATGTGCTGGTATAAGATGCGATGTAAGATTTTACTCCAGACGGAAATGCAAGAGTTACATTTGACATACTGCCAGTAATGTTGCTCTCAAAAATGTAGTAGGATAAATTAACATCGCTTACAGAGAGCACAGTAAAATTTGCAGTAAAATTAACATAATCATTCGGTCTCGGGTTGCTGTTGTTCACATTTATGTTATAATAATTTATTTTGCTTGCAACTGGAAATTGAACAAACTCGCTTGCCTCGTTAACGGTAAAAGTCACAGTTCCTGTTGCACTTGTTCCTGCTGTCGTTACGTTCAGCCAATACTCTGCTTTCAAATAGCAACCGTTTACATCGAAAGATGGCTGGTTTGTTGTGATGACAGTAATCAACGCACTCGTTGAAGACAAAACGTTGAAAGTATTGTTGAAAACGCCAAAAAGTCTTGTGCTCGTCCCACTACAATTCTTGTAAACAACAACTCCCATATAACCTGTTCCTGTCGCACTTGAAGATGTTGTGTTGACCTGGAAAGTCCAAGTTCCAGCAGGTATCGTTCCTACCAATGTGTAATTTGTTCCCCAGCCGAAACCAACAGGAGTTCCAGAATCAGGGTCTCCTGTTGAAGTTGAACTTCCAGTTCCTGGCTTGAAATAAAATTTTCCAGTGTTCTTTGCGTTCTTCACGCTCGTTGCCGTGTTTGCGGTTCCTGTCGTGTCAGTTAGATTCCAATAAGTGCCTCCCAGACCAGAAACGGCAGTCGTCCCGAGATATTTTGTTATATAGGTTTGTGCATAAGCAATAGAAAGCGCAGAAATAAAGAAGAAGATAAAAAAAACTAAAAATACTAGTAATGAAAGTGATTTACTGTGTGAGGATAACACCTTGACCACACCACATTTCATTATAGATTGCTATGTTTGCTGTTTGTATATCGCCGGCAGTATTGTTGACTGAAACCACCCATGGTCTATACTTCGAGTCATCGTACATACAAAACCCGATCCATGGGTAGTCGCTGGAGTTAAGAGTGACAAAAGTCCCTCTAACATAGTTTGTTACAGATATGCTTACTTCTGGCTCCCATTCTATTGTGCTTCCAGTAATGTTTCCCCTTCTAAACCTTAAATCAGCAGCTGTAGTAAACTGGCTCATAGAAACATAAACAGTTTTATTATTAGTAAAATTCTCAAACCAAACACTTACTCTGTAGTGAGTATTTGTATCAGCTCTAAGTACTGTTGGCTCACTCCAACTTATACCATCTGAGGAAGAAGAATATAAAACTGCTCCGCCCCATGTACCATTTGTATTGTTAGAAAAGAATATCCAAAACCTTGAACCATCGTAAAATGTTGGTCTGCCTCCTCCATAACCTAGCGTGAGCAAATAAGCATAATCATAAATTTTATCATTTACAGTAACTGGACCAAAAGCATAAACTCTAAAAGAGAAAACTAGACAAAACATGATAAACATTAAAACTATTCTTGAACTTCTAGCTTCCAAATTCACCATAAGCTTTTTCCACCTCTCCATTACGAAAAACTACTTTAAGATTATAGATAAAGTTTGCTTTCTCTATTCTAGCTGGTAATAGAATTGTTTCTTTGTTTTCTTCTGGAGAATAGTAGGTGATGTTTAGAGTAAAGACCGCATCCGAAGAAATGTTGAAAGTAAAGTTTACTTTTATACTAGTGTTATCACTTACACTTTCAAAAAAGTAGTTGCTTCCATCATAGCTAAAGTTTAGACTAACATTGCTTATGTTTTTGCCTAGCGAATTAAAGATTGTTACATTAAAAGTTGTGTTTTCGTTTGGATAAACTTTTGGTATATTAACTTCAATCGCTAAAACACCAAAATCGTAAGAATTTTTCACATATCTTACAAAATCTTCAAAATTATTTTCAATATAGCTTCTGTTGTTTGCAGATATTAAAAGGGATTTTTCTATTGCATGAAAAACTCCTTCATTCATTTTCTTTAAATAAATAGCTCTTAAGTTTTGTTCTGTACTAGCATATGCAGCTGTGCTTATGCCAAACCTTAGAGTTATTAAAACAAATAGGAAAATAACACACATTAGAAACATGTATTGGCCTTTCATGAAAACCACATATAAACAGTAAGCTTTGAAGGTTTGAAGTAAGTATAATTGCCTGGAATAAAATAAATTACTGAATATGCGTTGTTAGGTAATTGTAATTCTTCGCTGTCTATACTTACATTAAACTGTAAGCTTGGGAATGCTTTGCCAAGCTCTTCTAAAATTGCTGCCTTATTGTTTGTTAGAACCCAATTTGCAAGTTTTTCTTCTTTGTCCAGTGTAGAAAGAAAGTCTAAAACTCTGATTTTCATTTCTGTTGGTCTTGTGTCTGGTATATTTTCTGACCGAAAAAGTGTATAGAATAAAGCAACTACTATCATCATTCCAATCACTACTTCTGCTAGCTCAACAACACCCTTCATTCGCTCACTTCCAAATAAATTTCATTTCCTGCAAGCAAACTATTGACAGCATCAGTATAGTTCAGCTCTCTTAGCTCTCTTAACTTCTTTACAGATAATCCAAACATCTTTTCTGCTGGATATACAGTTATGTTAAAGCCTGTAGTCGTGCTGAAAGGTAAGGAGTAGGCTGAAGAAATTATATCTGGATCTGAAGAAAAATAGACAAAAAACGTTTTAGATTGGTATGCAGAAAAACTTGTGTTTAAAATTATCGTTGCATTTTTCAAATAACCTCCTTCGCAGAACGTTTGGTTAAAAAGAATAAAAGGTATTTCTTCTTCGTAGCTATAAACTCTTACTGTATTGTTTAGGATTTTCTTTGAACAATCTTCGTCAAGAGAAAAATCTGTTATGTTGATAAGAATGTATCCTCTATCTTCCCCACTAGCTTCTGTAATTATTACCGCTTTTCTGTATATGTATTCAGAAATACCTACCTGTTTTACATTATTTGCATCCCAATCGATCGGGATTCCTAAAGACAAAATTTTTCTAAGGATTTGAATTGCGCTCAATTTTATTCCTATAGATTGTTTCTTGCTTTCTTCTTCATTAACAAAGCTAACATATTCCCTTAGGACAAATGTAACCAATAATAAAAAGATAACTATAGCCACAGAAAAATGTATTAAGTTCATATTAATAACTTATCAAAAGAAAAATAAACAGGTTGATAAAGATGAAGCTAAAATTTAGGCTGTTCTTACTTATTCTACTCTCATTAGTTTCTCTTTACTTTATTCTCTCCCCATTTTTGATGAGAAGGCAAGGAGTTGTTGTTTCTTCAGTCGAAAACAGTGAATGTACGCTAAAAGAGGGTGATTTAATAACTAGTGTTCTAGGTCAACAAGTAAATAATGTAGAAGATTTTAACAAGATTGTTAAAGGATTGAAAAAAGGAGAACATGTTACCATGGTTGTTAACAATGGTCCCGGGAGTTGTACTGCTATTGCCGATGGCTATCTTGGTGTAAATGTTACAAACGTGCCTTCTGATCGATTAAAGTTTGGTATAGAACTTCAAGGAGGAAGTGTAATTACTTTAAAACCAGAGAAAGATGTAAGTATAGTTGCTGAAATTTTAAGGAAAAGAGCAAAAACTTACATGATACCAGAAATCCAAATTCTAGTCAATGAATCTGTGATAAAAGTTGTTACCATTTCTCCAGATATAATTCCTTTGCTTTTAGAAAAAGGAAAGTTTGAAACTAAAATTCTGGAAAACATTGAAATAAGCAATGGAACTGGAGATATACCTGTTGGAGATAATGTTTATACTGTAGGAGTTGTTGGCAATAGTTTAAAGGTTAAAGATGTTGTTTATCCCATAAATAGCACTTTCCAGCTAGAAGACATTGTTTTCACAGTAAAGAATATCACAAATAATTCTGTAGTAGTGGAAGCAAAAGTATTTGATAATAAAGATGTTTTGAGAGTTTTTAGCAGTAGTTTAAGCTACAATTCAGAAGTAAGAACGTATCAGTTTAATATTCCAGTAGAAATTTCAGAGGCAGCAACAAAAAGGTTTAATAAGATTCTTAAGAACGCCCCTACTTACTTTACTGGAAGACAAACTGTTGTTGAGGGTTTTCTTGTATTCTATCTGGACGGGAAGATCCTTAGCAGCCTTATAATACCCGCAGAATTCACAAAACAAGAAATAAAACAATTGACTATTGTTGGTTTTTCTCCGAATCTGAAAGAAGCAACAGAAACAAAGCAAAAAGTACTTGCTGCTTTAGAAGGAGGAGAAATGCCAACAAATGTAAAAATTGTTAGTATAGACTATTACAAACCTACCATGCAAAACGTCTCTATTATGTTAATTGTTATATCTCTTTTGTTCTTTCTTTCTTCAACTTTAATCTTTTCTCACTTTAGATATAAAAATTTAAAAATTGGTTTTGTTGCTGTAGGATTAATCTTAAGTTGTGTTTTTGTAACATTTGGGATTATTACATTTTTGCAAAAAATTTTGCCAGCATGGGTTATAAACTTTCAAACACTTTTAGGTCTTACATCCTTATTGTTTGTTTGTATGTTATACTCTTTCATGTCTGCAGAAAACAAACTAAGGAAAAATGTGCCAGTGATTTTTCTTTTCCGTAAAAGTATTAACTTGGTGCATCTAATCGACTATTTAATAGCAACTATTATAGTAGTGCTTCTTTTCACTCCTCTTAGATTTTTTGCAATAACCTTGCTTATAGGTTTTCTGTTTTACAAGACCCTTGGGGCTCCTCTATACGAGGAAAGACTTTAGAATGGGCTAAAGTATTTTGACTTATTCCCATTCGAATAAAAGAGTATTTCGCCTCCACAATTACATTTACCGAGTAAAGGTGGTCTTCTGAAAAATTTATTGCATTTAGAGCAAATGAAGGATTCTACAGAATGCAGTATATTTTGTTGAGTATTTTTAATCATGTCAGCTAATATACGTTGCTTACCTACTCCAAAAAGTTCTGATCTAGATATACCTATAGCTTCAAAAACCCTTTCAATTGGCGGCAATATTTGGCTTTCTATGTAGTATTTTGAATCTATTTTTAATCCATGTTCTCTAACATATTCAGGATCTTCAGCCCTTTCTGAAAGAAGTTGTGGTCCACGTATTATAACAAATCCGACTCTATCACCAAGGCCTGGTGCCTCGGCTGGTGATCTTTCTCTTAACTTTTTTACCAGCTCAACATGCGGCTGCACACCTTTATACTCCTTCAACGGTTTAGAGATACCTTTAGTTATTATCAAATCTTCTAATGGTATCTCATCCCGCTCAAGTTTTAACATTACATCCCTAACATAAGCAAGCGCTCTGCTTGGACTTCTCTCTTTCAAAATTATCTCTAAAACTCTCAATAGAGTTTTACTAGTTAGGTTGCACCAATCTCTTCTTACAGTTTCAATTCCTTTCATAATCATGTTCTCTTTTATTTCACTATCTTTTTTCTCGACTAAAAGACCTGCATACCTCTTTTTGCTAAGAATTAATAAGGCTTTAAAAATTCCCTCCGTCTTCATTTGAACTTTTCCCTCAAGTTCTTTGTTAACTTTTTCTTCCAATTCCTCCCCAAGCTTTATGGCTTCTTCCATATCAGATGTTTTTGTATCAACCATTATACTGTCTGTATCACCATACAAAACAGAAAATCTTTTATCAGCCTCAACTATCTCTTTTGTTCTTTGAATTAGATGTCTACCACAAGCAGTAATTGTATTTGCTATATCTAGCATGTATATCCTTGAACGAATGTAGCCTGTGTATCCGTAAAAGGCGTTTGCCATGTACTTTAAAGCAAGCTGCCTAGCTTCCAAGTTCCTTCTTTCTTCTTCATCTTTTGCCTTCTTAGCAAGCGCTCTTATCCTATCTCTTTCTTCTATTAACATCTTAACTGTTTTCGGTATAATTCCTATCCGAATTCTTGGTGAAACAAACTCAATTCCAGTTGGTGTTTTTATGGTTTCTTCTGGCTTCTCGTCCAAACAAATTGCTGTACAACAAATATTGTAAGCAATAAAGAGGGAAGGATACATACTCTTAAAATCCAAGTATACCACATAATTTGTGTGTAAACCAACCTTAGGCTCCAAAACAAGAGCTCCTTTCAGACCATAAGTCAATCTTTCTTCTTTCCTTTTCAACATCTCTTCTTCTGTTGGTTTAACAGGGAAGACAAAACCTTCCTTATTAAATTCTCGCAAAAGTAAATTTTCAACTCTAGCAGATTCGCCACTTTCTAAAACATCTTGTAACAATAAACCACAAACTCTAGCAATTTCTATAAACTTGCTTAAAAGATCCCTCTCCAATAGCAATCGTAAGACGAGCTCTGCGTCTTTCCTGTTATATTCTATTAATTTTTCCAAGTTTTGACTGTTCCAATACTTAGCTATTTCACTATGAGTTATATCTACCTTTCCTTCTCCAAGCATCTCCTTAGCTACATCTCCAAGCCCATACCTTTTTAATCTTAGAATACCTTTGCTTACAGATTCTTTTATTAACTCGTAAACATCAACTACAATTCTACCTGTAACATTGTTCTTATATCTTGCGCCAACTCTTTTTGTCGTTGCTGGTTTATCTTTGCACCTTCCTATAAACTTTCCAATCTCGTTCACACTAAGCCTTTGTAAAATGAATGGAAGGTCAAAATTGTTTATGTTATATCCTACTATCACATCCGGGTCGTACTGCTCCATAATTTTAACAAATTCTTCTAACAACTCTTTCTCGTCCTTGAAAAATAATGTTAGCTTAGACTCTGCTTTAACAGGTTTAGCTACTAAAACTAAAGATTTCTTGTCCTTGTAAGGTGGAGAAAAAGCCAAACCTATCATTATTATCCGATCTCTCTTTGGGTCTGGTAAAGCTTCGGTTTGAGGAACAACTTCTACATCTATACTCATATATTTAAATTGAGGTAAGGACTGGTCTTCCAGCTCTTGCAACTCCTTTGCCTCTATCACCAAATCTGTTTTAACAGTATTAGTAGCACTACCTACACCAATTGCACGAATCCACTTCATTCCATGTAAACCAAAATCTGCCATGAAGCGATTTCTAAAAAGTATATCTGCTTCAAAAACACTTTCTACAAGATTGTTTTTTATCAGTTCTTCTCTCACTTTTGGAACTTTAGAAGGATCTTTTAATGTAATTCTTAGAAGTTTTGTCTTATTAGAATGATAACCTATTGGTAAGTACTTTTCTTCTTCTCTTATACTTACAAGAAGGTTTGGGAATTTTGTTTTCAAGAATTCAATAACCTCCTCAAAATTCTTGGGAAGTATATAGAAATAAGGTAAATATCCTCTATAGAAAACAGTTATAGACTTCCCTTCTCTAGTCTTTCCAAAAAGCCTAATTATTGGAGAGTCGTCTAACATAATATAGTCGCAATCTAACAGAAGGAACTCAACTTCCATATCCTACTTTATGAAAGATCAATCTTAAATATTTCTCTACTTTTTAAATTTACCATCCAGAAGATTGGTTTATCTACAAAATTCCCGCAGGAAAGAATGGTTGTATTTTTATAATTTAGGAAAGATGGTTGATTTGAAGATCCGCATGCAACTATATCTGGAACAGCATCTAAAAAATAAACATCTTCAAAAGTTCTACCTAATTCTATGGTAGGGTTGAGGTGCCTTTTCTTTAACATGAGTAAACAAGTTTGCTCAATTGGCAAACCAAAAAGCTTAGCATACTTTTGGAAAATGTTGCCATGGGAAAGAAGAAGTGTTAATCCTTTTACTTTAACCAACACAGGATCTTCGAACTTGAATTTTGAAGAAGATGCATCTTTTTCACTTTTTAATAAATACACATCCTTAAAAGATGAAAGAATTTTGAAAATTTCTTCTACATCACTTTCCTTAGAAGAAATTCCACCTAAAACAAAAATTAAAATGTTTTTCTCTTTTTGCTCTTTGAGCCAATCTAAGAACTTTTGAAAATATTTTTCATTAAAGCCTGAATCTAGACAAAAATCTGAAAGGAATAGACAAAAAACCTCTTCTTCTGTCCTGCTAATTTCTTTTTTAAAAGGTATGTCTGGAAATACAACTTTCCTGACAAAAATCATGTCATTTACAGTTTCACAAACCAACCCAACAACCTCGTCTAAAACAATAAACTTAAAATCTTCTAAATCTTCGGTGAAAAAAACTTCTACTTCACCACTACCATCTTCCACTAACAAAGACCTTTTATCAGGATTTTTATCTCTAACTAGACAAATTAATGAAAATTTTTTAGACTTTTTGGTTATCTTCCCTATAGAGATTAAGTTAACCAGATCCAACCTCTTTAACAAAATTTCTGAAATATTTTCATATCTCTTTCTCAACATTTTTACTAAATCGTCTACAGAAACTTTTCTAGGCTCTTCCTTAAATTCTTTGATAACTACAACATCTTCAGGTAAAACAGATTTTATTAAATCTAAAGTGACAACACCAATATTCTTTCCTATTAAGTTATTTAGTACAAAATTTATGTTATCTTGGTGTGTATACAAGTACTCAAGGGAAGATGGGTCTAATTGCAAACCTTTATCCAAGAATAACTTAACTATTTCTTGCTTTTCCATAGAAAGAAATTATCTTTTAATACTATAAACGATTAAACCTGTTTTGTTCTCTTCTTTTGAGTGTGGTAAAGGGATTGCTTGAACCTTATCTAATCTTACAAGTTCGTCTAAATATTTTTTTACAGTATTCCAACTTATTGATCTTTTCATCTCAGAAGAAAGATAACTACAGATTGTTGATACGTTCATAGGAATATTATTTCTAGATAAAATTTCTAAAATTTTAGGTTGAATTTGACTTCTTATGTTAGGACGACCTCTTTTCATAAAATCACTTTTTATGAAACTTCTTATTTTATTTGTGAACAATTTTATAAAAATTTGTTTAGCCAAGTTTAGGTTTGAGCACTCACACATTAAGCTACGTTACAATTCTTTATAACATTGTTATACAATTAATCGTTAGTAATAAGCTTTCAGCTCTTAAATTAATTAAACGGTTAAACAAACTTTTACTAGAGTTTTCACAATAATTTTTCAAAAAGTTCATAAAAAGAGTTTGAAAAAACATAAAAACAGTTGGAGAGTTCATAAAAAAGGTTAGAATATTTACAAAAATTGTTCTAACCCATTAATAAAGAAAAACCTCTTAATTATCGCAAATACAAGTTCTTTATTTTCTTCAACTGGGAGATAAATTGTTGGGTTGGAATGTTTTACTTTCTTTAAAAGACCAATTTTTACTAAATTTTCCAACCTTTTTCTAAACCCTTCAACACCCATTTTAATTTGTCCACTACCTTTCATTTCCTTGTATAATATTGGAAAGCAATAGGGTTGAGAATTAAAGTAGCCAGATTTGAAAAGATAAAATTTTCTAATGATTTGAATGTCAATAAAGTCGAGTCGATCTACAATAGAAATTATATCTTCAAAACTTTTTGCCTGGTTAACTTCAATTAAACATTCCCCTTTGTCCATAGTATCCATTAATTAAAGGACTTTAAATTTTATAAATTCATTTATATACTTCAAAAGTTATGTCAGGTTAATCAGTTCAACTTCAACCTTCTCGTCTAAGATTGTTATTAGTCCACAATAACCTTCAGGAAATCTCCCAGTGTTTATTATTTTAGTTTTTCCAATAACATCTATTCCTCTACTCTCATGGATATGCGAACAAACAGCTACATGAGGTTGTTTTTCTTCAATAAACTTTCTCACAGCTTCTGAGCCAACATGTGCTCCAGAAGGTATAACATCAAGTCTTGTATTGGCCGGGGGAGCATGTGTCACTTGAAACTTTATTCTAGCTTCCTTGATTTCACCATAACCCTTTTCCAACCCTTTCTCTATTTCTTCTTCCTTTGGCTCATAAGGTAAGCTGAATGGGGTTTTAGCACCTCCAAAACCATAAAATCCAACCTCACCTATTATAACTCCTTTACCATGTATGCTTATCTTTTCTTCTTCAAAATATCCAATTAAATCCCTGTCCCATGCACCAGGTACTACTAAAACAGGCTTACCAAAGGCCTTTAAACCAGCTACAATCAACTTACCAAGCTCTAAATTAGAAAATTTTTTAATCGGGGAATCTAGAAAATCTCCAGGACAAACAACAACATCAAATTTCAAACTTTCTAGTTTCTCCGAAAAATTGACTAAACTTTCTACATCATTATGTATACAACTGATTGCCACTACCTTCATAAACTATTACTTCTTAGCTAAATATTTATTAGATGACTTCAAAAGCCAAAGGATATAGGGTAGAAAGAAAAATAAGGATGGAATTTGAGAAAAGGGGTTGGTTAGTAGTTCGTGCAGGAGCAAGTCTTGGAGATGCAGACTTAATATGTTTAAAGGATGGTAAATGCCTCCTTGTTCAAGTTAAATCAACTAAAAAGGATGCACTTTACTATTACGGTCCAATAAAAGGAGAAATAGCCGGTTTTCCTTACATTCTAGTTGTTGATTTTGGTTATGGAACTATTAGAGTAACGAAGCCTAAGCGTAAGATCCTTAGAACAAGTGGAATTAGTTTAGAGGAGTTTTTAGAAGAAAAGAATAAATAGGAGTTATTAAAATTTATTATAGTGGTTTGGGTGCCTATTTACGTCAAGGATATAATGGTAAAACCTGTAAAGACAATTGACTACAACAAAAAAGTAAAGGATGCAGCAGCACTGATGAAAAAGTATGGAAAGGGATCTTTAATAGTAGTTAAAAACAAGAAACCAATAGGTATTATAACTGCTGACGATATTGTCTATAAAATTGTTGCAAAAAACATAAAGCCTGATTCTGTGAAAGTGAAAGATGTGATGTCATCTCCACTAATAACAACAACACCAGACACTACTTGTGTAGATGCTGCTAAAAAGATGAGAAGGAACAATATAAAAAGATTGCCTGTAGTAGACAAGGGAAAATTGGTTGGGATAATTTCAATAGATGATATAGCAGTTGCACTTCCAGAATTTACTCAATATCTTGAAGAAAGGTTAGAAAGTACGAAAGAACCTTTAGAAATAAAAGAAGAGGTAACTTCAGGAATTTGCGAATCTTGTGGAGATTATTCAGAAGATCTTAGGCTTGTCAATGGCGAATGGCTTTGCGAGCCGTGTAGAGACGAATTAGAGTCAAAATAAATCAAACTTTTTTATAATTGTGTAAACAGGACCACTTCTTTTTAACTCACTCTTAATCAAACATATAGAATCAACTAAGAATTTAAATTCCTCTACCTTAATTTCTTTCAATTTCTGAATCACATACTCTTTATTTCTAATATTTTTAACTCTACATAAGGTTATGTGCGGTGGTTTAACATCCCCACCAACTTCCTTTTTTATTTTTGCCATAAGAAGTTCTAATTCATCACTAACAACATCAAGAGCTAAAACTCTAACAAAATTTTCATTTGGGATTAATTTTATTCCATCTACTCTTACTTTTATAGATTTAAAATCTTTTGTTAAGATCTCCAAAGAATGTTCTACTTCTTCCAAGGAACTTTCTTTTAATTCTCCTAAAAAGGAAAAACAAATGTGTAAATTTTCCTTCTCTACAAACTTACAAACAATTGGTAACCTTTTTATTTCTTCTTGAATAGGAACTATTTTTTCTTTCACACTTTCCGGCAAAATAAAACCGACGAAGCATCTTACCATAAAAAATAATTGGCTACAAAAGTTAAATACTACCTTAACAATATATAATTTAGTGATTCGATGGCAGAAACAAGATTAAGAGCAAATGATATAATAGGAAAGCCAATAGTAAGTGAGGAAACTGGTAGGAAATTTGGTGTTGTAGCAAACATTGATTTTGTCGCAGAAAGTGGTGAGTTATTAAATATAGTAGTAGAACAACCCACAAAGCCGTTGATGGAACTAAATCTTAAGACAGACGAAAAAGGAAGATATTTAATACCTTTTACTGCTGTGAAAAGTGTTGGAGATTTTGTAATAGTATCAGAAAGTGAGCTTGTCTAGATCCAAGTTATATTTACTTCATCTATTCGCCACTTACTATTTATTTTATTTCTTAAGATCTTTGGATCTTCCCAGTTTGATTTATAAGCCAATATTCCTGTCCAAGCTATATTTACACCATTATCAGCCGCGTATTTTTGGGGAACAACATACATTTTTGCTCCTCTTTCCTTACACATTATATTCATCATTTCTTGTAACCGCTTGTTAGCAGCTACTCCACCAACTAGTAAAACTTCTTTTTTACCAGTATGGGCAAGGGCTCGTTCAGCCACTTCTGTTAACATAGCAAAACAAGTTTCTTGTAAAGAATAAGCAACATCTTCTTTTGAAACTCCTTTCTTAAGCAGTTTTAAACAAGCAGTTTGTATACCACTAAACGATACATCCATACCTTTTACAACGTACGGAAGTTCCACGTATTTACCTTTTGCAATTTTTTCAATTTCAGGTCCACCCGGCATTGGTAAGTTCATTTCTCTTGCAACAACATCTAAACAATTTCCTATAGGTATGTCAAGAGTTTCCCCAAAAATTCTATATTTACCTTCTACAAATGCTATAATTTGTGTATTTCCTCCAGAAAGATAGACAAAAATAGGATCTTTTGCTCTAGTTTTAAGTTTACCAATTTCAAGATGAGCACAACAATGATTTACTGGAATCAATTTTTTCTCATATTCGCTAGAAAGCTGAATAGCAAAGTTTGCAGTAAATATCAGTGGAGGCGGAAGTCCTGGGCCAGCTGAATAAGCAATAATATCCACCTCTTCCAAGCTTAGTCCAGAAACTTTTAAAGCTCTTTCCAAAACAGCTTTAGAAACTTTTTCATGATGTAGCTTAGCTTCGTTTGGAACAATACCTTTGCCTAATGGAGGAGTGTAAACATCTCTTTCATCTGCTAGGATTTTCCCTTTTTCATCAATTATTCCTACACCGAAGGTATATCTGCAACTAAATTTGTGCAGTACCCTCGATACCCAGTGCTATTAATTTTTTCCTTCTCATTTTAGTTCCCCTTTAAATTTAAGTCCTAATTAGTCATTTTGTAATATGTCTCTAAAAGTTAATAAGTGATGAAATGAGAGATGAGGAATTAATTAAAAAACTTTTAGAAATTTCTAACTTTAAAGAGCTAAATCCTGTTCAAAAAGAAGCTTTGGAGAAAGGGCTGCTTAAAGGAAAGAATTTGGTTATATTTGCTCCTACTGCAAGCGGAAAAACTTTTTGTGCTGAGCTTGCTGCAATTAAGAGGATCTTAGAAAATAAGGAGAAAGTTGTTTATATGGTTCCTTTAGTCGCTTTAGCAAACGAGAAGTATGAGGAATTTAAAAGAAAGTATTCTCAACTTGGAATAAAAGTTGCAATATCGATTGGAGAAATGGATAGTGCAGACCCGTGGCTTAAAAATTATGATTTGATTGTCGTCTCAAACGAGAAAATGGACTCTTTGATAAGGCATGGTGCTGATTGGATTGATGAAATAGGTTTAATAGTTGTTGATGAAATTCATTTACTAAATCAATCGGATAGAGGACCAACTTTAGAGATTACCCTAACTTTATTAAGAAAACTCCTTCCAAATGTGCAACTTTTGGCATTATCAGCTACAATAAAAAATGCGGAAGAGCTTGCTGAATGGCTTGATGCAGAAACAGTAATTTCTGAATGGCGTCCTGTAAGGCTTTATAAAGGAGTATGCTATCCGTTTAAAGTTAAATTTTTAGAAAAAGAAGGGTATGAGCTTGACCCAAATTTACCTCTTGAAGAATCCATAGTTAAGGATACATTAAACTTAAGAAAGCAAGCTTTAATCTTTGTCTCTACAAGAAAAAGGGCAGAAAGTTTGGCTGAAAAATTAGGAAAAATTGTTAGGCAACATTTGTCAAAAATTGAACTAAAAGAGTTAGAAAGGGTTGCGAATGAAGCAGAGAATGTTCTTGAAGTGCCAACTCAACAATGTAAACGAATAGCCAAATGTATTAAACTTGGTTGTGCTTTTCATCATGCAGGCCTTCTGTACAAACAGAAAAGTTTGATAGAAGAGAATTTTAGAAATGGCTTAATTAAAATTATAGTCGCAACACCTTCCTTAGCTTATGGAGTTAATTTACCTTCTTTTCGTGTTATAATGCGAGATCTGAAAAGGTACCATGCAGGCATAGGCGCAGTTTTTGTTCCTGTATTAGATGTTCAACAAATGTTAGGGCGTGCTGGACGTCCACAGTATGATACATACGGGGAAGGGATTATCCTAGCTAAAAGTGAAGAAGAAGCCGAAGAAATTATTGATTACTATTTCTATGGTGAACTAGAGAGAATAACCTCAAAACTTGCTGTGGAGCCTGTGCTTAGAATGCATACTTTGGCTTTAATTTCAACTGGGTTTTGTAAATCAGAAAAAAGTTTGTTGGATTTTTTCTCAAAAACCTTTTACGCTTTTCAATATGGAGAAATCTCGGCTGTAAAGGACAAGATTCTTGATATTCTAGAAGATCTAAAGAAATGGAAATTTATAGAAAAGAAAAAGGACAAGCTTATAGCGACTAGGATAGGGAGGAGAGTTTCTGAACTTTATATAGATCCACTAACAGCTCATCATTTCATTGAATGTTTGGCTAGAGCAAGAAAGAGAGAAATACAGCCTTTTAGCTTCTTACAAGTAATTTGCAATACAATTGAAATGGAACCATTACTAAACATTAGAACTGGTGAATTTTCTGAGTTAACTGAAGAAATAGCAAAGAGGGAAGACCAATTCTTGGAAGAAATACCAAGAGAATGGGATTTAGAGTATGATAGGTTCTTAAGAAGTGTAAAAACTGCTTTAATGTTTGAGGCGTGGATAAATGAGGCAACAGAAGATTTTATTTTAAATAAGTTTAAAGTTGCTCCAGGAGAATTTTATGGTAGAAGAGAGATTGCAGATTGGTTAATTTACTCTTTACATGAATTGGCTTTATTGCTGGGCTACAAAGAGCTTTTAAAACATATAAGAAAGTTGAGAGTAAGACTTGAGTACGGAGTGAAGGAAGAGCTTATTCCTTTAGTAAGGTTGAGAAACATAGGTCGCAGGCGTGCAAGGATCTTGTGGCAAGCGAATTTGAGGACTTTAAAAGATTTGCGTGAAATACCGTACGAAAGTTTAAGTCGAATAATTGGTCCTACGATAGCAAAATCGATTAAAGAACAGTTAGAGGGGAAGAGGGAAACTAAATCGAAGATAGAAAAACAGACAACATTAGAGACTATGGAGGAATTTGAATAACTTTATCGGAATAAAATGGGTTGGAAGGATTCGAATATAGGTTGAATTTAAGTTAGAATCTTTTCAAGAACTATAATTACTGACTACCTGAAACAGAAGTAAACGTTTGAAGAATTTTTTTGTTTTGATTTATCGATTAGAGCAAACTTTTCGCGTAGAGATATTGTTATCTACTAGTTTCTAGATTTTTACCGTTGGAAGAAGTAATTTCAAATAGTTTTACATTACTTATAATATGCCTAGCAAAATAACTCCTACTCGGAGATTGGAAGAAAGTAGAAAGATCTTATCTTCACTAGAAAAATTAGGATTTGAAGGAGAAGTTATTGGGTATACTGTAAATAAGGCAGAATTAGAAAAACAAAAGAAGAGGAAAGGGCTTCGTGAATTTGTTAGGGAATTGCTAGCTTATAAATTATTTCATCCTCAGTCATACACTATAAGTTTAAGAATTAGAAAAGGTGATTCGTATTTTCTTGAGGTTGACGTAACAAAGAGAATTATCCGCCTTCTCGAATATTGCGACAGAAGAATATCAGAGACGTCATTTCAAGGGCTTCAACAAGCGGGAGCTGAACTAGGATATAAAGTAGATAGAAAATTGATTGGTTAAAACTCGATTCAAACTTTAAGTGCATGGGGTTGCTGGGATTTGAACCCAGATTACCAGCGTTCTCTTTTGAAACCCGAGGCTGGTGTCCTAGCCAAGTTAGACTACAACCCCTTTCCATCTTATCATTAGATTAGAAAAA
>Ga0272445_1001393_pt1 | contig 18961 bp, 16 predicted proteins | sample YNPCB0031_FD_194404 | JGI IMG/M metagenome (GOLD analysis project Ga0272445, IMG submission 194404) | Hot spring sediment microbial communities from Yellowstone National Park, WY, United States - YNP-CB-003-1 | ecosystem: Environmental > Aquatic > Thermal springs > Hot (42-90C) > Sediment... | reverse complement strand
CAATATAAAAGTCTGACATAGTACTGGCACGAACCTTTCTGCTAAATATTCTTCCCCATTCATCCACATAACGATCTTCATCTAGTGGGATATTCTTAGAAGCATCTGTTAGTGCGAAAAATCCTATCCCATCCAATCCAAGCTGTGCATGCGCCTTTATCACCTTCTCAAACACTTCCTGAGAAACTATCTTTGTAGTTGTCTCCATCAATATTTCAGCAGGCACATCTTCTCCAGTGAGCGCTTTTATTATTTTTCTTCGAACCTAATTAATGTTATTCTATGTAAAACTAGGGCAAAATATTTAAATTTTGTCTTCTTGGACGGCTGTCCGAAAAATATGTTTCATCACTGCAGTTATAGAGTAAAGGTGCTTGTTGGTGAGGAGAAGTATGAGATTGTTGCTGACGAGAGTCTTAGCCTGCTTCAAAATCTCATCAAGAGTGGTATTCCAGTTGATAATTTATGTGGTGGAAGAGGTGTTTGTGGAAAATGTGCTGTTAGGGCTATTGAAGGGTCCTTTTCTCCTCCAACCGAGGTAGAGAAGCGTTGGATGAACATCTTAGGCCCGAATATACGCCTGAGCTGTCAGGCGAGGGTTTTATCGGATGCCGTGATTGAGCTTAAGAAGATGGCTAAAGTTGCCGAAGGGAAGATCTTGACATGGGGCGTGAAGAAGGAGACTCCGTTAAGACCATTAGTATCCTTCCAGAGAGTAAAGGTTAAGCCACCTACCCTTGAAGATCAAAAGGGTGACCTGGAGAGGCTTCTAAACGTCTCTGGAGGAGAGCATTATGATCCACTAATCTTGAAAGATATTTCATACTTGTTGAGGGAATCCAATTTTGAAGTTAGCCTTGTGAGATACTATGATGAGGTAGTGGACTTGATTCCAGCTAATAGGGATTTTAGGATACTCGGCGCCGCGGTGGATGTTGGGACGACGACAGTCGTGGTGTATCTTTATGATCTCTTAACAGGAGAAAATCTTGGTGTGGAGTCTGCTTATAATGAACAGTTGAGGTTTGGGGAGGATGTTATAAGCAGGGTTGAATATGCGAGAAGAGGCAGGGATAATGTTGAGGACTTGAGAAAAGCTGTGATAAACACGATCAATAAGCTTATTGAGAGCGTATCCCAGAGGATTGGAGTGGATAACGCCTGTATATATGACATGGTCTGTGCTGGTAATACAACGATGCTCGCGCTCCTCCTAGGGAATGACTGCTACTATGGGTCGATTGCACCCTATCCCCCTCCATTCACATCATCCGTGAGGGTTAAGGCGAGAGATTTGGGGGTAAAAATTAATCCAAGAGGATATGTGAGAACAGTACCATCGATAAGCATGTATGTTGGCGGTGATATAGTTGCTGATATAATTGCTTCGAGACTTCACGAGTACGAGGGCAATGCTGCGCTTATAGATCTTGGAACGAATGGAGAGATAGTGATTAAGACTGGTGAAGACCTGTTCCTCGCCACATCATGCGCAGCTGGCCCGGCACTAGAGGGATATGGTGTAAGAGATGGTATGAGGGCTGTAAAAGGCGCCATAGAATCAGTCGTTATCGATGAGACGGGCAGAAGTTACTACAGAGTTATCGGCAACACGAAGCCCGAGGGGATATGTGGCTCTGGGATAATAGAGGCTATAGCTTGGATGAGAATAAGGGGTATAATTGATGAAGCTGGCAAGATCAGGAAGGGTGTTAGCGAATTTGTGAAGGAAGACAATGAGGGGCTGAAATTCGTCATAGTACCGGCTAATGCTTCAGCAACTAGTAGAGAAATAGTCCTGACGCAGAAGGATATCCGGATGATACAGCTTGCCAAGGCGGCAATCTATGCAGCTCTATCAACACTGACACGAGTCGCAGGGTTAGAGTTACATGTTCTAGAGAGGATCTTCATTGCTGGAGCATTTGGAAACTATCTTGACATATTCTCCGCCCAAGTTCTAGGAATGCTGCCAGACATACCACAAGAGAAATTCTCGTTTATAGGCAATGGGTCAATAGCTGGCGCAAGTATGATGTTGCTATCAAAGAATTTCGCTGAAGAAGCTCAAGCTATAGCAAAAAGGGTCAAAAGTGTTGAGCTCAACCTGATAAAAGATTTTCAATCAGAGTTCGTAAAGGCAACATACATACCTCACATGGAAAAAGAGAGATTTAAGAATGTTCTCAACAAAATTAAACAACTAACAGGGTTAATGTAACTAGCTTGATGATAATTAACATGCTTGCGTACATCATGATAACGTGGTATGGACAACATTGGGCCCCGAAGAATATAACGCTATAATGTTTATATCGTGGCTCGGGCTGTAGGCTCGCCGATGAGCATCTACGACTATTTCTTAGAATTCTCTAGGGTTCCCGCGGTGCCGATAGTCGGCTACCCCATTTTAAGGTTATTAAATCTTACTACTAGGAAGTGTTTATTGGAGGATCCAAGGGCACATGCGGAACTTATTCAGAAGACATGCCAAATACTTGAGATGGATGCTTGTTTACCCCTTTTAGATCTTACCGTGGAGGCTGAGCTCTTGGGAGCCTTGGTCGAATTTCCAGAATATGATGCGCCTAGGATTGTTAGGAGACTCGATATAGATCAGGTTCGAAAGATTAACAATTTAGGCCGAACTCTATTAATGGTGGAAGCTATTAAAAGGGCCTCAACTTCATGCAAGAAGCCTTTAGGGTCCTATGTTACCGGACCTTTCACGACTTTATGTCAAGTTCTCGGTATTGAGCATGTCATGCTACATCTTGCTAGGAGGTCTGAGAGAATCTTCTCAACACTTGATCTGATTACAGATATTTGCATCAAGCATGCTAGGGACCTTGTGGAGGCTGGGGCGAATTTCCTCATAGTTGCTGAGCCCACTTCAAGCCTATTATCAAGAGATTTGTTTGAGGCGTTTTCTAAGCCATATCTAGAAATTCTTTGCAAAGAAGTAGAAGCCGACATTATTCTGCATATCTGCGGTAGGGCTGGACACCTACTAAGGAATATCGCAGAACTTAAGATCACTGGAGTCAGCATAGACCAGAATATTCCATTGGAAGAAGCTTCCGCAGAACTTCCTGAGAACATGCTTATTTTCGGGAATTATAATCCAGTTAACCTGTTATTCAAGAATCCGGAAGAGATTAAGTTTGATGTTCTTAAAATGCTGGAGCCTGTAATACATGATAAAAGAGTGGTGGCTAGTACAGGATGTGATGTGCCTTCAACAGCCCCAATAGAGAACATAAAAGCCTTCATCCAAGCCTCCAAGAGCATGCCGCGTCCAGATTAGGTCTGCCCTCCAAAGATCATGAATCGTTTCTTGATATATTGCTCGACTTGCTAGAATATCTTGTACAATGGGTGGTTTTTTGTCTTGGGCGTTATGCCGAGTGTTCTGGCATAATATGCTATCATGGCATTAATTGTTGCGCAGGCAGGGTATACCCAGCTGGCATTTTTTATCGGCCCATATATTATGAAATTCGCCCCCATCATTATTGGAAGCGAAAGTATGTTGGCACCACATGCTTCAAAAAGGGGGGATTCTAATTTTTTCTTCCTAAGCCACATATACATCGCATTAGCTGGTGCGCAGCCAGCCGGATATCCGGTCTCCTGCTTTATCCTGAAGATTATATCTGCTGTCCAGCTTATACTTGGGACGTCCAGCACTCCTGGATCAATCAGTATGTTTTCTAGGCCCGCTTCCTCCGCTATCCTAATAAGATTCTTTTCATTATCTTTGATCATCTTAAGCCTATCCTTAGGCATAATGTACTTGCTACTGAAGAGCAGTATAACAACGCTCTTTATCTTACTCGACTTGAGAGCCTCAATTTCGTTCTCCTTAATGTTTTCATCTATGGAGTTGTAGATCGCTCGATCTATTAAGCCCACCTCCTCAACGTGCTTCAACGCTTCAATTCTCACCGTTGGACTTGTGCTATCTATCAGGAATGGAGAATCCGTGCAATCAGCTATGAAGTCTATGTATTTGCAAAGCGCTTCAGAGGTTTCTCCGAGAACATCAACTATTCTTGGGAGCCCAGTTTTTTCCGAGAGTTCTGCCTCCATATTTAAGAGACCCTCAGCGGTTTTTCGATCAAATTCTCCCTTAACCGGGTCTTTTACGAGCTTATCCTTGCTATAAAAGATGCTTCCCATCATGACCGTCGGATATTCGCCGGGCTGCCCGCCAACAGTAACATTGCCTATCTGGAATACCTTCTGTTCCCTTTCAAACTTAAACATGGTGACTAGGTTTATGGGTAAATGCTTGTTAAAAAATTTTAAGCTATTAGGGAGTTAAAACGTTGGCCTTGGCAACAGTTTTGCTCGTTTAACTAGCTCCGGGACAACCTCTTCCCAGCCTATCGCCATTATATGAATTCCATGGACACCCTCTGTTTCCTTTAATTTCTCGATTATCTCGACGCATATGTTTATACCCTCTTCACTCGCCTGCTCTTTTGGCACATTAGACATGCGATTTAAGATCCTCTCCGGTATCTCTATTCCAGGAACGTTCTCGCTCATGTATTTTGCCATACGATAGGATTTCAGAGGAGTTACACCAGCTAGGATATGTATCCTTTCATGGAGCTTCTTCTGCCTAACAAGCTTCATCCATTCCTCAAATTTCTCCAAATTAAAAACACATTGCGTTTGAATAAAGTCCGCTCCGGCCTCGACCTTTTTCTCAAGCCTTATAACGTCAACCCATAATGGGTATCCGCCAAAGGGATTTGATACTGCTCCAATGTATAGTCTGGGCTCGACATCTATTTTTTCACCATTTTGAAACCTTTTATCATCGCGCATGCCCTTAATGATCTTAATCAGCTGGATGGAGTCTAGATCATAAACAGGCTTCGCCGATGGATGATTTCCCATTGTAACATAATCCCCCGTCAGGCATAGGACATTATTTATTCCTAGCGCGGCTATCCCTAAGATATCCATCTGGAGAGCTATTCTATTCCTGTCGCGGCATGTCATCTGAACTATGGGGTCGATGCCCTCTTCCCTCCCAATCAGGCAGGCAGCCCAACTCGCCATCCTAACAACCGCCGTCTGGCCATCGGTAACATTGAAAGCATCGATGCAACCCTTCATAATTCTAGCCTTTCTTCTGATAACCTCGGGATCAGCGTTCTTCGGCGGACCTATTTCCGCCGTAACTGCAAACTTGCCATTCTCAAGAATCCTCTCAAGATTACTATTCGTCTTCATGGAGAATCACCGTATCACAGTGTCAACTTAGTCCTTGGAACTTCTATCACACGTGGCCTCTTCATCTTACTCCAATCCTTAGCCTCCAAGAGGTTCTTGAAAGAATTTGTCTCACCAAGCTTCTCTAGCCGCTCATATATCTTGACCCAGACGCAGTCCATATCCGGGTTCACCTCACATCTTCCATTAGACCTAACCCCGCCGCATGGGCCATTTAACAAACCCTTTGGACATCGTGTTAATGGGCATATCCCACCAGTATAAGCGAGTATGCATTCGCCGCATCCCTGGCATTCCTCGGTAAATCTTGTAGGTCCCCCACCAAAAAACCCAAGAGAATCTACAGCAGGATATATCGGCTTGAAAATCCCTAATTCTTCAAGAAAACTTCTAGTTACCTGTACTCCATCACCACAATAGAGCGCTATGAATGCATCACAATTCCTTATTGCATCAATGTTTTTCCTCAAATACTTAGAGCTCAAAGGGAGGAGGCATGCATAAACATCTAAAGGCAATTTTATCCTCGCCAAAACTTCTTTACCAGCCTTAGACAATTTTTCAGCCATTTCATCAACCTCGGCCTCCCCACCTGTCCGGAAAAGGGTCGCACATCCACCACATCCCATTAGAACTACTTTCTGCTTATCCTTGAGATATCCTAAGATCTCTTCCAAAGGCTTTAGCTTCTGACCCATCATATGTATCTACCCCTATGGTTATAAGATAACGATGTCATAATTTAAACATTCCCCCTAAAACACGTTACCAAGATCTCAGCGGCTCTAACAGTATTTGAGATTAGCATAGCCGTGGTGACAGGGCCCACTCCTCCGGGCACAGGTGTTATCGCAGCAACCTTATCCTTGACATGATCGAAATCAACGTCTCCAACTATCTTAAACTTTCCCGGCCTCTCAGGATCTTCTATCCTGCTAACGCCGACATCAATCACGACGGCGCCTTCACATACCATGTCTGCGGTTATTAAGCGAGGCTTTCCAACAGCGGTTACCAAAATCTCGGCCTCCTTTGTGTGCCTCCTCAGATCACGTGTAGCTATATCACAAGCTGTTACTGTCGCTCCATACCTAATTAAAAGCAACGTAATTAGCCTTCCAACCCTGCCAGCAGCTCCCACGACAACCACTTCCTTACCTTCGACCTCGATTCCACTTCTCCTCAAGATTTCATAAACAGCTGAAGGCGTACATGGAACAAATCTTGGATTGCCCAAGAGAAATAAGCCCATATTCACGGGATTTACACAATCAATATCCTTTCTCGGATCAACAATCTGGGAAATCTCAGCCGCATTTATATGTTTTGGCAGAGGCATTTGTACAAGGATGCCATGTATCTCTTTATCCTCATTAATCTTCATAATCTCCTCCCTCAGCTTTTCCTGAGTTATACTCTCTGGGAATTTGAATAGTTCAACGGGTATTCCAACAGCATTAAAGGTATCTTGAATCATGCGGATATATGAGAGGGAAGCTGGATCCTCGCCAACAAGAATGGTCGCAAGTTTTGGAATTATACCTTTAGCCTTTAACATCCCAACTCGTTGCCTTAATTCGTTCCGTATATCTTCAGCAATCTTCCTACCATCCAATATCCTTACCATGCTCATCACCTTACATGCTCATCTAATGATGTTGCTATCAATATCGAAGCAGCTTCCATTTAAAGATTGTATTCATTAAACATCTAAATAAACAAGATAGTATTGTGATAATATTTTAGGCTGCCATCCATTCGCTAATGATCTTTCGAGCAGCAAAAGCGTCTTCACCATAAGCGTCAGCACCTATCTCCTTGGCAAACTCCTCAGTAACAGGGCGACCGCCAACGATTACTTTCACTTTGTCTCGTAGTCCTGCTTTCTTGAGAGCTTCTATGACATTCTTCATCTGATTCATCGTGGTGGTGAGAAGAGCTGACATGCCAACAATTTTTGGCTTAAATTTATCAACTGCTTCTACAAATTTTTCCGCAGGAACATCAACACCAAGATCTATTATATCTATGCCCAAAGAAGAGACTATTGTTATGACCAAGTTCTTTCCAATATCATGAATGTCTCCTTCGACAGTCCCAATTACCATTCTGACCTTCTTCATGCTCGAAATCTCTTTCGCCAAACTCGGCCGCAGAATCTCGGTAGCTTTCTTCATTATCTCGCCGCTAGCTATTAGTTCCGCCAAGAAATATTCACCTCTCTCATATCTTCTACCGATTTCCTCGAGCGCCCTCGTCAATATGTTGAGAATTCTTTCCGCGTCAATGCCTTTCTCTAAAGCCTCTTTACAACATTTTAAAACCCTCTCTTCACTCAGCTCAATAAAACTTTCAAACAACTCCTTCTCAATATCCTTCTCAGTCAATTTCTCACCTCCTACACCTCAAGCCTACCATACTTTTCAACGCTCCTTATCATTGTGAGGATGTTTTCCTCAGGGACTCCTCGCGGCATCTCCCCGCCTGTACTGAGGACGTATCCTCCATCAATTGCCGCTATTTCAATCTGACGCTTACACTCCTTTTCAACCTGCTCAGGCGTGCCTCTCAACATAACTTTTAAGGGGTGAATATTTCCTATAAGACAGACCCTATTGCCTATCCTTCTTTTAAACTCGCTGATGTCAGCATCTGGGTAGAAGTTGTTAAAAACTTCTACATGCATCTCTGGAATTAACTCGAGGACACTTGTAGTATCTCCATCACTATGCCAGTAGTGTATTCGATTGGGAAAGGCCTCGAAGACCCGCTTTATATACGGTAGCGCAAACTCCTTAAAAAGCTTCGGGCCAAGGTATCCCGGAAAATCGTCCCCTAATCCTACGCGCTCAAATCTTTCTCCAACAATTTCCTCCCTAACCTTAGTCCACTCGATGATGGTTCTTGTCGTTATCTTAAGTATTTCATGCGCTAGCTCCGGCCGCAATTTAATATCCGCAAAGAAGCGGCTTTGCCCACGAACTAGGCATGCCAGATCAAATGGTCCCAGACAATACCAGAAATCAACATTCTCTCCACCAACAAGTGCCTCCATGTATCTATAGGCAGCTATTGAAACCGCCATATAAGCCGAATGATAGCAATCAGGCACCTCTAATTTGTGAACATCCTCTGGCTCTTCGACCACTGGAAAAACGAGAGGCGAATCATCCTCCTGCCACTTAATCTTACAGCCAAGAGCAGATGCTTCAGCAACAATAACGTAATCCGGATATAGATTCTTTAGCCCAAAAAAGGCACGTCTTGCACGTAATTGGGCTTCAGCCATAACCCTTGGATCATTAAAATACTCGATAATTTTTACTCCAGCGAAACTCGCTAAAAAAGGATGATGCAGGGAGAGCGAAACAGGGACACAATCAGGCTTCTTTAGCTTTTCTGCCTGCGCTATCCTCTCAGCATTTAATTCTCTAAAACTCTTACTAAGCATCTTTGTAGCCATACTTTCAGAAAAAATTATCACTGGTTTATTAACTTTTATTTTTTGCACCGCGTAAAATTTCTTTCACCTTAATGGCGGCATCATCTAACGCCTCTTTTACAGTTTTCCTGAGATTAACTGCGTCGTCTATCGCCTTATTCAGAACTTCGTTTATTTTAGCATATTCTGGGATTTGTGGTGTGCTTTCCGCATTCTCATGAAGTCTTTCTAATATAGCATAAAACGGCCATTTCCTTAGCACCTCATCATCATACCATGTAGAGCGACGACAACCAATTGCACCACATAATGTCGTAATTTTATCAGATTGTTTACTTGCTAGAAATCTAATGAATTCATATGCAAGATCCTTTTGCTTACTTCCACTAGGAATTGTAAATGCCCAGTATACATTTAGAGTTATACTTCTCGCATTAGGCCCCTCTCCACGAGGAAGTAAAGCATAACCATTCTTGCCTACCACCTTCGAATATTCTTGCATCTCAGCCATACAAGCGAAACCAGCCCACTGCCATACAATTGCGGCTTTGCCATCCAAATAATATTGCCCAGCTTTATGGCAGTTAAGCTGGAGACTCTCCTTAGGCGCAACCCCATATTTCCAAATAAGATCCACATAGAATTGAAGAGCATTTACACCCTCCGGAGAGTTGAATATTGGGTTAAGGTTTTCATCTAAAAGTCTTCCCCCTCTACTATAAAGGTGCAGTAGAAAATCATAAACGTTCATATGGCCATCCGGATAAGCTGCTACTACAGTTCCATAAATGTTCTCATCAGGCCTTGTAAAGAATTTTGCCACCTCAAGGCCTAAGAATAAGACTATAGATCTAGGATTTGGATGGGTGACGAAAGAAAAGTTTGACGTAAAGCCCTGGCCCGAACTCGCATGGATAAAGACTTTAGACGAGTATGCCAAAGACTATCCTGAAGCTTGGGAAATAATAACTGCTAAAGCCTAAGCATGACTTTCTATTATTAACCACCTCTCTTTTCTTTTATTTTGAACTGGCATTATGCTCACTTGCATCTATTAGGGATTCAATTTTTGATTTAGCCTTACTTCTATAACACGGTTTTTATATTCCCTTAGAGCGCGATTATCAAGAGGTGGTGTAAGATGCCTGTTAGGAGGAGGTGGCCTGTTCCGAGTGATGTTGAGATTGCTTATGAGACCGAACTATATATGATTGATAGGGTGGCCGAGTATATTGGTATATTGGAAGATGAGCTTGAGTTTTATGGAAGATATGTTGCTAAGGTCGACTATGCGCGGGTTTTGAGGAGGCTGAAGGGTGGGCGTAATGGTAAGCTGATCGTTGTAACCGCGATGACTCCTACGCCGTATGGTGAGGGGAAGACGACTGTTGCTATTGGGCTTGGTCAGGCATTGTATGAGAGGGGTCTTAAGGTTGTGAATACTTTGCGTGAGCCCTCGAAGGGTGTTACTTTTGGGATAAAGGGTGGGGCCACGGGTGGAGGGTATTCTCAGGTTCTTCCAATGGATAAGATCAACCTGAACTTCACGGGAGATATTGCCGCTGTTGAGGCCGCCCATAATCTTTGCGCCGCCGCAATAGATGCTAGCATATTACATGGTAATCCGTTGAATATTGATCCTCTGAGCGTTGAATGGCCTTATTGTATGGATGTGGAGGCGAGGGCTCTGAGGCAGGTGGTTATAGGGTTGGGTGGGAGGGCGAATGGTTATCCGAGGGAGACGCGGTGGGTTATAACCGTGGCCACGGAGACCGCCGCGATCCACGCGCTCGCTAGAGATCTGAGGGATCTAAGGGAGAGGATTGGTAGGGCTGTGGTCGCGTATACATATGATAGAAGGCCTGTTACATGTGAGGATCTCCGGGTTGCTGGGGCCATGACCGCACTGCTCGTGGACGCGATCAAGCCCAATCTCGTCCAATCCACTGAGGGGCATCCCGTGTTTGTCCACGGATTCCCCTTTGCCAACATAGCTCATGGGACGAATTCTGTTATCGCCGATCTTTTAGCGCTGAGGCTCGCCGACTACGTCATCACTGAGACGGGCTTCGGCTCGGATTGTGGCTTCATAAAATTCTGTGATATCGTTTGTCGCCAAGCTCCGGAGATAAAACCAGACTGCGCGGTTATAGTCTGTACTATAAGAGCTCTTAAAGAGCATGGAGGAGCCTCCGGAGGTGGCGAGGATCTGGAGGCTCTGGAAAAGGGTTGTGAGAACCTTGCAAAGCATATTGAAATTGTTCATAAGTATGGGATCCCAGCTGTAGTAGCTATTAACAGGTTCACCACGGATACCGATAGGGAGATAAAGCTTGTCCGTGAGAAGGCCTTAGAAGCTGGCGCTGACGAGGTCGCTGTTGCCGAAGCATGGGCTAGGGGAGGTGAGGGGTGTCAAGAGCTCGCGGACAAGGTCTTAGAAGTATTAAAGAAGCCGGCTAGGTTTAGATTACTTTACCCGGATAATGCCACGATAGAGGAGAAGATAGAAACTATTGCTACGGAGATCTATGGTGCCAAAGATGTTGAATTCTCGCCGGAGGCAGAGAAGAAGATCGAGTTCTACACGAGCCTTGGATACGATAAGTTCCCAATAAACATGGCTAAGACGCAATATTCATTATCGCATAATCCGCAATGGAAGGGTGTGCCAAAGAACTATACACTCCCCGTCGACGATCTCCTAGCATTTGTTGGGGCGGGCTTCATAACGGCAATATGCGGGAAAATGCAATTGATGCCCGGGCTTCCAGCAAAGCCAGCTTTTACAAACATAGATGTGGATCCCGAGACTGGCAGGATAATTGGGCTCTTCTAACATCCCCCAGAATAATTTTATTACATAATTGTCTAACGATGATGTGGAAGATCATGCAGCTTGAGGATGCTCCGGAAATATCGTTTCTTTACGGTCTTACTTATGAGGGGAGGAGGGATAACTTAGACATTATGCACGAGTTATTGATGCATTTAAATAATCCACATCTTAGTGGTATGAAATATGTTCACGTTACGGGAACGAATGGGAAGGGCTCTGTCTGTTCGGCGGTATACTCAGTCTTGAGGAGAAGATATCGAGCAGGCCTTTACGTTTCTCCCCACGTATATAAGTTTAATGAGAGAATCGTTGTGAATGATAAACAGATAGAGGATGAGTATATCATCAACTTTATACGAGGCTTTATGCCGATAATCGAGAGGCTTAGGAAGGAATCTAAAGGGCCATCCTTTTTCGAAGTTGTTACTTCACTTGCCTTTGAATATTTTGCGAGGTTAGGATGCGAGGTCGCGGTTATAGAAGTAGGGCTTGGTGGAAGGCTTGATCCGACCAATGTGATCAATCCATTAGTGTCTGCGATAACTTCGATTGATCTCGAGCATACGCAGATTCTAGGCAACACTATTGAGAGTATAGCATATGAAAAAGCTGGGATAATAAAGCCTGGGGTGCCGGTCGTCGTAGGAGCCCTAGACATTCGCGCCTTGCGGGTCATTAAAGAAGTGGCAAGAAATAGGGGTGCGGAGCTGTATAATGCCCCCCTAGAATATGATGTTTCCGATATCAATCTTAGGCTTAATGGAATGAGCTTTAGGGTCTTGGGGAGGAATGGCGAGTATAAGATAAACTTCCCACTAGTCGGCAGGCATCAGGTGAATAATGTTCTCATAGCATTAAAGATTCTTGAATTGTTGAAAGATAATTTCCCCGTGGAGAAGAGTGATATTGAGCTGGGCCTAGCGGAGACCAGGCTACCCGGTAGATTTGAGGTCAAGCTAAAGAAGCCTCTAGTAATATTCGATATAGCCCATAATCCGGCGGCGGCAAGAGCTCTCGCGGATACGATAGGCGAGCTAGGTCTCGAGGATGTTACATTTCTATTTTCAGCGTTAAGAGATAAGGATCTCGACGGTATTCTGAGCAATCTTAGTAGAGTTTCCACGGATATCATAGTTACGGAAATAGGATATGAAGAGAGGAAAACTCCTTTAGAGGAAATAGAACGATGTGCGAGGAAATATTTCAAGAACGTTAAGGCGGTAAGGGATAGTAAAGAGGCGTTACAATATGCTCTGGAGAAGTCAGGTACGATTATAGCCACCGGTTCTGCTTATCTCTTAAGGGAGCTGGAGATACACCTGCGGTCGATAATCTCCTCAAGAGGCTAAGCCTCATGGTCATGTTTAATCCTCTTGACCTTATTCACGTATATGCTTGAGAAAATGCACTTATCTGGCGGTATAAACATGTCATAATCACCTCCATCCTCTATCTCCACTTCCGAGCCCCTGATTATGACCGCTGGGATTCTCTTATCTGTCTCGCCCATCAGCGCATGAGCTGCGGATGCTAAATCATCGGCTAATGCTCGGCGTGTTATCTTCAACTCCTTTCCAAAAAGATCCTTTCTACCTCTTTCATCAATCACGGGCTTGAAGCCTGCCACCGCTAGGGCAATACCTATCGTGCCAGCCCTTAATGGGATACAATATGAGTCGACTATTATTACTCCTATTTTTGCTTGGAACTCCTTCTCCATGTCCTCCTTAATCTTTTTAGCAGCTTCTCTTGGATTCCTAGGCCATAGAATCGCATAGCCCTCGGGAGCATTTGATAGATCAGCGCCCGCATTAGGTACAAGCATCTTATTCTTTAGCGTTAGGATTGCTCGGTAAACCCCACCATAAACCTCATCGGCCTCCCTGAGAATTATCTCGACAAACCCTGGCTCTAAAGAGTATTTCCTTCCAAGGATTTTAGCTCTCCTCGAAGGCTTCACGGTATCATATCTGACTATTCTATCCTGGGCCAATGCTACAACCTTCGAGGAGATCGCCAATATATCACCATCTTCTAGTCTCATTCCCTTCTTCCTTATCGAGGTTGATAATATTTTGATGAGGTCATCGCCGGGCTTAATTATCGGGGTCTCTACGGGAATTAGCATCATAGGTTTTAGATCTGACATTACTAGGCATTGGAATACCGGAAGAGGAATAAGAATGTTATGAGTAAATCTTATATTTGTACCCATACTTCCCACACCTTCAGGAAATGAAAAGTGAGAGATCCATGTTTGGCTCAAGATTATCTGCAAGGGATGTGACCCTACTTACAAGCTTCACGGCGTTATATGTCGTTCTCTACGCTCTCCCGGTTTTTCCAATTATTGGTCTGCCCGGCGCCGCTATACCAGCTGCGGCAATAATGGCGCCTATAACAGGCATGCTTATAGGCCCATTCTTAGGAGCCTTATCCACAATACTGGGCGGCTTAATCTCCTTCTTCATAGGCAGGTTCTCCATAGTAAGCATATTCGCAGCCAGTATTACATCCCTTTACTCCGGTCTACTATACGCCGGTAAGAAAAAAACCTGCACCTACCTGTATATCCTGCTCTTGATAGCCTTTGGCGCCTACCCATATATCGGCCCCTTCTGGCTTTATCCGCAATTAACATGGTTTCAGATTATAGTCTTACTAATCCTCCTATCACCATTATCCTCGAGAGCTGTTGAGAGGATGCGCTCCCTCATAGGTTATAGAAGAGGCTTTCCATACCTTTTCACAGTATTCCTAGTATCAACGATGGCTGGTCAAATTGCTGGCTCGCTAGCTTTCGAGATCATATTCTGGCCAGCATTTATAGGGGAAATCGAGGCATGGAGAGGTATATGGAGTGCTGTTACATGGATCTATCCCATCGAGCGGATAATAATCTCGCTGCTCGCAACCATCATCGGAATTCCATTGCTTAAAGCCTTGAAATCGGCGAAACTAATTTGAGAAATAATGATATTATGTTCCTTTCATCGAAAATCCATCAACTTAATCACTCTATCCAGCAGCCGCATGCTCCTAGTAGCTATATCCGTGATCCTCTTTTCAGCCATCTCCTTCGCTAATCTCTTAAAGTCTTTATCACTAATCCATGGAAGATTTACTAGGATATTCAGGTAGGCGGCATATGCCGCTCCATAGGCACATATCGCGGCTATCCCAACATCACTTATAGCATTCCTGTTACCCTTCTCCACTAGCTCCTCCGCCATTAAGACTAAGTTCTCGGCGGATTCTAGAACTTTTATTGGAACCTCGGTTGCCTTTTTCGCTGCTTCTTGGATCTTCTGCGTCCTAACAATTCTATCAGCCTCCGTCCTTTTAGGCAGCCTATAAGCCGCCATAAACTCGTTAAACGATTTAGCGTCCTCCTCAATTAAATCGAGATATCTGTCTTTCAGCTCCTGGGCCATCCTCCCAAGCTTAAGAATATCCTCGTTATAGCTCTCATATCCTCTCTTCCCATAGGTTAATGCTGCAACCATTGATGAGAGCGAGGCTGACAGGGATCCGAGCAACGCTGCAACACCTCCTCCACCTGGAACAGGTGTTGATCTTGATAGCTCATCCATAAAATCTCTAAGCGACATTTTCACAAACCTGCCCGCCTCTAACACCTCCTCTATCCTATATTCAAGGATCTTTTTCGCGGGATCGAATCTTGAAACATCATTTAGTCCGAGTGATAGTATGGCAACATGGATGAGATCTTTCTCCGGAACGGCGTCGCTCTTGCCCTGCCTTCTCAAGTAATATCTCCCAGCCTCTAAGATTGCGTCCTTTGGAATAAGTCCTATCACCTCGCTTCCAGTAACTCTGACACCAAGCTTTTCAGCCTCCTCAGAACACGTTTCAAACACCTTCCATAACGGGATAAGCCTATAGTTTGTAATGTTCATGGAAACCTGAGCCCTTCCATACTCCTCTATATACCAGCCAATAGCCTTAACAACTTTCAACGGCTTATCCAGCCTTGTCCCGTCAGGTAGTTCCCTCACAAGGCATCTCTCCCTTACAGCCCTAGCTATTTCCTGCGCCACCCTCTTATCCCTCGTATTCAGGTTGATATTATATGCTATCAATATCTCTCTAGCACCTATGATCGTCGCGCCCGTCCTCGCAATTCTCTCACTCCACTCACACGGGCCGTAATCAGGCATCCACATTGGATCTCGGAACTTCTCAGGAAGAGACTCGTATTCGCCGGCCCTTATGTCCTCTAAGCTTCTCCGATAATCCGCCGTTGCAGCATACTCATATAGGTAAACAGGTATACCAAGCTCCTCTCCAACCCTTCTTCCAACCTCTCTCGCAATCCTCACGCACTCATCCATCGACACACCCTTTATTGGAATGAATGGGCAGACATCCGTCGCGCCGAGCCTCGGATGCTCCCCTTTATGCCTACGCATGTCTATCAGCTCGGCAGCCCTCTCAATCGCCCTAAAAGCAGCCTCCTTAACGTCCTCAGGAGAGCCGATGAAAGTGATGACAGTCCTATTAGCCGATCTACCAACACTAACATCCAGCAGATAAACATCCGGCGTCCTTCTTATCACGTCAACTATCTCCTTTATAACCCAAGAACGCTTACCCTCACTAAAATTGGGCACGCACTCCACTATCACATCCAACTCTACACACCCTTAAGATTATCGTATTAGCATGCATATACTTATGCTTATTTCCTAAGAAACTAGAGAAATCTAGCACCCGTACAAAGATGCCAAGATTGCAAACCTATCTTACCGGATAAAAACCGACTATAAATAAGTGTAGTTGTGAATTTTTCTTGAGCCTTGATTTAAGAAGCACCAACCCATTGCTTGCAGATTCTTACCCCGTCAACCGCCGTTTCACCGTAGCCATCGGCTCCAATGCTTCTCGCATATTCCTCGGTTACGGGAGCACCCCCAACGATTACCTTAACCTTATCTCTTATCCCGGCTTTCTTAAGCTCTTCTATTACATTTTTCATCTCGGGCATTGTGACTGTTAATAGCGCAGACATCGCGACTATGTTTGCGTTATGCGTTTTAGCAGCTTCAACAAATTTTTCCGGCGGCACGTCGGTTCCCAAATCTATGACCTCAAAGCCTGCGGATTCAAGCATCATGGCCACTAAGTTTTTACCAATATCATGGAGATCACCTCTAACAGTTCCTATGACAACTCTCCCTAGCTTCTTTAGCTCAGCTCCCGCCCGCTTCAAGTAGGGGTCCAACGCCTTAAGGATCTCCTTTCCGATCTCGCCGGCGACAATTAACTCGCTTAAGAAATATTCGCCTTTCTCGAATTTCTCACCCACAATATTCATCCCTTCAACCACGCTCTTTGCAACTATCTCTGTTGGAGGAATATTGTTCTCCAGCGCCTTCCTCACATTCTCAAGCGCACCATCAAGATCGAGATTCACTATACATTCCTTAATCTTTTCAAGAACACCTTGATTTTTCATATTTCATCAAGAATCCAGACACAGGTTATCAATATAAATTTAACTTTGTTGGATTAATCATCCAATATATATGTAAAACCCCATATATGCAAACTAAACTTACTTTTAGAAAATCATGTTTATATCTCGTCAGCCTGATAGAGATTACTGTGACCAGATATGGAGCATGTTGAGCGTGTTTTAGCGGTTTTGAACCATAAGGAGCCTGATAGGATTCCAATAGATATGGGTAGCCCGATAAACGGCATACATCATATAGCCTTGAAGAAGCTTCTGCAATTCATGGGTTTGGAGGAGTATCCTATCATGATTTTTGATAGGATGCAAGGTTTGGGGGAGATTCCGGAGGCTCTTCTGATGCAGTTCGACGTCGATTTTAGGCATGTAAGGTTGAATCCCCCGAGACTCGATGAGATTAGGTATATTTCGCCAGATGAGTATGTTAATGAGTTTGGGATAACTTTCAGAAGGGGCGGCTACTACTTTGACATGGTTGAGGAGCTTAAGCCCCTTTATAATGCCAAGTCTCCAAGGGATGTTGAGAAGTATATTCCGCCTAAGCCACATGAGGGAAGGGTGCGTGGCCTAGGTAAGATTGCTAAGCGTTACATGGAGGAGGGTTATGCTGTTGTCATGGATGCCTTCACAGGCGGGATCTGGGAGCTTGCTGAATGGCTCCACGGGCTCTCTAACAGCCTGAAGAATCTCGTGCTTAACCCTGAGCTTATGGATGCGATATTAGACTTGACCCTTGAGATTCATAAGAGCTTTTGGGGAGCTATTTTAAACGAGGTCGGGGACTATATACATATTGCTCTGTATGGTGATGATTATGGTCTTCAGACGGGGCCGCAGATGCCTCCCAAGCTTTGGGAGCGCTTTATCTTTCCAAGGCTCAGGGAGCTTGTCAGCTTCATCAAGAAGAATAGCAAGGCGAGATTCATGCTGCATTGCTGTGGTGGGATTAGGCCGCTCATAGGAAAGATCATCGAGGCCGGGGTTGATATCCTGAATCCCCTTCAGCCTAGGGCCAAGGGAATGAATCGGAAAGAGCTAAAGGAGGAGTTTGACGGCAGGATAATCTTCCACGGCGGTGTTGATATCCAATATGTTCTGCCGAGGGGAACCGTTAAGGAGGTTGAGGAAGAAGTTATCGACGTGATAACAACCTTTGCCCCATTCTACATATTCTCCCCGGCCCATAATATCCAAGCAGATGTTCCGCCTCAGAACATAATAGCAGCCTATAGGACCGCGATAACATACAACCCATTCACAAAATAATTGAGAAATTAATTGAGAACTACGCCCATCAGCTAGGTTCTTTTTCAATTTTCAATTAAAATTTTTCGGATAAAATGGGCCGGGTGGGATTCGAACCCACGACCTCCGCCGTCTCCTCCTACTAATCGTGTGAGGGCGGCGTCATAGCCTCTAGACTACCGGCCCAGGCCGTTCTTATTCCTGCTCTGCTTTAAAAATTTTAAGCGCCAGATGACATACAGCTGAGGATATGAACATTAACTAGGGCCTTGCTGTGTAGGGTGAATGATGGAGGTTAAGCTGCCTTATGGTGAGCGCGGGCTTGAGATCATGCTTGAGAGATGCAGGATCTTAAGGTCTAGGGAGATGCCTGCTTTGGCGTCTGTTGAGGGTGAGCTTGAGAGAGCTCTGAGAGAGCCAATTTCGAGCCCGAGTCTTGGTGATCTCTTAAAGGGGGCTGGCCGGGTCCTGCTGGCGGTGCCGGATAATACTAGGGCCTTCCCATCTAGGCGTCTAATCCCCCGTGTGCTGGATCATGTGGAGAGGGCTAACCCCATGGCCGAGGTCCAAGTTCTAGTTGCGACCGGCCTCCATAGAGAGGTTGAGAGGGATGAGCTAGAGAGGATGTTTGGTAAGGATGTCCTAGAGAAATATGATATAGTCAATCATAGGGCATCCGATGATGAGCAGG